>Ga0115006_10001993_pt1 | contig 13175 bp, 5 predicted proteins | sample ArcOceMetagenome_3_FD_88943 | JGI IMG/M metagenome (GOLD analysis project Ga0115006, IMG submission 88943) | Marine eukaryotic phytoplankton communities from Arctic Ocean - Arctic Ocean- Svalbard ARC20M Metagenome | ecosystem: Environmental > Aquatic > Marine > Oceanic | place: Arctic Ocean...
GCGCCGTCTGCGCCGTCTGCGCCGTCTGCGGCGGCGGCGGCGGCGCGGTCGATGCTGCGGAGCAACTCGACGGCGGCCATCGAGAGGAGCACTGAGCCGAGGAAGCAGCCGAGGCCGGGGCGCACCACCGCATCGACAATCGCGTCGTCGTCGCCGCCGCCGTCGACGCCGCCGCCGCCGCCGTCGACGCCGCCGCCGCCGCCGTCGATGCCACCACCGCCGTCGCCGTCGCCGTCGTCGGCGTCGGCGCGGCCGAGCACGAGGCAGAGCACCACCGCCACCATCACATCGAGCGTCGACCAGCGGCCGAGGAAGTGGAGCGCCGCGAGCATCCGCGCGCGGCGGCGCGGCGCCATCGGCGACGCGAGGGCGCAGGCGGCGGCGGCGATCTTGAGCGGCGGCAGGCAGACGGAGAAGGCGCACACGAGCAGCACGAGGCCGAAGAGGCGGTGCTCCCACAGCAGGCACACCAGCCGCGCGACGCCGTACGGCCCGGGCAGCAGCAGCCCGCGCACCTCGAGGAACGGCGACGACGGCAGCAGCGACACCACGTTGAGCACGAGCGCCACCGCAAGCAGCGACACGACGGCCGCGACACTCCCACGCGACATCGAGGCGCAGAGCGGCGGCGCGGCGCGGCTCGCGCCCGTCGCCGACGCCTGGCGCTGCAGCAGCAGCGGCCACGCGTGCTCGCGCCACTCGCGCACAAACGGCGCCTTCAGCAGCAGCTCGACGCCGGGCGGCGGCGGCGCGCCCGCGCCCGACAGCCGCGGCTCCATCCGCTCCGCACGCCGCGCCTCCGCCGCCGCGCCCGCACGCCGCACCTGGCACGCGAGCCCGAAGGCGAAGAGCACGGCGAACGCCAGCGCGGCACAGCCCGTGGTCGTCAGTGCGGAGGATGGCGGAGGCGGCGGCAATCGGCTCGCCATCTGAGCGCCAAAGGCGGCGTGGAGGCGGTTGGCGGCGACGTCGCACGCCGTCGCGTTGAGCTTGGCTGCGAGCATCTTCTCAGCCATCGGCTCATACGAGCGCCACTCGGGCTTGTCCACAAACCACAGCGTCGGCGCCAGCGTGAGCACGCACGAGACGCCCGACCCGGTGCCTGGCATCAGCCGCAGGTGGCCCGACCGAAGCACGAGCCGCAGCTCTGCCGACCCCATGCTCATTCCGAGCAGCGACGCCGTCACGTTCGCGCTGCAGCTCGCATGCACGTCGTTGGCCTCGATGGTGACCACGGAGCGGTTGAGCAGCTCTGGCGCGGCGAGGTGCGCCGTCGGCACACAGAGCTGCGCCCGCAGCGAGGGCGCCGTCACGCTCGGGCACTTCAGATGGCTCACCTTCACGACGGCCCCGCTGAGTCGGAGCTCGATGGGATCGGCAGGCAGTGCGTGCGGCAGCTCGCGCCTCGCCATCTTTTCGAGCGGCCTGTAGCGCCGACAGCGGTGCGAATCCAGCTGCAGCAGCGGCGGCAGCGGTGGAGCAGGCGGCGACGGCGGCGAGGACGACGCGACGAGGAGCTGGTGGAGGCGAGCGTCAGCACCAGACAGCCCGCTCCGTAGCAGGCCACCCAGCGAGCTGCCATCGGGTGCTGGAGCCGCCTGGAGCGGTGCTTGTGCCATATGATCGTGTTACAAACGGTTATGCAGCATGCATGTTTTTCATGCAGGGGCTTGGGACGCCCGCGACGTTGGCTCCGCGTCCCCGGGCGTGGACTAACAGTTCCTGGGCTATCGGTTTCGTGGCATTCAACGCCATGCTGTTCTCCAGTGGCGGAGTATCAGTGCTTTCCGATCGGCGCCCGGGCCACACACCGGGTCCGGCTACTTTATAGTAAATCTGGTGTCCAATTCTGGCTTGGAGCCGAGGTGTGTAGTTGAGGTAAGCTAACAGCGTTAAACCGTTAAACCGAGGGTGCACACCACCTACGGGCAACAGCTGCAGCGAACCCTTGCCTAAAAAGCCTACCAAAAGATCACGAGTCTCGACCGACACCGAGACCAAGCAGCGGCCTCACCGGCTGCTCCACGGCCTCGCCCCTGGACACGCTCAGCCTCAGCAGCTTGGCTCCGGTCAGGGTTGGCACCGAGTCACACGTCGGCAGCGGCGACCGCCCTGGTGGCTCGCACGTGCCTGGGCGCCGCCGTAGCAAGGACGCCGACGGCGCGCGCACGCGACGCCGCGGCTCAGCGAACGCCTTCAGCGACGGCGACGGCGACGGCACCACGTCCCCGGCGGGGGAGTACGAGTAGAAGTAGAATGGCATCGCTGACAGCGGCGAGGCGGGCGCGCTGTGGCCCCTGCTGTGCCACCGGCTGTCCTGCAGCGTCTGCGCGCGGTGCGACCTGCTGGAGTCGCCGCGCGTGTGCGCTCGCCCCAGCGTGCGCTCCAGCGAGGTCCTCGACGGCCACACCTCGTGGTCCGTCAGGCCGAGCGCGGCGGGTGGCGGCAGCCCCGCGTTCCGCACGCGCGCCGGCGGCGGCTCCAACACGCTCAAGCTGAGGCTGTAGAGGCCGAGCGGTACGGGCGGCTGGTAGAGGACCTTGCCCTTGATGCGGGTGCCCCTGACGACCTGCTTCCGCCGGTCGCCGTGCTTGGGAAAGGACGGCTCCTCGGGCTCGTGTGCGGGAGCCCGCGAGTGCGCTGGACTCGCCGAGGACGTGCAGTCGACGCCGCGGCTGCCCATGGCGGTGGCGGGTGGCTAGACGGAGCTTTGTGTAACGAAGTGAAAAGTTGGAATTGCATTCGCTCGCATGATTCAGGTGAAAATAATTTTACGCAAAGCCATCGGCTCGCATGATTGCGTCGGACTCGTGGAACTAACGCCATGACGCCATACATCCTCCTCGCACTCCTCAGCTCGGCGCGTGCGCCCAAGTGTGCCGCGCCAGCCTCAAACCCTCGAGTAGTGGGTGAGGGCGTCGCCACAGCAACCCGCTAACTCACGTGGCGCCACCCACACCGCGCGGCAGCCCGTACCAGGACCTGCTAACGGCGCTCGAGGCCAAGTACGACGACCAGCACCGCGTCACTCGCTCGTCTCTCAAACTGGGAGAGACCGAGGTCAGCTACCTGGCAGCCGGCCCACAGAACGCCGAGCGTCTGGTGCTCTTCCTCCACGGGTCGGTCTTCAGCGCGAGAACCTGGCAGATCCTCGGCTCCCTCGACTTCCTCGCTTCGCACGGCTACCAGGCATGCGCGCTTGACCTGCCCTCGCGCGGCGCCGACCGTCACACGCTCGTGAGCGAGTTTCTCGACGCGCTCGGCTGGGGTCACCGGGTGCTCGTGGTCGCCGCCTCGGCGGGCGGTATGTACGGCAGTCCGTTCGTCTTCGAGCACCCGGAGAGGGCCTCAGGGTACGTATCGATCGCGGCGCTCATGGAGGGCTCTCCGCGGAACATGGAGAGCTCTCCGCTGAACGCCACTTCGAGAGTCCCGGCGCTGGCGATCTGGGGCGCGCTCGACCATCCGCAGCGGGCGGAGCTTACGCTGAGCGCCTTCGCGTAGTCGCACCTCGTCGTCTTCCCGGATGCGCCCCACCCGGCCTACCTGAAGGACCCCGAGCGGTTCAACAACCTCGTTCTAGAGTTTGCCTCGCACGGAGAGGCGGGCGGCAGCAGCGGGCTGCCGGTGGCAGCGGCGTGGACCGGACGGCGTCGGGTGACATAGAGCGACACAGACGACACGCGCTCGCGCGGCATAAACAATATAATATCATGTATTTTTATGGACGCCATGTCACCTCGCTAGCCCCCGCCAGTGGGCTATCGTCTGCTGCATCAGCTCATTCTTGAGCGGGCCGCCGTAGTGGATGAAGCAGACGGGCGCCAGCGTGCCGTTGGGCAGCGGCGCGTACGGTCGCCGGCCGCGCCACGCCAGGGTGGAGCTGCCGTCCTTGGCGTAGAACTGGCGCGCAAACTTGATCGGGGTGCAGTCGGGTCGTACGACGCCCATGGTCAAGCGCGCGCGCATTGCGGCGGCGAGCTCGCCTCGCCCCGACGACATGCGGAAGGCGTCGACCAGCTCGTTGTCGTTGAAGATGGCCAGCGTCTCGTTGCGGATCAGCCACGGCTTGAGCCGCTCGCGCTTCTTCGCCGGCAGGTTGCGCGGCAGCCGCGTCGGCAGGCCGAAGCGCCACATCAGCGCCTCCTGCTGCGGCTGCGGCAGCGCGTACACGTGTCGTATATAGGCGGCGAAGCGGTGCACGACGGTCGGCGAGATCAGGCTGAAGCCGTTCTTCATCACCCACGCGCCGTCGGACGCAGCCTGCGCCTGGCTCAGCCACCGCCAGCGCTCGGCGACCGCCTCGAAGAGCAGCACGTCGGCGTCGAAGTGCGCGATCGCCGCGTCGGGCGGCAGCGCGAGCGTCGCCAGGTGCCTCGAGAGCACCAGCCACCGCCGCACGGTGAACATGGCCCACTCCTGCGGCGAGACGGCGGCGTACACGTAGTTCTCGTCGAAGCCGTCGCGCCGCGTCGCCTCGACCAGCGGCTCCAGGTCGACAAAGTCGATGTTGGGCGCGGTCAGCTCGTGGCGGTGGCGCGAGAGCCCGATCACGATGACGCGGCAGTCCGGGTTGGACCACGCCGCGAGCTCGACGACGTTCGGCTGGTAGTTGGTGACGAAGACCAGCGCATGCAGCCGCAGCGAGCCGACGGGCTGCAGCGCCGTGCTCGTGGAGGCGATTGACATTGACAGTAGGAATATGCAGAACATATATGCATCAGGCGAGGCGTCGGGTTCAACTCTCTCGCGAACAGAACGCCAGCGGTTGCGCAGCCTAACTTTTGTCCCTTGCCATTTCGACCTACTACGGCGAGATGTTCCACAACCGCGTGTACCCCGACGACACCGTCGCGCCCGAGGGCATGCCGTACGCCATGCCGACGACGCTGCCGCCCGGCACGTTCTCGGCCATCCCGGCGCAAGACGCGCTTCCTCCGGTCTGGCACAACCAGCTGCTGCCGCCGGACCCGTCGGGCGAGGCGCGTCGACGACAGATCGCACTCATGCAGGAGGCGGCCGGTGAGCGTCCGAACACCGCCGACGCGCAGCTCGCTGCGCAGCAGATGTCGGCGCTCGGAGGCTACGCCCAACAGCCGTGGGGATGCGGCGGCGGCGGGCCCCTGCCTCCGATAGCCGGCGGCATGTGGGCGCCCGGGCAGCCGCAGCAGCAGCAGTTGGGCTTCGCGCCACCAGCCGACTCGATGATGGCGATGATGATGGGGCCGGGCGGCGCAGCGCAGCCGCCGCCGGCTGGCGGTGGCCCCTTTGGCCCCTTTGGCCCCTTTGGCGGTGGCGGCGGCGGCGACGGCGGCGGCGGCGGCGGCGGCGGCGGCGGCGCTGGTGCTCCTCCCGAGAAGCGGGCCGACCCGCGACGCAAGCGCAGCTCGCAGGAGGAGCTGGAGGGCGAGCCGCCGCTCGAGCGTGCGAGCGACCTGCCGGCGTGGCGCGCGTGGGCCGAGCAGAAGGCGCTCGAGCACGAGGCCAAGGTCCACGCGCGGAAGCGCGGCGCGGGGCTGCTGCCGCCGCACGCCCTGCCCGACCGCGGCAGGCTGCCGGTGTGGCAGACGGGGCAGGCGGAGCTCGGCGCGCAGTTCGGCGTCGGCGCGCTGCTCTACTTCGATCTGCTGCGCTTCTGCGGCCTCGCGTGCTTCCTCGGCGCCCTCCTCTCGTCGCCCGCGCTCGTGTACAACCTGTACAACCCGGCCGGCTCCAACTACGAGCTCTCCGACGTCGACTCGACGTCGTGGCTCGCGTTCACGACGGCGGGCGCGCGGCTCAACTGCGACGCCGACGCGTGCCGCAAGCTGACGAGCGTGCTCGCGGCGGCCGAGCTGCTGTACATGCTGCTGCTGCTCGGCGGCCTCGCGCAGCTGCGCGCGCACGTCCGCTCGTGCGCGCTGCAGATGGACCGCTCGGTCGTCTCGATCTCCGACTTCTCGGTCGAGCTGCTCGGGCTGCCGCCGACGACGAGCGCGGCGGAGGTGCGCGACTCGATCAACTCCGCGCTGCAGCGCCACGTGCAGGCGCGCGTCGACCGGCTCGAGGCCAAGTGCGAGAAGTGGGAGGCGCAGCTCGACGCGAGCCAGCAGTTCCAGCTCGCCAAGCGGCGCCGCCTCGCCGCGCGGATCGCGCTCGGCGAGCTGCGGCTCAAGCAGTGCGCCGACTTCGTCGAGAGGCGGAGGCACGCGATCGTCGACGTGCAGCTGATGGTCTCCAACGGCCGCGTGCTGCAGCAGGGGCTGCGCAAGGCGCCGCTCGAGCAGGCCGTCGAGGCGGCGACGCGCCGCCGGCAGCGCCTCCTCGCGCTGCAGACGTCGGGGCTCGCCACGTCGAGCTGGATGAGTCGGATGCGCCTCTCGTCGCGCCTCGCGCAGGCGGAGCGCGACGTCGAGCGCCTCGAGCTGCGCCTCACGCTCGCGCGCGACGAGATCAACGCCTTCGCCGCCGACGCCGACCACCGCGAGACCGTCGGCGCCGTCGTCACCTTCGAGCACGAGGAGGGGCGGCTCGAGTGCCTGCGCACGTACGCGCCGTGGCGCTTCGTGCCGCTGTGGGCGCGCGACCTGCTCTCGCTCGGCGTGCGCGAGGGCTTCGTCGAGCACACGAGCAACGGAGAGTTCCGCCGCTACTCGCCGGTCGTGGCGCGGCCGGTGCCCGAGCCGTCCGACCTGATCCTGCACAACATCGAGCACCGCGGCACCGCGGGCAACTACGCGCGCTGCTTCACGTCGCTGCTGATGGTCGTCGGCATGCTCGCGATCTCGTTCACGATCGTCATCTACTCGAACCTCGCGACCGAGCTCACCACCTTCGACGACTCGATCTGCGCCGACTACCCGGTCGAGTGGCACGACGACGCCGCCGCGTCGCAGGAGCGGTGCGGCACCAACGCGAGCGAGGTCGAGCCGCTGTACGGCAACGAGGTCGGCGTGGACCTCCCCTCGTCGCTGCTGCGCTACTACCCGCACGAGCGGTGGCGGCTCGACGCCGTCGAGCCGATGCGGCGCTCGCGCGAGGAGGCGGCGGGCGAGTACGAGCAGTGCACCAACGTGACCAACTACACGACCGGCTCCTCCTCCGAGACGTGCGCCAACGTGACCAACTACACGACGGTCTGGTACGACGTCGACCCGCAGTCGGGCCGCTGCAAGGACTGCTACTGCGCGTCGATCGTGCGCCTCTTCTGGGCGCGCAACTCGACGGCGCAGGTCGACGTCGGCGAGACGGCGTGGCGCGTCGGCGGCCCGTACACGTCGGCGACGATCGAGTACTGCTGGGAGCAGCTGCTGCTGGCGCCGCTGGTGCGGTGGGGCTCGACGCTCGGCATCCTCGCGATGAACGGCCTCATCAAGCTCTTCGTCTACGAGGTGGGCAACTTCGAGCGCAAGAGCTCGTTCGCGTCGCTCACGCTCTCGTCGGCGATGAAGCTCGCCGTCTACCAGTACTTCAACACGGGCATCGTGCTGCTCGTCGTGCGCGGCGGGCTGCCGTCGTGGCTCGTCTCCTCCGACGACCACTGCTGGCAGTACGGCGGCCGCGAGGTCTGCCTCTTCGGCACGAGCCCCGCCTTCGGCGACAGGTGGTACCGCGACGTCGGCGGCTGGCTGCTGCTGCAGATGCTGCTGATGATCGGCACCAGCAACGTCTTCCCGTTTCTGCGGTACGCGCTGTGGGGCGCCAAGGTGCGGCTGACGCGCGGCGGCGTGCTGACGCTCTCGAACATGCTGCGGCTGCACACGGGGCCGCGCTTCCCGTACGCGCAGCGCTACGGGCAGGTCTACTGCTACATGGGGCTCGTGCTCACGTACGGCAGCGGGATGCCCGCCGCGTACCTCCTCGGGATGGTCTACGCGACCTGCACCTACTGGACGGACAAGTGGGGGATGCTGCGGCTGTACCGGCTGCCCGACCGCGCGCTCGACGAGCAGCTGATGCTCTCGACGCTCTCGTGGTGGAAGCACATGCTGCTCGCGCACGCGTGCTTCGCCTTCTGGTCGTTCCGCGCGCTGCCCGACGCGGCGGCCGACTCGCTCTACTTCCTCGAGGTGACCTTCTACAACTTCTTCTCCAAGTGGGAGATCCTCCACCCCGACGAGCTCACCTTCTCAACGACGCTCCTCTTCGTCGTCGTCCTCGCGCTCTGCTTCTTCCAGCTCAGCGTCTGCATCAAGCGGTCGGGCCACTCCGACCGCGTGCCCGAGCCGTCGGGCACCGCGCGCCGCACCGCCGCCAAGCGCTCCATCGCCGCGATGAGCGGCATCACCGCGCAACCGCCTGACGACGACGCCGACGACGCCGACGACGCCGCCGACGGCGCCGCGCCGGCCGCCGCGCCCGCCGCCGCCGACTCCGGTGCGCCCGCCGCCGCCCCGGCCGCGGCCGGCGGAGGCGCGCCTACCGCCGCCGCCGCCGCCGCCGCCGCGCCCTCCGCCGCGGCGACGCGGCGCAGATCGCTGCTCCGTGCGCAGATCGCGAGCGGCTACGTCGAGCCCGACGCCTCCGACCACTCGACGGGGGCGGAGGTGGCGCGCGAGAGGCTGCGCCGCGCCGCGCTCGACACCGAACTGGGCGAGCTCGAGGGGCTGCCGACCTTCTTCGACGCGCTGCACGGCTGCTTCCACCCGGCGCTGCGCCGCGTGCCGCAGCTGACGGGCGCCGAGATGGCCGTCGTCCATCTGCACGACGTCGGCAACGGCAAGGCGTCGAGTGGCGGCGGCGGCGACGGCGACGACGGTGATGACGGCGGCGGCGGCGGCGGCGGCGGCAGCGGCGGCGGCGGCGGCGTGGGCGGCGTGCCGCTGCTGCGCGGTGGCGGCGCGTGCAACCCGTTCCGGTGCATGTTCGACGCCTTCGGCCTCGAGACGACGCGGCCAACGCTCACGTGGGAGGAGTGGGTCGCGGCGCCGCGCTACCGCGTCCACCTGCAGGGCGACGACAAGACGTCGTACTCGGCCGAGGGCCACCCCAACTACCGCGACGCCTTCCTCGGCTCGGAGGGGCTCGCCGAGGCGTACCGCAAGCTCGCGCACGTGCACGGCCTCTCGAAGAGCAGCGACGAGCTCGAGCTCGAGGAGAGCGGGCCGATGGCGCTGCTCGCCAAGGTCAAGAGCGGGCTGCGCGACCTCGAGGCAGACGTGTTCACCAAGGGCTGAGGGGCCTTGGAGTGTGTCGTGAGTTTTGAGCTGGAATCGAAGAACTGCGTTGATTTGCCCTGAGGGACAAGCGCCAAGTAGGCCGCCGCCAGTGGATCAAGGGTCAGCTCGGAGGTGGCGTCTGTCATTGGTCATTGGACACCCATGTCAACCCATGACGAGGTGGTCATGAGCATGTCAATCAAGGAGATGAAGGCTGCCATCACCAAGGCTGGGCTCTCCCATGTCGGCGTCACCGAGAAGGAGGAGCTGCGAAAGCTCGCTGCGCTCGCCCTCCAGCAAGCGCCTCCCCCCGAGCCTGCGGTCAGCAGCGCTATGAGCCAATTCCTCGCCGACATCCGCGCCGGCGACATGCACGCCGTCAAGGCAGCCATCAGATGCTCGGCGTCAGAGATGCGGTCCTTTGGCAAGGACGAGCTGCTCGCCAACGGTCTTGTGGAGGCTTGCCTGTCGCACGTGGCGGACAGGAGCGTGGCGCACCGGCCGCCGGCGACGGCCGACTTGAGGCTGCTGAGCCAGGGCGGACAAACGCCGATGCCAATCCTTGCGCTCAACGTCCTCGTCAACGCCACATCGCAGGTGCGCGTGGCCGGCTGGGACGCCCGTGCGCTTGCGCTCCAGCTGCGCCCGCTGCTGCGGCTCATGGCGCTCGACGTGCGCCTCGTGTGGGGCGAGCCGCGGATCTGGGACGGCTGCGCGGTCATGGCGCTCGCTCTCTTTCGGCACGTCATCCTGCATGGCCAGGCGGCAGCCAAGGAGGCGCTGTGGTCGGGTACGGGCTGCGGCGACGCCTGCCTGCGCCTCGCCGCGTGTGCACTCGACGACGAGGGCATGATGATGGCCGGGATGACGGTGGGCATGCGGACGCCGCTCGAGATGGGCGCGACCGTCCTGATGGAGTGGTGCGACGTCGGCCTGAGCGGCTCGACGGTCGGGCCGGACGCCGCCGGCCGCGCCACGCTTGCCACCGTGGCCGCCATACCGTGCGGGCCTGGCCTCACGTCCACCTTTGCCATGGAGCTGCCACGCCTCGTGTGCGTCGCGACGGCCGGCGGTGCGAGCGGCGTGCTCGACAGCCTGGCGTACGCGCACGCCTGCCTGCTCAAGGAGGGCGGCGCCGCCACGCAGCCGCTGCGGGAGGCCGCTGCCGTGAAGCGGATCGTGTCAGCGACCGAGGGGTCCGCCGTGCCGGCGGCGCGCGACTCCGCCGTGGCCACGCACCTGTGTGCGATGCTTGGCCAGAGCCTCGGTGGCTCCGCTGGCACTCCCAGCGACGTCGAGGCGGCCGCGGTCGTCAGCGCGGGTGCGATCGAGGCGGCGCTGCGGCTGCTCGCCCTCCACCCGCGAGGAGCGTCGGAGCTCGAGCAGTACGCCACGACCCTCCTCGGGGTCGCGCGGCAGTGCGCACTTCAGAAGCGCACCGGCGCCGCGCTGCGGGCGCCGGCGCGCGTCGAGGGCATCCGTGCGGCGCTCGCAGCGCTGCGGTCGAAGGCGCGCGGCGCCGCGGGCGCTGCGCGCACCGGCGCCGTCGAGCAGGCCATCGAGCAGGCAGAAGGGCTGTTGCAGCTGTGCCAAACGGTGGCGCAGGCGACGGCGCACACGGTGACCAACGAGCGTGGCGAGCGGCGGGCGACGAGCGCCGCCGCGCGAGGCGAGCAGGGATCGATCCGCCTCGGCGTCGATGTGACCCGGTGCGCCAGCTGCCACGTCGAGTGCGACCGGTCGAAGAAGTGCGAGCGATGCCGCACCGTGTACTGCTCGCGCGAGTGCCAGGTGGCCCACTGGCCCGAGCACAGGGCCGAGTGCAAGATCAAGCGGCAAATCCGCAACAGCGGCAACGCCCCCGAGGGGAGCGCGGCGGCGCGGCGCAACGCCGCAGACGACTTCGACGCCGACGCCTTCTCGCGCGCGGCCAACGAGCTCTTCTACGCGCGCAAGGAGGGCGTGATCCAGTCGGCAGCGCTGCAGCGCGTCGACCTCTTCGACTGCGTCGTCTGCATCGACATGAGCAGCGAGCGGCACCGCGTGCGTCCGGTGCCGGTGGCGCAGCTCAGTCGCTTCCTCGACACCGCGGTCGGCTTCGACTACCACCAGGGCAGTGGCGAGAACTGGAAGCACCTGCAGGTGGTGCTCGCTCGCAACCGGCGCAACGGCGCGTTGACCGCGCTCGCGTACGCGCACACCGGGCGCACGCCGCCCGAGGCGTCGCACGAGTGCATCCTCAAGACCTTCCCGGCCAACCCGGGCATCACCTGGAAGCAGATGTACGACGGGCTGCTGGCGGAGCCTTTGTTCCAGGAGCTGCTCGCTGACTCCGACACGCACGAGGAGGAGATCGAGGCCCTCGCACTCGGAGCGTCGGCTTTCTCTACTCTTTAGGCTGTACAGGCTGTACAGGCTGTTTCGGGGCCCTAGGCTGTTAGAATTTACATTTCGAAAATTCGAGAAAAAAAATCGGCCATGCAGAACTCACAAAGGCTGTGTATGCACGTCGAGTCAACCCTGGGCCGGCGCGTAAGTGCCAGGGTGGTCCACCCTGACCGGTGGCTCGGAACACGTGAACCCGCCCGTGTTCTTCTACTCCACGACTCCACGACTCCATGCAGCCCTTGCTGCCCCTCGACACCGCCTGCGACCTCGTCTCCCTGAGCCGTCAGCAGAGCACCCGGCCATGCGTCGCTGGCATCTCATTTGGCTGCTTTGCCAACGAGACGGCCGCCTTCTGGGTGGGCGGCGGCTGCTCTGGGCGATTCCACTGCAGTGGCGGCGGCGAGGTGGCATGCGGCTCTCGTGAGCAGCCACCGTCGATGCGTACGAGCTGCAGCTGCAGTCGCGACCGACTGGCGATATCGCGGCTGCAGCACGAGCTCAACCAGAAGCCGGTCGGCGTCCTCGACGGGCGGCAGTGGAAGAAGCTCGACCCGCCGTCGCGGCAGGCGCTGCTACGAGCGCTGCTGTCGAGAATGCCGCAGTTCGATCGCAGCAGCAGTGGCATCCCGCCGCTTGTGCGCTGCGTGCTGGATAACTCTCGCTCGCAGTTCCGAGAGGACCTGCTGCTGCTACCGCTGCTCCTTCGCCTCGCGGAGGGCGAGGGCGGCGGCCGCGGAAGAGGCAGCAACGGCAGCTTCGTCGAGCTGGGTGCGTACGACGGGATCACGGCGAGCAACACGCTCGCGCTAGAGCGCTGCTTCGGCTGGCGCGGCGTGCTCATCGAGGCCAACCCCGCCTCGTTTGCCAAGCTGCGGCAGGCGGGCCGCACCGCGACGACGGTGCACGCGGCCATCTGCGCCGGCGACGGCAGCGGCGGCACCACGCTGCAGGTGACGGCGAAGCCGCACGTCAAGAGCCACGTGGTCGCTCCGGGCGCGGCCGAGGTGTCGGCCAAGACCAAGCGGGCGCTGCAGACGGCGTCCGTGCCGTGCCGGAGCCTCGCGTCGATTATGCGCGAGGCGGGCCTGGGCAGGGCCACGTTCCTGTCGCTCGACGTCGAGGGCCACGAGGACGTCGTGCTGCGCGCGGCGGGGCTGCCGCTGTCGCGCTTCGGGCTCGTCATGTCGGAGACGCTCGAGGGCCGCGAGGCCGACGCCGCCAAGGACGCGCGCGTCGAGGCGATGCTCACCGCCGCCGGGCTGAGGCCGGTGCCACGACTCGACGGCGCCGTCGGACAGCTCGTCTACAAGAGCGCCGTCTACGCGCACCCGGCGCACGCTACCGCGGCGCCGCACGGCTGTGGCGGCGGCGGTGGCGGCGGCGGCGTCGCGCTGCTCGAGCAGCAGAGCGCGCAGCGCTGCACCGACGGCATCTCGTTTGGCTGCTTGCCGCCGCCACCGCACGGCAACGAGGCCGCGTCGATGTGGGTGCGGTTTGGCTGCCGCGGCCGCTTTCGCTGCGGCCCTGCCGCGGCCGACGTCACGTGCGGATACGCGGGGCAGGCCGGGGACGCGTACGTAGTTTGTCGGTGTTCGAGTACGTCGCGAAAAAAACGGTCTGTAGATAAGACGGGAAAACGAGATCACGCGC
>Ga0115006_10001995_pt1 | contig 13171 bp, 16 predicted proteins | sample ArcOceMetagenome_3_FD_88943 | JGI IMG/M metagenome (GOLD analysis project Ga0115006, IMG submission 88943) | Marine eukaryotic phytoplankton communities from Arctic Ocean - Arctic Ocean- Svalbard ARC20M Metagenome | ecosystem: Environmental > Aquatic > Marine > Oceanic | place: Arctic Ocean...
CCCCCCCCCCCCCCCCCCCCCCCCCCCCCCCCCCCCCACCCCTTCACTTTTCCTCACCCTCCTCCGCTGCCTCCTCCTTGTTCCGCCTCTCTCAAGCATCAGGCAACAGACTTTTCACTTGCCCGCGTCCCCCCCCCCCTTCTTCTTCTCCACCTCTTTCATACTTTCCTCCTCCTCCTCCTGCCTCAACTCCTAGAGGAACCGGGGGCAGCGGCATCGTGGGAATCATCACGCTCTCGGGCGCGCTGGAGATGTTGAAAGGCGATTCTCGCCCCCGCTGCTGCGATTGTATTGATTTTTGTGTGACTCTTGTTTCGCTCGACCCATGAGCTAACGTCAATGCAAAGCGATCTTCCAACTTTTGCGCACCGAGCATTGCGTCCACAGACTCGGACCTGAAGCAATAAAGGAGGGAAGTGGGATGGGTGGGGGGAGGGGAGCAGCGGCAGCGGCAGGCGCATGCAGACGGCGCAAAAGGAAGTGCCTCAGCTGCGTGGGTAAACCCTTGCTAAAAAATACCAGGCAGCGATCACGCACCGTGATTTGGAAGGCAAATCGTTCAGGCGTGAGCCTCTCTGAGAAACGGTTGCCGCTTCCGCAGGCTTCGCCGGCCTTTGACCGCGACTTGTAAAGGTGGGGGGGCTTGCAAAGGAGGGCCGCACCGCAACTTCTCCCTGCCAAAACATAAAGATCAGACCTATGTCTCCGTTCAACGCCCACACACTGCGTCTGGCGGACACAAGGAGACCGTGGTGCCCTCCAGTTGGAGGACAGACACCCTGCGAGGAGGAAATGGCGACTTGGTCCTTTCCGACGAGCGCAGGGACCCTGCAGCTGGCGAATTCCTCGACTCCGCTACTTGGGTGTTGCCCATCGACCAGGCTTGTGTGTGCTGAGAACTCGCATTCGATGCGTACAAATGCATGAGCGACGCAGAATCAGCCTTTTCGGGGGAAGGATAGCTTTGGGATATGCTCCTCTTCGCAATCGCCGCCCGCCAGGCGTCGTCGTCACCCTGCACATGTCATCGCACATGTTATTGCACATGTTGTCCGCCTCTTCCCATTCCCAAGATGCACAAGAGAGTTGGCACGTGTCGGGTCGACTACTACGTATACACAGAGGCCTAATACATTCAGCAACCTGTTCGACTGAAGGTATCACACTCCAGTCTGCATCAAGCTTCGGATCATCCTCGGCGAGTGGCGCGAGACCAGCAATCGGCTTGGAGGGACCTTTCTTTTGCAGCGTCTGAAGATACTTGAGCCTGTCATTTGAGGCGGCAACACGTCCATAACAAATCAGCCACCCTTGAACAAAGGAGACAACAAGCAAGGTTATGGACGGCGACGCGAAGCACGTGCTTGCACATACACACTCAGCCCACCGCACGCGCCTGCATCTAAACCCCACCGATTGAGAATCTCATGGCGCTTGGCTGCAACCTCCCTAAAGCCCTCTGCCAAATTGTCGGGACCATAATCATATGCGCGCTTGACCGGAGGAGGGGCTGAGCCTATCTCAAACAGTTTTCCCATGACCTTCTTGGTCTGTCCCTCTGTCGGCGGTTTTGATGAGTCCTGCTCATTTGTGCGGGCCGTCAGGTTCTTTTGGCCTGGCCTTTAGAAATACAGACAGGAGGTAAACAAAGAGCCATCGACAGAACCTGATACTCTATGTCGGCGCTCAAAATGGGTCCATCATCCAAGTCAACCGACCCAACGCCACGAGAAGTCGAGATACTCGTATTATTACGTCGCTTTGTGCGCGCAGGACTCTTGAAAAGGCTATCACTGGTTGTGTTGAGACGGGTTTCGTTGCCATTAAGCGCCGGCCCCGGTTTGAGGGAAAAATTCCGATACCCAGTTGGGTCCTCCATCATATTCTTTTGGTTATACTTTGATTCGCGCTCTTTCTTCTGCGGCAACAAGCGCTTGAAGTCGAGCTTAAAGGTTGAATCAGAGGCAAACTTGATCCCATTCTGAAAGTTTCGAATCGACGGGATTTCGAGGGATTCAGTGGGGGCTGCTGGGTTGGGTTCGGCGGGGGCTGTTGGGTCCGGCCCGAACTGTTTGAACCTGTTCTGGTACCACCTGTGAATACAAGGTCATATTAACTCTTTGCATTACAAATGATAGGTTATAATAGCTCTTGGTAGTGTTAACATTTTGCAGATTTCGACAGGGGGTCTAGGGGCATAGAGACCGACACGCGAAGACGGCAAGTATTCCCACAATAGCCAGTGCGGAGATCGCAATCAACATCAACAACAGACTCGAATCTTCTTGACCTTCTGTTGTGGCGACTGTACGAGGAATACACTGTCAGCAGCACAAGAAAGACACGCGCTCTATTTTGACAGCAAGCAGGCAGCAAGCAGGCAATTTAAAGAGTCCCTTTGAAAAGTAAAAGCAAGCCAGAACACTCTCACCATTATTCCCTTCTGGGCCAGACACATTTAAATTGACCCCCTGCGTCGTATGTGCGGTATCGTGCGAAAAAAAGTCAGAGAAAGCCGAGGGCTTGTACTCTTCAATGACTCGTCTCCCGAGCCTCTCGAACACATACAGACGTCAATCCTTGGCTCACAGTACCGATACACTTGAATACACGCTGACATTATGAACACACCAGCACACCAGCACACACGCGCACCGATACTTACCAATTGGCAGATGATGATCACATTATCGCACATTTCCCTCCCAAATCGGTCAAGAGGTATCGGACCATAATTGCCTGGACATTACGTTGTATGCAGGTACAGGAAATGTGTCAGAACATGAATCAAGGACGCCCAGCAAGCACGTGGAAGACCGTACATGAACAAGACCTTCCGTGATTTGCACAGGCCACGTGCGGTCGGATGCATTGAAAATAGCGGATTGCAGGCGTCCATCCCGCAGACCTTCAGTGAGCTTCTGGGCCAAACGTTGAGTCTCTCTTGCATCCGGCACCAAAATCCTCGTCACCTGTAGATTCAGCAAACAGATCTACATTCAGAGCTGTGGCGATCAGGACTGCCGCCGGCAGCCTTACGACCGAATTGATTTGAAACATCGCTTTAGGGGGCGCTCAGACCATATTGATAGAAGTGGCCCGTCGATGCGTGGCAAAAAGCTTAATAGTATCTATCTCAATGGACTGTACATTGACAACTGCCAATTCTGCGGTGCCGAGATTGACGTGCACGGCTTTTTCTTTGGTAAACGATTCTTCATTCTCTCCTGCGATCTGCAGGTCGAGGCGGACATGTGGCATCTGCGCAGTGCACTGAGTTCCAGTGTATTTGTACGGGCAAGAGCAGTAACAGTCTCCCGGGAAAGCCCTTGAACCATCGTTTCGACAAGGAAAAGTGCAACATGCCTCACGCCAACCCAGCGACCTGCGCAGTATTCCGAAGATCAAGGATACGAAGCTGTCGGTACTAACTGCCAGGGCAGAGCTCAGAAGCACAAAGAACCTGTTACAGTAGCGTGAGGACTCCATGAGGCACTTAGGATTCACGAAACCTCCTGTATCGCAATCTTGAGGAATGCCCGCCATGTGTTGCCCTGTCCCCGATCCCAAGTCTGTCCAGGGATTGACGGTGACTCTGCAAGCGAAGAGCAGCATGACAAACGAGTCGCAACCATGTCAGTAGTACTTATAAGTGCAGCAATGGAGTAAAGACAGCGTACCCGAAGTCAATTTTGAAGGGGGACTGATCAGCCTCCTTCGTAATGTAGGATGACATGTCGGTGACTGCTGCCGAAATGGTCGCAGCACAGCAACCATATTGACGTTGATATCTGCCAGGGCTCCCATATTAGCAACGCATCAGACCACAAAAAGAGCTCACTATCAACGTCATCACCTTTGCAGTGCTTCATAGCACGCTTGAGGGCATCGATCGTTGGTCTTTAAGGCATTCACATTGAAGGCATCATCAGCAAGTTGGGATGCTACAGACGAAAAGATGGGACAGTCCTGAAACAGAAATGAGAAGTCTGAAATTGATTTGAAGCAGTGCTCGCCCTTGTGGTTTCTGTCGCATACGATATCCGCGTATGTCGATGCTGACGCTACCAGATAGAGCTTCTTGTAAAAACGTTTCTTGAACATGTCTGTGTAAAAAGTTCCTTTCCAAAGCCTGCTGCACTCGAGCTTGGCCTGTTGCAATACAGCGTTTACTTGTTCCAAGCACGGATTTTCACAGGTACCCTCTGGTAAGACGAATGCAGTATTCACGTCACGATATAGCAAGATCTCTAGCAGGTCCTTGCATCTTGCGGATTTCTCCAGATCCTGGATTTTCTGAAGTGTTCTGTTACACTTCATGTAGCGATTTGCATCCATTAGCTGCCCAACAACCCCCGCACCCTCCACCTTCAATGCTGTTTGGGGCGCCAACAAGATCTTAGTATCAAGAGGACGAAATTCCATGGATCTGCAAGCGCCATATTTGCTCGAAAACCGTGAGTTCGGGGCATCAACGGGCAAATCTGGCTCTCTGCCAGTGTCTGTGCCCAGCACAATCTGCATACGCGTGTGATCCGGTTGCCACTCTGTACGGACTCCAAAGGATATGACCCCTGGTATTTCGGCTCCAACTGGACGATCGTTCAGGTTGCTTTTGGTCCAGAGGATAGAAATCCGCCGGTACGCAAGAATTGTCACATCGGTATTCATCGACTGTTCCAGAATGACGTCGCCCACACTGGTTATGTACCCGAGCGCCATTCCAACGAAACCATTTGCACCTGAACAATCAAACCTGTACTCACGCACTACTTGATCCGAAATATGGAAATCCACAGAGCAGGTGTTGTTGGCTGCTGCATATGATTCGTCAAAAATGCAGTCTTTGCCTCTTTCTGCTTGGACACACGAATCTTTGAGGGCACATTGCCCTCTCCAAAGACCATTCCATCCCGACACTTGTTCTAAGTCCATGAGTATCTGCTTCGTATTTTGAGCCAATTTGCATGGTACATCCTGATCCTTGCCACCGTACCCAGATAAACTCATGGCCAGGCGGTTAGGATGCGAGTGATCAGCACGACTTCCCGTTCTACTCTCCGTGCGCGGTTGCTGTTCAGTTGCTTGCCATTTTTTCCCGTCAACAGTATACGCCCTTCTTGTCACGTCATCGTTCCCAAAATCAGTTTCAAGATCTTTGATAACGTTGACACCATCGAGACTGATCTCTCTTGACATGGTTGCGCAACCATTGGACCTGACGCAAGCTTCGTCATACCGACCGTTTTTCATGCACGAAACTCTACATTCCCATCCTTCGTTGGTCAAGATGATGGTTCTGTATGTCATCTTGAACCGGACGCCTTGAGAGAGCAGATTCCACTGCGCACCCTCAGACAGGTATTCGGGTGCCGAGAAGCTGACAAGGGAATACGTTGGCAAGTGAAACTCAGCTGGAGCGTGGCTGCCCTCTCGAAGGGTCGCGACGAAATCGCCATAACTCACAGTCAAAGTCTCGTTGCGGTCCAATTCAATACTGTGTACCGTGACAATGATCATACGTTTAGTATTGACCAAGTCTTTGATCCGTTCTCCGCCGGTGAGCCGAAATATGCACTCACGAGCGTTTGCTACTTCACCCTTGGGCTCGCTGATTGTACCCCACGGCCAGTCCATTGATTTGAGGCCGTTACAATACGTGCACGCAAGCTGTACTGACGAGCCACCTCGGGCATAAAGACCCGCGAACCCCACACTTTCGCTCATAACCTCCCCTGCGATTGCCTGCTGTTGTGAGGTAGCAATCATTTGGGATATACCTGTGTCCATGGGCCCAGGCACCACGTCGAAGAAAATGCCGCTCGATGAGGAGACGTGTGTGCTGCCCTCAGCTGGAATCCGAAAGTCAAATGCCTTCACGTATTCTGTCATCATATAGTATCCTGCCTCATAAGCAATGCTTTCGACGCCAAGCCAGCGTAGAATATCAAGAACGCCGTCCTGAAATTAACACAGACCAAATCATTTAATCTTTACAGGCAAAGTCGCAAGAAGTCAAGGGGTGGAAGGCAATGTATGGGCCATCACCTGTGGTCTTCTGCCGATCAAACTTTCCTCACAAAGATCTTCGGACTCGCATAATGGTCCATTACATCCATCTCGACACTCAAACATCGTCTCTTTTTCACAAAACGAACATCCATCGTTGTTGCGCATGTTACCGTCATCACACTGTTCGCATTTGTCCACAATGCCATTGCCGCATTGCCCGGCATCAGCACAGCAAGTATCTGGCAAATATGAGTAGTTTGTACAAACCCAGCCGGGTTCAATGGTGCATTGCGAACTGCATCCATCGCCATCTTCAAAGTCACCGTCGTCGCACTCCTCTCCCCTTTCCCATTCCCGCACTTGATTTGCACACACTGGCAGCAAGCTGCAGGTTGACGGTGTTGTGGCTCTGTTTTCGCACTTCCAACCCGGCTCAATCACGCATACGGCCGAGCATCCATCACCATCTTGCAAGTTCCCATCGTCGCAAAGCTCTGTAAGAACATCGAGTGTGCCATCGCTGCAAGAAGGGTAGCACTCGTCTGGAAGATTCAAACGGTTTACGCACTTCCAATTCTCTTCAATGACACAGGTGGATGCGCAGCCATCGGAATTTCGCGTGTTGCCGTCGTCACACTCTTCTGCAGAACCTTCCAACTTGTTGCCGTCACCGCACACGTCGGGCACCGGTGTCTCCTCAATGACGTCTGTTGTTTGTATTACTTCTACTTGTTTATCCGCACATCCCGGAAGCTTAGTTACCCCAGGACGGAGATCATACATATCTGCACACGAGATACAATCTTCATACACAGCTCCAGCGATGAAAGTCGATTTGCCCTCTGGACAATGTGCACAAATTGAAGCGCCGTGCAGAGCATCATTCACGACTCCCGCCCATGCTCGACGTGTCCCGCCCGGAGCAGGTGTGCTGCTAAGGATAACGCGGTCGTCGATCGAACCCAGGTCTCCATTTGCAAATCCCGAGTAGAACCCCTTCACATCATATTAAACATGGGATCAATACACATACTCGCCAACTATTCTCTGATTCTTGACGGTCCATAGTATCTGGCTATCTACAGCTGCCCTTCCCTGACAAAGCAACAGAAGCCCACAATGAATCAGAGTGATCACGAGTGTACAAGGAAAAATAAGATAGTGCCATAGGAGAGTATTTCATATCCACTTCTTGAACGACACTCTGTAACACTATCCCAGAGAACTTGACAAGAAATAATAACTACAAAATCATCACCTGAGCACATTCTGTGCAGTAATTGGATTCATATGAGTCAGAGAATGTTCCGGTGGGACAGGGGACGCACGGCCCTCCTCCAGTTCCTGCCTCCGAGTATTGTCCTGGTTTGCATACGTACAGTCCTGTATCTGTCTCCCACCTATTAAGGTCAAAGGGGCATTCAGCAGCAGTGCATGACCATGTGTTGGCAAGCATGCGGATTTCCTTCTTGTAGGAGAAGTAGACTGCGCTATACTTTCCATCGCCAGCAGAGTCGACTTCCATCGTGATGCTCGCCCAGGGTTTGGTACTTAAGCCAGGCTCAAGACAAGTGTCGTCAGCCCACACACTGCAAATGACCTCATCATTAATGGCCGCTGCACTTGCATATGCCCACTTCAGCTGACGCGTAGAATTCCAGGGATCGCCTTTGAACAAAACGATCAAATCATTTACATGAACATCTCGTTCAGGTATTTTCCACGTGACAATAAAAGTGATTTGTTGTCCAATCAACTTCACTGTTTCAATCTCGAAGATGAGATCTGCACCCTCCATACAGTCCCAGGGCTCAACCAGAGTAAATCCCGATCCTGTCTCTCCATTAGTGACTGCACCTTGTGGGCACGGCTTGCAAAAAGTGGCACCGACTTTGTCTTGCCCCGTATTTCGCGGGCACAGGGTGCATGGTTCCCGTCCAGTGTCTGAGTATGAACCTGCCCTGCAATAAGCTTTGCATTGGCTCAATGACGTCGATCCACGCTGATCAGTGGAGTGGCCTGGGGGGCATGGCAAGCACCGTGTGGCGCCCGTACCATTCACGTAGGTACCCACTGGGCATTCAAAACAGTAAGTGCTCTGATCTGTCGGAGAAAACTTGCCAGGCGGGCAGAGCTCACATTCTACTTCCGCAGTTGTCGGACCAGAAGCGAGGAAATGCTGGGTCGTGAAACTCTTCGGCATCGAGCCTGGGCGACACTTTCCATGAGCTTGTGAGAATTTGTACCCTATCTTGAACCCAGTCCCCTGGGTTACTTTTGCGACCACACGCAAGCCAACAATCAGCGGCGGCGAGATGCTTCCTTCTTTTAGCGGTGTGTAACCGCTAAATGTGAGCTTTTCTAAGAACCGCACTCGTCTTGCGTGTTCATCTGCACACTCAGGGGCCCTGGTGGCGAGACAGACATGGAATTTGGCACATGTAAGCTTGTGAAGATGCAGGTGATTTGATTGTTGACATTACATCATCATTTTTGAGTGAAAAGAGAAGAGATACAAAGAGGACAGAAAAAGCAATGGGCAAGATATGAAGAAGAAGAGCGCAACGACAAGCCGCCTTGCAGGGTGAGGCACTGAAAATCAATGACCGCGGCGGCGAACTTGACCCGCGCTCTGGGACCCCCCCCGGGTCTTCATAGTCACAGGCATATTGGGATTGCCGCGTTTCCGTGTCCTCGTTGAAAGAGGACAAAGTTTGATTGATCGGCACTTGAGGCGTCACAAAAAAGAGTTCTTTCGGAATGGAGACATTAACGTTCGAGCTGTTCAAGTGAAACAACGGGTAATCCTGAGAAAAATCCAACGGGGTCTTCACAAATGCATATTCATGCTTGCTAAATGATGGTCCTGTCACTTTGGATATGAGCTCCGATGGCATCTGCACGTGCAACAAAATATCAACATCAGCCGATGAGTGCCAATGACGAAAAAGAAGAGCGATGATACAAGCGTACCTGTTTAGTGACATTAAATCGGTAAAGGCTGATGTTCACAGTGTCGTTCACACCAAGGTCCAGGAAGCAGGATGGGCAAAAAAAGTCGAGGGCGAGCAATGCAGTCACGGCATGCGCACCGATTGTCTGCACATGCAGTTTCAGTGAGTGACAGGGAGAGTAGACAGGCAATCCCATTCTTTCGTTGCGCAATTGCAGGCAAAAATGCCCTCGGGCAGAATCTGACTCCTTACCGGCTGAACGACGAATCTGATATCAGAGCAAATGATGGTACTCGGCTCGCCAAAGTTGGTGTCATTTGTGACGGGCACAGTGGAAATGTTCTGCTGAGTTTCAATGCAAGATGCAGATGGATACTGATGTCCTGGAGGGCAGGTGAAATATGTTCCGAAGATAGTCGCATGGTGGGGATCTCGTGAGTGTGGATCGAAATGTCGGTGAAATCCTGCGTGGGGGTTAATCGAGTCAGTGCAATCACGTGTGTCAGCACGAGACTTGAAAAGAGTTGCCACCAGGCGCATTCCCCAGCTCTCATCCTTTCCGATCCTTCCCGTTGTATCAAAACAGCGCGGGAGGACTGGGTTTCAACTTCAGAAAGTCGAACGGACCTGGTTCCTGCGGACTGGGCAAGCAGAAGAAGCGGTCCGTAGGACCAAGTTTGTTCGACTTTTTAAGAAACCCCAGCCTCCTTGAAAAAATGACAAGGATGAGAATGCGCCTAGCGGCAACATTTTTGAAGACCTCACCAAAGAGATTGTAAGAGGTGTGGGAACGATCATTGTAGAGCCCAACATCTTCTTGTTGTATGCAGCAGTCGGAGAGCGCGGCTGAGCCATTCTTATTGCTTGTGAATCCGTGTGGGCACGAGAGGCACGTCTGGTCTTACACAAAAGATACACACGTCCGTCCTTGTCGTTAGCAAGAAGAAATAGATTGGCAGGCCCAGCGAGTCGCTGTTTGTCGGCAACCTCAAAATGAAACAAGAAACAAAACAAGAGATCGAGGCATGTACGGATTTTTTTTTGTCAAGATTCGCTGGGCACACACGCATAGCCAGACACGGCACCAAACAGACCGTTGCGCCGGCTTCATGTGCATATGTTCCCTGCGGGCAAAGCTTGCAATCGTCCCTCATCACCGGCACCGGTGGTGCGTCGGGATCATCTTCTGTTTGTACTGTCTTAGACGGAGGAGCAAATTGTCCCGCACCACAAGAATTTGCTTTTTCAGTTCTTGTCCTTTGCGTGCCATGGTCGATATCTGGTTGAACATTGTCGACCTGACTTATCCACCCACGTCCTCGCGCACTTTTCGACAACAAGCCTGAAGACCTATCCCTGATGTGCTTTGTGCCCTGCGTCACTTCGGCTGGGCTTCCTCGAGCCACGCCTGACCCAGCGCGTTCATGTTCGGAAGTCGCCGTGGAAGCGGCCAGTGGCCGAGTGCTGTTTTCAACCACGCGGCCCTCAGATCGCCGTTGCGGCGTTTGGCTTTCGACTTTCGGATCCCTCACCCGACAGCCCCAAGTATATTGCTCGAATCCGACGACGCCATGCAAACCACGCTCAAAATGGAAGGTCGTGTTGCACTGCAGCCTTTTAAATGCCCCTAGATCGTTCTCACTGCGCATGAAAAAACAAACGCATGCAGAACTGTGTCATAACAGGACCAACGCTTCATGGGCCTAGGCCACGACAGGACAAGATACTTTTTGCGTCTGACCTACGGCGCGTGCTGCCGAAAACAAAAAAGCCCGTGTAGGTTCCCGACATTTTCCGGTACCCGGTTGCTGGCCCTGCGAAGGCAGCCCTCACCATTCCTGAGGCAAGATTTTCATTGAACTTGTAGCCTGATGTCGGGTACACGCATTGCGAACACGTTCTGCTGCCCGACTCATACGAGTACCGGGGCGGCGCTAGGCCCACCGTGGGAGTATAGCCGAGCGCGACCCACGGAACGGCCTCAAAATGCGCGACAATGCCCTTTGGGCAATCATCAAAGATGTTCACGAAGCGCTCCACGCCCATGGGCAGGCCGCTGATGTAGGTAAGTCGCAGTCTCGCCAGTGCATCTGGCCTCGTACTTTGCACCAAATCGATCTTCCCCTCTGCAGGCCCGAGCGCGTCGGGAAAGTCGCAGAGGCTGGGGTTGTCTTCCACCCCGAGAGGGAGCGCAGCTGGCGACACGGCGTACAGCCTGCCGGGCACACGAAACGACCCCATCCAGAACCAGGGCCCGTGTACGGTGAGCTTTGTGACACAGACGTCCCCCTGCCACGACTCACGGCGGACTGCTGCGTAAAACGTGCCTTGAAGCTCTTGCACGCGCTGCCACCCACGCGCCAGATGAGTGGGAGAAAACAAAGGTAACATCCTACCGCAATATACAGCAACAGGTGGGGAGAAGGGACCGCAAGGCACGGGACGGGAGCGCTGCGTGCATGCGGGCGGGCGGGCTCGCGTGTGTGTGCGATGTCGCGCAGGAGGAGGAGGGAGGGGGGCCCGCGCGGCCGCACCTTGAACGGCGCGCCGGGACACCGGTCGGCCGGGCATACGCCCGTGGTCGAATCGGCGTTGCAACCGCACACGGAGCAGGGCGCGCAGAACCCGCAGGCGTAGGTCCACCCCTCGAAGGAGTCGCACTCGTGCACCTTGCAAAAAGCGCCGGGCTGGCACTCTGCCAGCAGGCCGCGACAGACGCACGCAACAAGGCTCAGGCGCCCGCGGCCCTCTTTGTTCCGCGCGCTGCGCGGCGCCCCGCGGAGGCGCGCAGTGGGCGGCACCATCGATAGCAGAGCAGCGCAGCGCGGGCGGGGGGGCGGCGCCAGCAGTCCATCCCACCGTCATGTTCCATGCACGGCGTCCCATCCTGGGCAGATGCACGGGCAGCGTGCAGGAGGAACGCGACGAGCGCCGACGCTGCCCTTGCGCACGCGGCCGCACGCTGAGCTCGCGCGGCGTTTGGGTGCGAGCCCATCGCGGCTCCTCGCCGCGCGCCCGCGCGCTGCGTGCGTGGGCGCTCCATGACGCCTGGCCTTCGGAGTGGACACAATCCGGCACGGTCCCAGTCAACTGCGGTCATGGTCTTCGTCTTGGGAAGGGGCGTGGGGCGTAGACGACGCGTAGACTAAAAAGCCGCGTAGTCTTGGCCAGTTCGTGACCGGCTTGGTACGTTCTGCCGAAGCGGAAGAACATGGCAGACCCTGATGGCATGGATCGCCCAGACGTGAACGTCGATGCGCTCAAGAGCGAAATCCGGCGCCAGCTCATCAACCAGAAGGTGCTGCCCGGGCCCTGGCCTGCGATGCGCGCTTTTCCTGGCGGGCGCGCGCGTCTTCCTGCCCCCCCAGGCGCGGCGCTCGCTGTGCCACGCGCTCACGCCCCGCGCACCCCGGTGCGCACAGGCCAACGCCTGCCCCATCGCCATGAGGATGGCGTGGCATGCGGCTGGCACCTATGACAAGAGCGACAACTCGGGGGGCTGCAACGGTGCGCCGTCCTGTCCTGCTGTCCCTCTGCCCTTGCGCGCGGGCTCGCGGGGCTCGCGCGCCGGCACAGCCGCTGCGCGTCAACAGCGTTGACGTGCGCGCGCGCGCGGACGAGCCTAGTGTCTGAAGCGCCCGAGCCGCTGCAGGCGCGACCATGCGGTGGAAGCCGCAGGTGGACGACGAGGCCAACAAGGGGTTGCACATCCTCAAGGACCTCATGCTCCCCGTCGCCAAGGTGAGGGGCACCGTCGCAGAACCACCCGAGATTTGGCTGCGGGTTTGTGGGCGTCTGCTGTTTTTGATTGTTTGTAGGCACTACTATAACTGCGACTGTTACTTCGCCATTGCAGAACCACCCAGAGATTTCGCTGGCGGATTTGTGGGCGTTTGCTGGCTGCTGCGGCATTGAATTCCTCGGGTGCGTGTGCTCAATCCTAAACCCTAAATCTAAACCCTAAAGCATGGAATTCCTCGGGTGCATGTGTTTGCTTTTTGTGTGTGCCAGTGCGTGTGCGTGCGTGTGCGTGTGCGTGTGCATGTGCGTGTTCGTGTGCGTGCGTGTGTGTGTGTATGTGTGTGCATGTGCGTGTGTGTGTGTGTAATTGTGTGTGTGTGTGTAATTGTGTGCGTGTATGTGTGTGTGTGTGTGCGTATGTGTGTGCGTGTGCTGAACATCTATGTGCATGAGCATACTGTGCA
>Ga0115006_10001997_pt1 | contig 13168 bp, 10 predicted proteins | sample ArcOceMetagenome_3_FD_88943 | JGI IMG/M metagenome (GOLD analysis project Ga0115006, IMG submission 88943) | Marine eukaryotic phytoplankton communities from Arctic Ocean - Arctic Ocean- Svalbard ARC20M Metagenome | ecosystem: Environmental > Aquatic > Marine > Oceanic | place: Arctic Ocean...
AAAGAATCACAAATGAATCACAAAGAATCACAAATGAATCACAAAGAATCACAAATGAATCACAAAGAATCACAAATGAATCACAAAGAATCACAAATGAATCACAAAGAATCACAAATGAATGAAGTTAAAAATATTAATGATAAACAGAACTATAAATGCAAAAATTGTGGAAAATTGTTTAATACTAATAGTAATATGAACCGACATATGAAGAAATATTGTAAATATAATTATGAAAAAAGTGAAAATGATTTAGATATTGCAATAAAAAAAATTGCCCAATATGAAAATAATTTACAACTTGTAACTAATAATACTAATAATACTATTAATTTGACAAATAATACCAACAATAATTTAACAAACAATACGACCAATAATTTAATAAATAATACCACCAACAATTTAACAAACAATATGACCAACAATTTAATAAACAATATTGAAACAGTAAATATGAATAATATTAATAACCTTAATATGTATTTTTCAAATGTAATACCAATTGAAACATTTTTATATAATATAGAACATGAATATAAAATAACTCCGGAAGAAGCCGAAACATTGTTATATTCTTCTGAAAATATGGGAATTGGAGACCTGGCAGATTGCTTTGAAAAAATTATTACAAAAAACTGTAAAGAACAAACTAAAAATATGTTTGATAGTAATGGCATGAAAATGTTACCAACAATACCGATATTATGTACTGATGGAAGTATGAGATCTCATAAAGAAAGATTAATGCAAAGTTGGGATACTATATATAATGATAAGAATTTTGAAAAAATGTGGAATATTGTAAATGATAGAGTATATGAATTAACTAATAAATATATATTTATATCTAATAAAGATAAGAAAAAATTATATTCAAAAGTAAAACAGAAAGTAAGTACAGAAGAATTACGTAATCAAGTTATAGAAACATGTATCCAAAACTAAACTTTTTAAAATATTTAATAATTATTATTTTTTACAAAATTTTACAAAATTATTTCAACAATTTACAATTTTCTCTCTTAAAAAAAAGAGAGAGAAAAAATGAATTTGTGAAAATAAAATCCAAAAAAAACGTTTTTTTTTATTATGGTAATAAATATTTAACCATTTATATATCATTTAAATGATATATGATATATAAATTAAAAACGTTAAAAAATGTGTTTTTTTGAAAAAATAACAAATAAATTGTGAAAATAGCTATATTTACTCAAATATATATATATATATATAAATGAGTAAAATATATATATGTGAGTAAATATATATATATTATATATATATTATATATATATATATTCTTTAAAAAGTCCAGATTTAAAGATTATAATCAAATCATATTGTATATGATCAACCACCAATATTATTGTGAATTATGTGATTATAATGGAAAAAATTCACAGTCAAAACATCAACACATTAAAACAAAAAAGCATATTAGAAATACGGAATTATATAAAAAAATATATAATGGTGTTGATGATGAAATTATTTGTACTGAAATAATTAATAAATATTGTAAAAGTAATAAACCAGATATGGGGTCAGAAAGTGATTTACTCCAAATTACTCCAAATTACTCCAATTTTACTCCGAATTACTCCGAATTACTCCCAAATAATACTGAAACCAATTATGATGTAGATATAATCGAAGATGTATCTAATATTTCGGCGAATGAGGGAAAATATTATTGTACATCATGTAACCAATTTTTCACGAGAAAGTATAACTTGAGTAGACATATACTAAGGTGTAAAAAAAACAACGGAATTATAATTCAAGACGATGATCCAAATAATGAGAATAACATAAATTGTACACACGATAAAAAGCAGTCAATTATAATCAAGAATCCAAAAGAATCCAAAAGAATCCGAGAGAATCCAAAAGAATCCAAAAGAATCCGGAAGAAATCTGTAAACTGTAATATGGATTATACATGCGAATATTGTAATAAAAAGTTCACTACTAATAGCAATATGAATCGTCATATTAACAAGAAGCGTTGTAAAAATTATAACAATAGTTTAAACAACCAGAGTATTAATATATTAATAAATAAAGTTGATGAAATGGTTGATGAAAATAAAGAAATAAAAGATGAGTTGAATAAAGCAATTGAAAAAATCTCTTATTATGAGAACAATCAAGTAATATCAAATTCAATAAATACATCACTTACTAATCATACCATTAATAATACTATTAACAACATATCAGGGGACTATTATAATTCAATAGATACAGTGAATATGAACAATATTAATAATCTTAATATGTATTTTTCAAATGTAATTCCAATGGAAACGTTTCTTTATAATATAGAATATGTAAATAAAATAACACAAGAAGAAGCCGAAACATTATTATATTCTTCGGAAAATATGGGAATTGATGATTTGGCTAACTGTTTTGAGAAGATTATAACAAAGAATTGTAAAGAACAGACTAAGGATATGGTACATACTAATGGAATGAAGATGCTATCAACTATACCAATATTATGTACAGACGGAAGTATGCGTTCACATAAAGAACGACTTACACAAAGTTGGGACACTATATATAATGATAAAAATTTTGAAAAGATGTGGAATATAGTTAACGAACGAGTATATGAACTGACTAATAAATATATATTCATCTCAAATAAGAATAAGAAGAAATTATATTCTAAAGTAAAACAAAAAGTCGGTGCAGAAGAACTGAGAAACCGGGCACTAGATATGATGTAATTCCAGCAATATTTCTTGTTGAGTTTTCTATGTAATTTTGAAGTAAAAAAAAAATTGAAATATTTACTAAAATGTTTTATATTATAATGTTAAGGAAATTGATGTCTCTAATATCGGAACAGACGCAGGTTGATTCTATGTATGACGAACTGGTAACCCAACAAGAAATGACACAGATTCTTACTAGTAGTGAGAAGAAGCCGCTAAATGAAACTGCGACACTTAAACGAGAAGTTATATCGACAATGCCTTCTCGTTTCAAGTGTGAAGGTTGTGGGGGGGTTTTCGACACACCCATTACACGGCGCAAATGTTGTATCGCGAATTTCAAGTCCACCGTATTTGAGACCAGTCTCCAGAAGTGTAGTGAGCATCTGCTTGTCACTGTGGACGAAAAGAACACTCATGAGATTCCTAAAAGAAAACGTTTGTCATTAAAAGTGTTATATGAAAGACTTGAAAATGGTAAGTTTAAATGCAAATGCTGTAACATGACTTATAAAAAACAAAACACTATGAGTCAGCATGTAAAATTTAAGCACACTGAACCACAAGAACTTTGCCCACACGGATGTAAGGAAAAGTTTCATACACGCCAACAAGTTAAACAACATAGTATAAATGTACATTCAGTTGAAAAACCATTCAAATGTGATTATTGTAGTCAATCTTCAAAACAGAAGGGTAATCTTAAAGCACATATGAAACGTTGTAAGTCAAACCCTGAAAATCAGTAAACACCACTATTATAATAATTATTTAATAATATTTTATCATTTTTTCTAATTTATTATATTATTAAATTGAAAAATTATTAATTAGTATATATATTTTTGTTTAATGTTTTATAAAAACTGTTCCACATTCTATAGACCTATAACTATTTTTTTGTTTTTTTATCCTATAACTATTTTGTTTTTTTTTTATAGTTTCATTTAATTTTCTGAAACAACTACAATTGCAATTGGGATCAATACTGTACAATCTTTTATGAAAATTAGCTGTAAACCCACTTGCACAATAAAAGAAAATCTTTTTGTCCGATTTTCTTAATATCTCAATCACTTCATCTTCTGAATCAATATTTTTCCCAAGTGTTACATGTGCTTCTGTATATATTTCGCATTTACAATTTCCTTTTAACCACCCCCTTCCCCAATTTGACACATCTCTACAAACTGTAACGTTTTCTTGTTGTTCATCGAGTGCAATTGCTATATCGTTTTCAGTCTTTGCTATATCTTTTTCAGTCTTTGCTATATCTTTTTCAGTCTTTGCTTTTTCTACCTCAGAAAAAGCTTTATCTACTTCTTGTAAAAGTTTTGATTCGGAATCTTCGTAAACATTGATTAATGCTGACATTATGAATTATTTGTTTGATATTATGGTAATTTAATAATATCTATTTCAAATTTTTTTCACTAAACTATTTCTTACAAAAACTAAAAAAATTAGAAAAAATATTACAATATACAAACTAAATTAAATACTAAATCTAAAATTAAACAGAATATAAAAACACCCTATCCTCTTGTGGGTCTTTTGCATCTCGGGAAATTGCAAAATATTTATAACTTTCTTCATTGGAATCAAAAGCTTTCCATTTATGATAATTTCCAGTATTACAAACAATTTCTTGGGAATACATTGGAATACAATCCATAGTAATTAATGTTGAATATTTCGATAATTCTAAAGCATTGGGTAAAATAACTAGAAGATGGATAAAAGCCAATTATAATATATAATTAAATTAGAAAAAATTTTTATTTTTTATTTTTTTACTAATATATTAATTAATTTTCAAATTACCAACTAATGGAGGCATATTTTATAGAATTATTACCGGGATTTCCTCTGGATTTATTTAATTTCAAAGTTACTTTACATTCTGATTCAAGTCTTTTCTTTATTTTATTTATTTCACTATCATTATAATGATCTTTTGAGAGACGAATACCTTTGTATTCTTTTCCCGAATAGCACCAGTTGCTTGATATCGAGCAGACACACCCATGAATATAATTCTCGTGGTTTTCATTCGTACGATTAATAGCATTCTTCATACTGTTTTCGAAAATTACTGGGTCAGTGAAACTCTCTTGTGGAAACCTAATAACTTGGGCACCATTTCCAACAATAACTGTTTCATCTTCTTGTTCGCAAGCAAAGTAACTATAATTGCACTTTTTTTCGATTGTTGACAATTTTATTTCCAATTTATCCCTAGAAGGTTGTTCGCATTGTACGAAACCATATATATAACCGACATCTTTCCCACAAATCAATCCTAACGCAACAGCATCAGTTAGAGTATCTTTTTTCCTTGACAAAATATGAGGAATACCTCCAAGAGTTCTGATATTATTGGAACAAGCTTCATTTAATTTTAATTGTGTTTCTACATCTACAAAGGTTTTACTATCAAGATTTCTTCGTGATTCAAATCCTTTTTTTAATAGAAGAAGTATTTTGTCCTTATCTGGATTTTTTTCTACCAAATATGGTTTTTCGGAAAACATAATGTCAATGTCGGTGTACATTGACTCCGGTGGTTTTTTATTTTTTTGAACAAGAAAAGTATATTTTTTGCCAATATTAGAAGTATTCAAATCCTCCTTAGTAAATTCTATAGGAACAATTTTTTCCCACCAATGACCTTCACTATCTTGTACATAATTACCAAAGTTTTTATCAAAGTCGCTTGTTTTTTTGACATTCATTGCTCGGGTCATCGTAGATAATACTTCTTGTTGTTGAGAAATATCATTATTTGCAAAACCCTCGATGTATTTCGATACCTCTCCCTTTATAGTTTGGGAAACATATATATCAATAGCAATATTTGAGTGGTATCCACAGCATCTTCCTAACAATCCTTGGAGAAGAGTATCGACATTAGGTGATTTACTTTGTTCATACACCATCGCAATATGATCTTTACACAAGACTTGTCCCATTCTAGCTTTCCCACACAAATGAATGATTGTTGTTTTTGTTGGTGTATCTTCTAAAATCTTAAAACAATGTTCAGAAGAACCACCAAAAATTGGTTGATATTCAAACCCTAGTGAATCTGCGATACGCTCGACCAGTTCCCTGTCTTTTTCGGCACGTTGTGTACGTACTACCAAATACTTTGGGTCATTTCGGTACTTTCGCAGAACATAAATAAAATGTTCGTGGCTCTTCTCTTTTATTGGCTTTGAAGAGAATTGGATCTTACCAGAATTGTTGAATTCTCCAACCCCGATATAACCATCACCTGTTTTCAGGCGAACCACTCCCTTTTCTTCGAAAACGATTTCATCTCCAAAAGGATTTTGTTCCATGACTTTCACATTCTGGTTTGAAATCAATTCCGAAAACGGTGTGGCACTCACATTAAGTACAGCATATTTATTTCTGCGCAAAATTGAAAAGTCGCCACAAAGAGCGTTTTCTATACCGAATTTTTTGTAAAACTGTTTGAAAGGAATGTTTTCTTTAGATTGGGCATAATGAGATTCATCGTGTATTATAAGAGTTCTGGATAGTTCACCCTCAATCAATTTACCCTCCTTAATCAATTCATCCTCAATCTTTGAAACTTGTGCACCAAAATGAACAGTGACTTTATCTTCCATCGTATTACGCAAATCATGACTCACCTCAAACAATTGAGCAAACGACCGTATCGCCTTTCCAAGGTCAGCTTTCGCTTGTTCACGCAATGCAGTATCTGAACAACCACATACTATCAGAACCCTATCAAATTTGTCATCACATATTGCTTTCAATGCGAAATGGAGGTATGTTCCAGTTTTCCCACTTTGCATCTGAGCAAGCAACATAACAAAGGGGATATCTTGTTCAAACATACACCTCTCGATTTCATTGCTTGCTTGAATTTGTTGAGCGTGGAAAGTAAATGCTGACATTATGAATTATTTGTTTGATATTATGGTAATTAAATAATATTTTTTCAATTTTTTTTCTAGTAAACTATTTCTTACAAAAACTAAAAAAGAATAAAAAAATTATAATTTTTACAATGATATATACACTAAACTAAACTAAAATATTATATCTAAATATCAACAGAATATAAAAACGCCCTATCCTCTTCTGGGTCTTTTGCATCTCGGGAAATTACAAAATATTTGTATCTTTTCTCATTTAAATCAAAAGCCTTCCACCTATGATAATTCCCTGAATCGCAAACGATATCTTCTGAATCGATTGTGATACAATCCATAATAAATAAATAGTATCTGACTAATTGGCATTCATTCAATGAGTACATGTTTTCAAGTTCTGGGTCAGTTATATCTTCAAATAACCTAAAAGACATTTCACAATATTTGCCAATAATATCAACCTGTTCATTTTTTTTATTGACTGTTGTAAATTCGCCAGATTTTACTTGTCCTCCGAATGACTTTTTAAGACAATCAATTAGTACCGAGGACAGATTAGATATACATACCTTTTCTAAAAACGAATCGGCAAATTGTGTGTAAATCACATCATTGGGAAGAGAACACTTATCTATTTCATAATTGACGAATTCTTTGGTAATATCTGGTATCAATTCCTTCACGAACTGAATTCCTTTGTGGCGGGTTTTTAAATATTGAGAAGATGTTTTATATTTCCAGATTGCTATTGTTTCGAAGATATCTTGAAATAACAATATCTGGCATAACCGAATTCTTACTGATGATTTGAAAGCATCCCAGCGTGTATCGCGGATTCCCTTTGTTCTCCAACCAACCAATTGGAGAATATGGGACAAATTATTCTTTACGAACTTCATATCTGGATAAATATATTTTTATTATAAATTTTAAAAAATAATTCTCAGAAAATTTCAATTTTTTTTCTACTAAACTATTTCTTACTAAATCATAATAATATATTATATGAAAACAAATTCTCCATAATTTGAGGCACATTACAGAAGTCGTATTATATAATATTTATTATATTTATAATATTTTATATTTATAATATTTTATATTTATTATATATTATATTTCATATTTATTATATTTCATATTTATATAATGGAACTTAAGTTTTTTTTTATTACAATAATAATTTTAATTTTTTTATTTATATATTTGAAAAATAACAATATTTTAGAAACTTTCACAAATAGAGAAGAAAAAAAAATTTACGATTTATCTGGATATTATTCAATTCATCAAAATAATAAACAAATGGCATTTGTATCTATCAATAAAATTTCAGACAAGAGTTTTATATTAATATATAATAATAATTATGGGGTTATTAATGTAGAATATAGAAATAATTCACATGAAATTCATTTAATATGGTTCATTAATGATTATAAATTAATTAAACATGGTTTTAAAAATGGTTCTGGATATATATATAAAAATGGGAATGAATTTATTTTAAATACAAGTACACCGAATATTACTTATAAAAAAAGCGATTATCGAATTAATTTAAATAATATTGTAGGTAAATATATCGGGGAAGAAAATAAGGTTATCGTTATTACTAATGATAACGATAATTGTAGTGGTAAAAATAATATTTTAAATTGTAAAATTTATACAAAAACTAAAATTTTTAAAGGATTTTTTGTTATAGGTAAGTCTTTTGTATATAATAAGGAAAATTTAATAAAACCAGAATATGATGAAGTAAACGATAATCCAAATAATTATTCAACCTCAAATAATTCAACTGATAATAATCCAAATAATTATTCAACCTCAAATAATTCAACCTCAAATAATTCAACCTCAAATAATTCAACCTTAAATAATCCAAATAATTATTCAACCTCAAATAATCCAAATAATTATTCAACCTCAAATAATTCAACTGATAATAATCAAAAAAAATCGTGTAGTAATCGAATTAATGCGTTTGACTATATTGATAAAGAAAAGGGAAAAGAAAAAGAAAAAGATGATAATGAAGGTTTCGAAAATTCCAACGAAAATTTAAAAGAGAATTATGGTAATTATGCATCCACTGATGCTAATAATAAATCATATTATATATATATTTATTTACAAGATTATATTTCCAATAAATTCATAGTACGTTCGGGTGAATTAATAAACATAGGTAATCATTATCAAATTCGTACTCATGAATTAGGAAATTGGATTAAAACTGAAAAAATAATAGTATCAAATATACAAGAATCGGAAGACCCTTTGGATATTAGAAAAGATTATAATTCGATTTCATTGTGTTTGAATCGAAATAAAGTCTTACTTAAAAATACGAATAATTTAACATCAATACGTGATAAAAGATATACATGTAGATATACTTCTAAAAAAATTTTAAATAATATTAAAAATACTATAATGTATTTTCCAGTAGAAAATAACACAATATTTAATAAAATAGTCGGGGGGAGAAACGCAATTGGTATTTTATTGAAAAATAGTGACTTTAATTTAATAAAAGATGATTTATTATCACCGAATTTTATAGATATTTATAATAAGACTTCTATTTTTCCAATGTGTACATTACTTCCTTGTAATAATAAAGGGGATATATGTAAAATTAAAGGTGAACATTTTAGTAAAATTGGAATATTAAAAGACCAACCGAATGATTCAATATTCATTATAAAAGCAATTAATGATGTGTGTAATATTAATCATAAAAAAAAAAATAAAATAAAAAAAAATACTAATAATAATAAAATGAATTGTAATCAAATTTGTTTAGATGAAAATGCAAATTGCACTGAAGCGAGATTGAATGGTAAAGAACAGGTTTCGTGTAATATTACTCCTAAATTTGGAGAAATTATTGCATGTAAATGTTTAAAAAAAAGAAAAGATATAACTTTAGAAAAAGTACTACAAGATACCGATAATAATAAAAGTTGCAGAAAAGTATGTTTAAGTAAGGGGTTAACTTGTTCTAATCTAGTTGAAATAGAAAACGGAAGTCATAGATTTAGACAATGTAATATTCAACTAGCTTCAGATAATAATAATAATTATTGTATTTGTCATAATTCTGGGGAAAATATTGAATCAATTGATATAATTAGAAGTAATATTAATAAAAGAATTGATAATAGTAAATTAAGTAATATTGTAAAGGATATAAATCCAGATGATTATTTTGAGAAATCAATAGTTCACGAAGGTTATAAAGATATATGTGATGGAAAGTATTTATATTTAAAAATCAATTCACAAGCAACTACCCGAACTCTTGAATCAAGTAAAAACAAAAATTCTTGTAATTATTATTGTTCGAAAGATGCGAATTGTGATGCATGGACATTTGACAATAACACCAATAAATGTATCCATTATAAATATAATATTTCTTCAGAACCTCATAAATATCGGTGTAAACCAGGTATCGGTCCTTTTTATCAAGGAGAACATTATGGGAAAGTAAAGAAAAACAACTCGTTTGACAGAAGAAATAATGCCATTTATCATATAGAACCAGAATGTAAAGCAATAAATAATCCAAACAGTGAATGGGAAAATAGCTATGAACTTTCTGGTATAAATTCTCCAGTATGGGGTAATTTAAAAGAAACACATTTCTTTAAAGGGGACAATAATAATAAGGAAGCAAAATGGATTTGGACTTCATCATTTGATGTGGTAAGTGAAGTAACCTTTAAATATAAGTATTGTTCATACAAACCCCATGGAAATGCTACTTTAAATATATGTATTGATAATACTGGCTATTTTAAAATTAATGATAGTAATAGAATAGAAACTAGTGGAGGGTGGTCTGGAGGTACTGGAAGAAATTTTAATATTGTAGTAAAACAGGGGATAAACAATATAAAGATAGTTGCTAGAAATCTAGGCATCTCGAATAATCACGCAGGTTTAATTCTTACAGTTTTGGGAGATGACAAGGAATATCTATTTTCAACAAATAAAGATTGGTTATTTAAAGAGAGACTGTTATGTAATGTTGAAAATAATGTAGGTACAGCAGTTCATATTGTTGGACAAAATGGGCGTACACAAATTGCACCTTGGAATAAGGGTACAGAATTTTTTAGTCAAGACGCAAAATGGATCTGGAATAATCAACATGGAGGCACATGGAGTCCCGCGGCACCTGCGAATGTTTATATAACTTTCAGATATAAATTTTGTTATCCTAAAAAAGACATAAATGCTAAATTATTTGTTATTATAGATAATACTACTTCTCCGAATGGATATATTAAATTTAATAATAATTCTATCACAAATGATAAAAATGGTAGTTTACATTGGACTGGTGGATGGGGTGCTGTATGTAACTCAAATGATAAAAATAATATAATGTCAGGGGGTAGACCTTCTTGCAATGTTAGTTATGGTAAGGTTTTAATTAAGAAAGGTGCGAATACTATTGAAGTAAAATGTAGAAATATAGGTGGTGATAATAATCCCGCAGGTTTTATAATTTCTTGCTTTGACATAGAAAATAATAATATTTTCAATACAAATAAAGATTGGAAAGTAATCTCAACTGAAGGGTATTATCCATATACTACCAATATACTTCAAACTAATTATAATGATGATAGTCTAGGTAGTTATAGTGGTGGTCATTTTAAATATCTAGACAGACATAATGTCGATTGTGGTAGAGAGAGTGGTTTAAATTATTTCAGATTAGAAAGAGGTTCAAAACCAAGGTATAATACGTTTAGGTATAATTATAAATGTAAAGGTAATCCGGATATGAGAAATAAACCGAATACCGACATGGTTACTAACTATAAGCAACCTGTATCTTTTGGTAGAATTGGTGGTACAGAAAACTTAAAATATCACAGAATGCATTGTCCAAATGGTGTTATAAGTCAGTTTAAATTACAGTCAGAGGACCGTGGAAATAATACGAAAGTACGATATAATTACCGATGTAAAAATTTGGCTACTAAAAATTGTGAAATTAAAACTCTTCCTTATAAATACCACGGAAATGGTAACCTTGTATTTTTAGATAGACAAATAGTTGGTTGTCCAAATAATAAAATGATTAAAAGTATAAAATATGAATCAGGTCCAACCACCGCGAGATATATAATTCAATGTTGTGATCATCATACACCAAGTGACCCAAGTGCTGAAAAAGATAAAGGTACTTCGAACGATTTCGAAGATATAAATTATCCAGCGCGAGCATTTCAACATAAGAATTATGGTGGATGGGAATGGAATACCGCCACTGTTGGTTCTTATAATCTCAATGGTGGAAATAATGATAATATATCTTCATTGAAAGTTGCACCAGGTTATGAAGTTATATTATACAAGCATTATAACAAGAGTGGTCACAATGTAAAATTTACTTCTGGAAATTATCCGTGGATACCAGATCAGGGGTTCCCAAATGATCAAGCAAGTACCATAGAAGTAATTAAAAAATAAGGGGAATCTATATAAAGTTTTGGTAACATAATTGAAGAGTATCTTTGATAAATATTATAATGTTGTGGGTGTGTATATTTAGTAAATATGAAATATTTCAATAGGTTTTTGTTTAATATTGTAAAATTATTAATAAATAACTATTAATAAATATTTTATATTTAAAATAACTATTTAAAATATAAAATATAAAATATTATTATTTATCATATAATAGTTATAGTGTAGTTTTAATTTCAAACTTAACTATAATATGTTCACAAAGACCGAACTTAAATTTAAGGAATATATATTAAATAAAGAAGTAGGTTATTTTGGAACTTTGGAGAATGATTTTTGGAATGCCAAAACACCTATCGAAAAAAGGCGGATACTACATATTATAGAGGATTGGAATTGTGAAAGAAATATTATACTAACACCTATAAATCTTAATTCTAAATCTATTACGAATATCATAGAAAATTATAATTATGAGAAAAAAAAATTCTATAAAGGAAAACCATTCTGGAATGATTCAAAAAAAAAAAATTCTAAAATTGGAGATAAATTTGGATTTGTTCATAATAAAAAAGATTTGGTAGAACTTTTTTATATAATTAATATTTTACCGGATAATAAGAAAAGGAAACATTGGAGAAATGAAATAACACGTGTTATTGTATTGTCAAATAAAATATGTGAAATAACATGGAATAATTTAAAAAAAATTTTACATTATAAAGAGGGCTATGTTTGTTCTACAACCCAAAAAAGTAGAGAAAATATAAAATATTAATTTTAAATTTCTACATTATATTCAAAATCTAATTCCCATAAAGGTTCTCTATTTGGATCTCTATCATTTATTTTGGTTGTTCCCATTATCAATTTTTTATAACCTTTATTTTTTAGTAAATTCTTAGAATTACACTTATTCTTAGAATTACACTTATTCTTAGAATTACACTTATTCTTAGAATTACACTTATTCTTAGAATTACACTTATTCTTAGAATTACACTTATTCTTAGAATTACA
>Ga0115006_10001998_pt1 | contig 13154 bp, 12 predicted proteins | sample ArcOceMetagenome_3_FD_88943 | JGI IMG/M metagenome (GOLD analysis project Ga0115006, IMG submission 88943) | Marine eukaryotic phytoplankton communities from Arctic Ocean - Arctic Ocean- Svalbard ARC20M Metagenome | ecosystem: Environmental > Aquatic > Marine > Oceanic | place: Arctic Ocean...
CCCAGTTCCTCTGTCGAAAATGGGAACTCACTTGCTTGCCTCCCTGGGTAGCAAAGGAAAAAATAGGAACTCTCTTGCTTGCCTCAGAAATGCCGGTTCCCATTCCGCGGAGTCGTACTGTATTTAATTGAAAAGAATAATCGACGAACCCCAGCTGGGGCATACGTATGTACAACGCAGATGCAATCCTGGCGAGGAATCTAAAGATTCCAACTGTGCTGCGCTAGGGGCCTCAAGGGGACCAATCCGTACGGAGAGGGTGAGAAGATTCAGAAGCGGAGCTCGCCCCACATCGACGGCTTTACATAGACCGGCTTCAGCTCACCTGCACGTTCTCGCTTCATGTCGTGGATTGCGTCCCGCACCACGTCCATCGTGAGACGCGAAGCTCCCTCGCTCCAATTAACCCGGTCAAGTCGCACTTTTGCCCGGTTTGTCCAATATTTGGTATCGTGGTACGATTTTGCCTCCTGCTCACAAGGCACGCGCCATATGTTGAGCGATGCACGAACACGAGAGCTGTTTTGCGTGGTAGCATTAGTGTCTGAGAACAGGCAGGCGGCTGCTCTTGCTGTAGAGGCCGCCGAACGAAACACGACACACACACACCTGGACTGTCACTTCGAGGCGCTTGGGTTCGATTTTCATTTCGCCATCAAGTTTCTGGTCGATCGAGGTCTTGGCGACCGAGTTGAGCACATAATTTACAGCCGGTGCCTTCAGTTTCTCTTGCCGACAAAGAGCCAAGACCTGGGCCTTGTTGCGCAGCCCATCTTCGCCAGAGAGATCAGCAACCTCGGCAGAATTGAACTGCAGGTGCTTCGCGTGGTGGTCGCGAGCTTGACGAAAGTCACCGACCAGCTGCCAAGAGTCGCCTAGCCACTTGTGGCTTGCGGCCATCATTTGCCGGTCCTTTCTGTGACACTCCCACTGAGTCAGAGGACATCGCACAGCAGTGCGGGCATGCGCACAAGCGGCGCTGCGCACGTGGAAATCGCGATGGTACTGTGCCAGCGGGCATTAAAGACCCTTCCGTGGCAATCTCACCCATCAGTGGCAATTCGTAGGGCGTCTTTGAACACCGCAATGGCATCCAAATATTTGTACTCGTCGAAGAGAGCTTGGCCCTTTTCGATGGCCTTGGTGGCGTCAGCGCGCGTGCGGTATGCTTTCGCATCCAGCGCCCGTCCTGCGGCCCGTCGTAGCCTCTGATTGAGGGACAACGTCTTGTCTCCTCCGCCTTGCTGCCCCCAGAGTCTGTCGGCCATGCGCAAAGCGCTGTCTTCATCCGCACGCCGGGTGACGTGGGCCGCTTCCTCTATTTCATCCAGCCCCGTCTTGGGATCCTTGCAAACCCCGGCAGGCAAGGGCTGCTTGTATGGTCTTGTGGGCTCAATCATGTTGCGCCATGACAAGTGGGCCAACTGTCTTCGCATTATTAACGATGTCTCCACGCTTGACTTTGACGTCGCATGTTCCTTGGGCCACATGACATCGTCTGTCAGCGTTCTGCTTTTAGCCCACGTCGCGTCTTCCGCGACGGAGCTGTGCAAAAACTCCTTGTCCTCAAACACCAGCTGATTCGCCGGCGTCATTGGCGTGATGTGTTCAAAAGACTTGCTCGGAAACATGGGAACATTGGCAATGGCCTTCGGGCGGAATGCCGGCACAAAAGTCAATGTGAAAATCAACGAACCCCCCTCCGCAGATTTCCCCCCGCCGATGCTCGTCAACTCGGCGTGGTGGAGCTTTGGCCGCAACTCGGGAAGCTCCGAAGATCGCTGCACGCCAGTGGCCAGCGCCTTGATGCCTACAGCGTCGTCCCAGCCTACGCGTCCAAACTCCGTTTCTGCACCATAGTACTGGTTGACTGGCTTCGCGGCTGTCCCTCCCAGGGAACGGCCTGCTATGTTGTAGGATCCCGCCGTCTGCGAGACTGCCCTGGCCGCCGCGAGATTCTGACGGTACGTATTGTCGCGCTGCCGCACGAGGTCTTCTATGAACTCGCGGAGGGGAATAGTGACACAGCCCATAAAGTCGTGCGTCCCGTCCTCGTCCCAATCATACGCAGACAGCTCGAGATCGCTCTCCGGCGTGCCGACGTGCAGCACAAAGTTTTCATCGAACACGGGATTCAGAGTCATGAGCTTGATCTGCGTGCTCACGTCTGCCGCGCGCCGGCGCACCCCGTCCTTTTTCTCCCACAGAATCACGCGCACAAAGGGGTCGCTGCTGCCCGCGGTGCCATCTTTCACGGGCAGGTTGACGCCCCGGTCCACGTGCAGCATGATGGAGCCGATTTTGCCAGTCAGGATCTGCGCCGTGGTGTGGTCATACCGTAGCGCTGGCTCAGACGCGTGCCCCGCGCCTGCCGTGCCCACGGCGTCGGCGGTCGCCGCGCGACTGTCGGCGCTGCCCGGGCCTGTTTTCGGGGCGTCGCCGTCGCCAAAGAGGCCGTCGCAGTCCCGCTCCAGCAGCCGCACGCCGGCGGTGTGGCGGTACCGGGAGAGGTACTTGTGCGCGTCGCGGGCCAGCTCCGTGGCCTCCGCCGGGTCCTCGATCGTTTCGAGAAACGCCAGCACCGCGTGCGCGTCGCCGGCCGTCGCCGCCGTCCGCACATAGCTCTTGCGCTTCGGGGCCTCGGCACGGCGCTTCTTCGACTCGAGTTCCGAGCTCGAGGAGGCCTTGAACAGCTGCGCGTTAGGCGCGCTCATTGCGCCCGCTCACGCCAGCCCGGCACGCGCCCCCGGCCTACGCCCGGTCTTTGGTCTTTGGAGGGTGTGCTTTCCCCCCTGTCTCGTTAGGCCCGGGCGAGTGCCCCCCGGCGCGCTCCCCACACCGTCGCCGCATGCCCGACAAACGGTTGCTGAAGTTGGTTCGTGCTTGATCGAAAGACGGGCACAGTGAGCTAGCGAGCGGCGGGCGGCGGGCATCGGGGCCCGATGCCCAACAATGCAGACCTGCCGACCCTGGTGCTAATGGAGACGCTGCGTGTGGGCGCGTGCATCCTGCTGGTCGCAGGGTTCGCGCTCGTGGCGGGCGCCGTCCTCACTGTGACAATGACGGACCCTTCGCAGATGGTGTGTGTGTGTGTGAGTGAGTGAGTGAGTGAGTGTGTGTTTGTGTGTGTGCGCGCGTGTGTGTGTGCGCGCGGGGGGGGGGAGCGTGTGCGCGTGTGCGTGCGCACACGTGTCTCTCCCTGTGGTGTGTGTGTGTGTGTGCGCGCGCGCGTGTGCGTGTGCGTATGTGTGTGTGTGTCACATACGTATACATACACACGCACAGGAGGAGGACCCCTTTGCGGGGTTCGGTTTCGCGGGCGCCGTCGGGCTCGGCGTCGGGGCGGTGCTGGCAAGCATCCCGATGTGGACGACGTTTCGTGCTATCCAAACGTGGCAGCGCGCGATTGCCCCGCGCGACCTGCAGTATCCGCCGCCGCTCGTCTCCTCGGCGGGCGAGTATGCCACTATCCGGCCAAACATCAACGCGGGGGTGCCGCCGGCGCAGTTTGCGGTCACCCTCGGGCAGCTGCCCACCGGGATGAGCCTCGACCGAAAGACGGGCGTCATCTCGGGCACCCCTCAGCTGAAGGAGGCAGAGCTGGCCGCCGGCGAGGCGAGATATCGCGTGACGATCACAGCCAAGAATCTCAAGGGGAGCTGCCGCACAGCACTTTTTATCGCGGTGGTTGTGCGTCGGAGCGCGAGAGCGGCGGACGGTGCAGACGCAGGTGATGGGAGCCAGGGGCCACCTGCGGCGGATGGCGAACTTGTTGAAGGCAACGCTGGGGCAGGGGGTACACTGGTAAGCACGCGCTTGCAGGGGGAAGGACAGTGGCAAGAAGGCGTTCAAGAAGCTGGGGAAGAGAGCGCAGAAGGGAGACAGGCGCCGCGGGCTGAAGGGGATTTGGCGGAGCAATTGCACAGTGGCGACGTGGGTGCAAGGGCACAGGGGCAAGCTGAACATGCTGTGCTATCCGGGCGGCCAGGTGTTATTTCTGAGAGCATTGCAGGAGCGGTGAGGGCGGTGGGACAGGCACGGGAAGACGCTGTCGCCTCTTCTGTCACGGTGCCGGCAGCCATCGATGAGCATCAAGGCGCTGTGAGCGCAAGAGGGGGGGGCGCGGAGGGCAATGATGCCACGGCGCCCGCTGCCACCAGACAGGTGGATGTGTAAAAGACCTGAAGACTGTGAATATCCCTCGCGAGGGTGCGAGATATGTCCCGTGCGAATCAAAGCGGCACGCTGCGGCTGCGCGCGTCCAAGAGAGCGCTGTACAGTATGGGAGCGGAGCCCAGCCTGAAATCAGGCTGGGAAGAGCGGGCCAAGGCGAAGAGGGGCACGCGAGAACGGGAAGGGTAGTGAAGAAAGTGGGTGAGCGAGATTAACGCGCAGGGAGCGAATTTGCCGTAAAGCTTGTGTATTGTAAAAGTACTTGCAGCGTGACTGTCGGCCAGGGCCCAGTGCCCAGCGGTTGTTTCAAAGGTTTCAGTGCCAAAGGTTTCATAGGGTTGGAAGTAATCCAAGACTCTGTCAAAGACAAAGGCAGCTCTTGTGCACAAGAGCAACACACCGCCCGGGCCCTGCGTCCACTGCGCCCTCGACAGCGCGCTCAGTCAGAGTCCTCATCGTCGAAGGAAGCATCAGACACGTCTGGTTCCGACTCAGAGTCCGATGCCACAGCCCGGCGCCGTCGCTTACTCGACCTGCTTCCCGCTCCCGCGGCGCCCCTCTGCCCTCCCCTCCCCCCCCGCGCCTCCACGCGCTGCGCTCTAGTCTTGCGCGCAGCCGTAACCCTCTTGGCTTCCTCCTCCTCCTCAGAGGTCTCGTCCCCTCCACCCCCCCACGATTCATCTGACCCCTCCTCAGAGTCACTGTCGCGGCCTGTACGGCGAGCTCTCGCGCGCTTCTTGCTGCTTCTTGCAGCACCCTTGCGTTTGGTCGGCACGAATTCCTCGTCGTCCTCTTCGCCAGCAGCTTGCAGCTCCTCATCTTCCACAACCCTACGCCCCGAGGCGGTGTCCTGCCTACCACCTCGCGCCCCCCGCGCCCTGCCGGAGGAGGCTGCCGGGAGCCCCTCGTGGACATACACGCTGGCGCCGGCTTGTTGCCGCGCTGGAGAGTCGTAGGCTGGCCCATCCTTGCTTGCAGAGGCCCTGTTCGTGGCAGGCGCCTTCCTGTCACTCTTCCACATTTTGAGAGCACCAGTGAGAAACTCGATTCCAGCCGCGTAAAACGGCGTCTCGAAGCCGTTGAAGATGCAGCAATCGACGCCGATGAGCAATGCATCCAGTCTCATCAGCCGCTCGTCTCCGTACCTGTCCCCAGGGCATACATGTCAAGGTCGGCAATGTCACCGCCCCTCGCCGCCGGACACCACGCAGCATGCTCAAACGCGATCGCACACAGACCGCAGCAATTGCAGCATCTTCAAACACTATCGCACACAAAGAGCAGACATTTACACAGGATGGAGGCTCGCAACGCGCTGCAGCGGGCTGAGCAGGCACGCAGAGCATGTATATGTATGCACACACAGAGAGACACACAACATGAGTTTACACCGAATATACCTGCCACCAAGGATAGCCTTTTCAATCGTGGAGATGTCCATGGGCAACTTGATCACAGACGAATAGCCGGGCACCTGCGCGTTGCACACGGGTTTCTCGAACAGCTTGGTACTATCGAGTGCGCGCAGCGTCCTCAGGCGCACGAGCAGCGGCGCATATGCGCCTGCCTCCTCCTTGTCCCGCGCGTTGGAGGCAGCAGAAGACTCGAGAAGCGCATTCCACTCCGGGAGCTTGTCGGCAAGGAGATTGATGCCCCGCTTCGCCAGCGTCAGCGCCGCGTCGCTCACGTCGTCTCCGGGCTCGTTGAAAATGAGCGCATTCGCAACAATCAGAAGGAAATCGGCGACGAAGAGCTGCGGAAGTCCGTCGTACCCGCCACGCTCGAGCTCCTGCTGCACGTCCGAAAAACACATTGGATTCAGAATTAATTTGCTGTACCCGGGGGCGACGTCATCAGTGACTGGGTTCTCGAAAATCCCCAAGACGTCCGCTGCCCGCAGCTTGCTCAGGCATTTTTTGAGGGTCTCCCTCGTCCCAGGACAATCGATCGACAACGCCCCGACCCCCCCAGCGCGCACTCCTGACCGCCGCTCACAGCTACCCTCGCCTGCTGCCGCGCTCGAGCTCGTTCCGGCGTTCACCGGCAGCTCACTGTGCTGCTGCGAGTTCGAGTGACGCAGGGCTGCCCGTGTCGCCCTGTCCATCTCACTGATGGCGCACTCCTTTCCTTTGCTGCTCTCGTCGCCCGCACCAGCACCTGCCTCTGGCTGCCGACGCGCCGGTCGATTGCTGCTCTCGGCTGCGGCTTTGCCTTGCTCGGCGCCGCGTCCGAGCGAGATCTTGAGGGAGATGGCCTTGGTCTTGGGGAAGAGCAGGATGCCCTTGGCCACAACAGAGGCGGCGGTGGCGTACGCGGCCATCTCATTCCCCTGCAGTAGAGCAGTACCGCACAGGACCAGCAAGTCTACCCCAAGCTCTTCGGGCGAGCGATAACTGGGCGCACTGGCCATGATTTCCTGCAGTCCCTTGACACCTGCGCTTGCCGCGTCGTCGGTGCTGACCATCTCATCTTTCCCAGACTCCCCGCTGCAGCTTGCCGGGAGCGCTGAAGGGATCTGGTTGAGCACGCCTGCAGGATCGAGCGCCTGCAGCGACTCCAAGCTGGCGGTGAAACCATGATCACCGTCGATACCGCGCCTGCTGGTGCGAACGGGCGCCGCTGGAGCTGCCCCGTAGGGGTGGCTGCCTTTGAGTTGGGAAAAGAGGGCCAGGGCCCGCTGCAGCGCGTTGCGAGCCTCCATCCAGTCGTCCGAGCCCGGGGAACGCAGCAGCAGCACCTTGCAGCACAGAGACAGCAGGTCATATCCAAGGGTGTTGACAGCATTCAGACCCCCGTATTCGCCAGAGGCAACCTTGCCCAACAAAGCCTCGTACTCGCAGCACTGCCACGTCTCCACCATCGTCTGCACTGCGCTGGGGGATTCTAAAGCGCCTGCTGCAGACCAGCGCTTCACGACGCCTCCAAATTGCTTGTCGAAGCCGGCCAGCGCCTCGCGGACCTGGCTCTTCCATGTCGTTTCCGGCGACACCTTGGCCACCACCATCCTGGCACCGGACCCGGACCCTGAAGCGCCGTCAGTCGCTCCGCCCAAGGCTTGCCGCCTTTCGCTCTTGATGCTTGCGGCCGGACCGCTCGAAGTCGCCTCTGCCTCGGCCTTGGCGTCCCACTTGGCCAGGGGAATGTCAAGGTCTTGTCCCGCAAGCAGGGCGTCAAGCACTTCCTCCAGGACGAGCGCGCGCCTCAAGAGCCCCTCGTCTGGCCGTGTGGCCAGGAATGCGTTGCGGCAGATGACCCTGAGGTCGTGCTTCACCTGCTCCACGCTTCTGTAGTAAGCGTTGCCAAGGCGCACGACGACAGTCTCCAGGCAGAGTGGCAGCGGCACATACGCGAGTGTGTGCGCGCCTGGCGGCTGATTGAAAGGCCTGGCCAAGTCCGTTACCATCACCCTGCCCTCCAGCCCAGCATGCAGCCTCGTGCGCTCCGCATCACTCAGGTCTGTCGAGAAGACAAGGGGGCCTGGTTGCTCGGAGAGGGGCATGATTTCCCAAGGCGACACACGGTCATCATCCTCCCCGCCCTCTTCCTTCTCGTCCCACCGCACTTCCAGGCACTGCCAAGGGCTGTCGGGAAAGTCTTTGGGGTGAAACGGCCGCATCTGCATGACCGTGCCCTGGTAAGGCTCGGGTTTGTTCTCGAAGAGCATCTTGAAGCGGTCGCCTGGACCGAAAACGTTGCGCTCGTGGCGCTCATAGCGGTAGAGCGGCAGCACAAACTCCGCCAGGTCAGTTCGGCGGTAGCTCACCACAAACGTCTGCGCCTGGATCAAGTCCTCTGGCTCCGCCGGCTCCCTGTCGCCGTCGTCAAATTGCACCACGTAGGTGCCGTCGTCGTTGCACTCTTCTACCACGCCTGGGAAGCGGTGTCCGCCCTGCCAGCGGGCCTTGACCGGCTGCCCCTTGGCAAATTTGCGCCCAGACTTCGGAGGCTGCAAGCTCTCAGGCAGCCGCTTGAGGTGCAGGATGCAGTAGACGGAATTCTCTGGCGGCTCGTTGGTGGCGGGGATCTGGTATTTGATGTCGGTGATCTGACACTTCTCGGCAGGTTTGAGCGCAAACTCTTCCCACGGCTGATGCGCTCGCTGACACTGCGCCTCGGGGTAGTCGCACAGCTGCTCTTCGTGTCCTTGCCGGAAATAAACCACGTCATCGCCGATCTGTGGCACGTAGCCGTGGTCCACGTTCTTCGGCGGGCTCGTCACCAGGAGCCAGTCCCGGCTGCGCGAGATGTTCTTGTCGAGCTCAGCCTGCGTCAACGGCCTCCGCCGCTGCTGCTCTGGCTGCCAGCCTGTCGTGTCTTCCCGGCGGCTCGCATCCCTGCTCTTCTTCTTTGGCAGCACAAAGAGCTCAGAGTCGGACAAGTCTTGCTCAGAGTAACTGTCATCGCTGCCGTCGTCTCTGCTCGCCCTGGACGGCCGCTGAGAGTGCCGGCGTTGCGCGAAGGCCGCGGCACGCATCTCTCGCGCTGTCTGCTGCTGCTTAAGCCTCTTCTCCTTGCGCTTTGCCGCGCGCCGCTCATCGCGCGTCGAATAGTCAGCGTCCTCCTCCTCGTCGTCATCCTCCTCCATGAAGTCTTCGTCGTCATCTTCATCGCTGTCCGAGCGCTCCTCAAATGCTTCCTCTTGCATCTCGGCCGCCAGAGCCGCATCGGCATCTGGGAAGCCCATGTCACTGATCTGCTGCCGCGACATGCGCGGCGGCGAGACTAGCAAGGCATGCGGCGCCATATCCAGCCCTCCAGTGAGGCTGCCAATCTCCAGCGCTTGGCCGAAACGGTCGCACAGGTGGCCACTCGGCATCGTATGCGGCGGCACCTGGGCTGCACGGTCAATGACATTGTGCTGCTGGTCTTGGATGAGTTCGCCGAAATCGACCTGGAAGAACTGCTCGCGCGGCGTCTTCTTGAACGAGTCGGTGTGGTTGCTGACAGACATGAAGGACGTGAAGCCGTTCTTGTGCGTCGTCATGAAGCACATGCCATTTGGGTGCCACTTGCCTTCGAAAATTTCCGCAGAGTTTTGATCGAACCCCACGGGGTGGAGGCGGTCGTCCAAGCGAAACGAAATCTGGAATTTCGCCACGCAGTCGCCCCTGAGCACATCCCAGAAATAAACGCGCGCGTCATACCCAGCCGACGCCACCACGTTGGCCTCGGTGGGATGGCACTCGAGCACATGGACAGCCTGGTCATGGTGCTGGTTGAAGTTGTGCACAAGCTCACCAGAATCGACATCCCAGACCTTGATACGAACGTCCCAGCTGCCGTCCTTGCGCTTCTTCTCCAGGTTCTGCGAAGTGACGACTTTCGACGCGTCCGGCGTCAGTATCACCATGTTCAGCCTGTGCTTCTCGACGGCACCGCGCGCGCTCGGAGTCCGCTCGCCTGTCCGCATGTTGAGCACTCGCGCTCTCTGGTAGTCCACCTGCAGCGGCCAGCTCAAGCCCGACAGGGGCCAGAGACGAACTGTGCCGTCGACCGATCCCGACACTATCAGATCGCCCCGCTGGTTGGTCATGATGTGCCCGACCTCACCCGCATGCCCCGAAAATCGGTTTGGACGCGCGTTTGGCGCATTCAACCAATAGACGCGGATCAAGTTGTCTGCGCAGCCCATCGCCACCCATCTTCCCAGCGGATCGAAGGCGGCGCAGTTGGCGCCGATGGCTGCGTTGCCAGACGCCGTGGACGGGCCCTCGCTCCGCACCCTCTCCAGCGTGGACAGGACCTGGCAGCCCGTGTATACCCCGCTGCTATCGATGCGCCACATGCGGAGCGTGCCGTCGTCACTCCAAGAGTACAGCTGCTGCGACAGGTCCATGTTGAGCGATGCCGACCACTCGACATTGTTGATCGGGCCGCCATGCCCGGGCAGCACTGCAAGCGGGGCACCATTGTGCAGGAACCAGATGCGCACGTCCTGGTCGTTTGAGCAGGACGCTAGGAAGCGGTTGTCGCATGACACAGAGAGGTCCACTATGTCGCTGACGTGGCCGCGAAGCGTGCGCAGCAAGATGCCGCTGCGCGAAACCCAGATTTTGATCAACTTGTCGTCCGACCCCGTGATGTAGCGCAGGCCCGTGCGGTCAAAGGTCAAGCAGTACACCGCGCAAAAGTGCCCCATGACGGAGGCCTGAAACTCCATGCGCTTGAAGAGCTGCGGCCTCCACTTCGGGCGTGCCAGGCCCAGCTCACGCGCCCGGAGGCTGAAAATCTCGTTGGCGACGCCTCGGAGCGGCTCTCTTGTGCGCCGCAGCACATCAGCGGGCCCCGCGCCCCCTTCCGAGCGCTGCGCCGGCCGGCGCAGGAGCGTGCACGGGAGGGGCATGTGGCCTGGAAGCGCGTGCTTGCGCGAGAGCTCGGCGCCGGCGAGCGCGAGGCGCTGGAGATGCGCGGGTCCGACCTGCGCGTGCCGCCGGCGCACGTCCTCAAACGTGCGCGGGCGCACGGAGCCGTCAAAGTCGATAAACTCCCCAAAGACGCCCAGCTTGTTCGCCTCCTCCTCCAGGGCCCGCGCCGCGTCCTGGGAGCAAACAGGGCGCCGCGCACACCGTCAGCCTCGAGCAGGACGCGGCAGCATGCGCAAACGCTGCCCTCGCCGCAGGGCGGAGGGCGGCGCCGCGGGCAGACGCCAGGCGCGGCGCGGCGCGCTGCCTCGTGTGGGCCCGGGCGGTGCCTGGCACGGCGAAGCTCGGAGCGTCTGGATCATGAGAAACATCATTTCCCGCTGGGCGTCCTCGGCCGCCATGGCAAGTTCTCCCCCAGCACCGCTGCCGCGCGCGCTCTCCTGTCGGGCCTCTGCAAAGCCGTCTCCTCCGTCCCGCAGCGCCCGCAGCGCCCGGCTGTCGGCGGCGAGGGCTGCGCGGGCCGCAGGGCAAGGGAAGGGGGGGGCGTCAGAGACACGCACGGCGCCCGCGAACGCGCGGGCACGCGCAGCACGACACCCACCCGCGTTCAGGCGCGGCTCCGACGCCCGGTGTCCGCCGGCGCGACTTAGCATCCTGCCGCCACCGATAGGCACACTGGCGCGCAGATTTGTGATTTCCAACCACGTCACGAACTAAGCCCGACCAGGGGTCACCATGCGGTGGGGCGCGGTGGGGGCGGGGGCGGGGGCGGTGGCGGCGGCTGCGGCGGCGGCGCTGCTGTGCGCGCTTGTCGTGCTGACCCCTGGGGTGCAGTGGGACGCGCTGGCGGGGCGCGGCGGCGGCGCCGTGCGGATCCACAGCGTCGGCTACTACGAGAACCTGGCGGCGGCGGACAAGTGGGAGGCGGGCCCCGCCACGGGCGCAGCGCTGGCGGACGATGAGCGCGTGCGCCGGGGGAGGACGCAGCTTCTCGCGCAGGTGCGGGCGCGGCGGCTCGGGAGCCGCGGGCACGCCCTCGTCCGGCTGTGCGCGCAGGGGAACGACCAGGCGTGCGCGCAGATCGCAGGCAACCCGCGCGAGCTGCGCGCGCTGCAGGAGGCCCAGCAGCGCGCGCAGCTGCTGCGGCAGCGCGCGCCCAGCGATCAGCAGCAGGAGATGATGGCCGGGGTGAAGAGGGCCGCGCGGGCAATGGCGAACCAGGTCAGTGCCGATCGGATGATGCTGATGCTGAGCCGGGCTCCGTGCCGCGGCTGGCATTGCCGCGCACGCATGCGACGCGTCCCCGCCAATGTTCCTGCCCGGCTCACTCCCTCTGTGCTGCTGCCCACCCCCCGCCCTCGAATCGCCCCAGGAGGCCATGGCCTACCAGGACCAAGCGGACGCGGGCAACATCTGGGACGCGTCGCACTGGCAGTCGGGCGCGCTTGGCGACGTGGTCTCCAACCAGTGGCTTGCAGCATGCGGCCAGGGCAACGCGGCGGCGTGCAACCACATCGCGAAGAGCAACGGCGCCTTGCAAGCCCTGCTGACCGCATCGAGCACGCCTGGGCCGCCCATTGAGGCCTACATGCCCAGCACTGCGCCGCCCAAGGCTGTGTACGTGTCCGCGAAGCCCAAGAAAAGCAAGCCGGGCATGCTGAGCGATGTGCTGAGCTTCCTAGGGTTGGGCGACAACTTTGACAAGAGCGGCGTGCACACGGCCGCCATCCCCAAAATGGTTCCAGATGTCGGCTTCCACAAGGGCCCCAAGTACACGGCAGTGTGGAACGACGGGACCATTGCGCCGGAGCTGTCCGACAATGCGAACGCAAAAAAGTTCTATCATGACGCCGGGAAGATGCTCAAGACCATCGACTTCTCGGACACGGTCAAGGCCAAGCCACAGGCCCTGTGGAAGCAGTGAGCGCGAAGACAAGTGTTTTTGCCCAAAAACACAACTATATTCTTTGCGTAATGCCGGTAGCGTAGCTGCCGTAGCGCGGGCCAACGTTGCCACGTTGGCCAGCTGGCCAACTGCTGAATTTTGCCACGCGTGTTTTGTACATAATACAGTTTCCTCTCGCACCGTGGTTTGACGATCGTGTCACGACCTGCCTGGCGCTGGGGGACCTGACCCTCCCCACTCTTTGAAGGCAAAAACAAACATGGCATGAACGTTTCGGCGTTTATCGTTCTTCAAAAATATCTTTCTTCAAAAATAAGAATGCCCCTCAGGTCCCGAGTGAGGTCAGAGTCCCCGCAGGGAAACCCCCCGGCGTGCTCTTTTGTTTGTTGCTGGTGGTTGAGTTTTAAGATTTCCGTGACGAGAGGGGGGGAAGGGAAAGAGGGGAGGAGAGAGAGAGAGAAAGAAAGAGGAGGAGAGAAAGGACTCGGAAGAAGGAAGGGAAGAAGGAAAGAGTGAGGAGCGCATTATGGGCCAACTCCGGAGCCAAATGATAGGGGCCGGCGGAGAAGAGCGTGGCGAGGTCGCGGAGGAGAGGAGGGGGGAGAGGAGAGAGAGCCTGAGAGAGACAGAGAAAGAGAAAGGAGAGAGAGAGAGAGAAGGGATAGAGAGAGAAAAGAGGAAGAGCGAGAGAGAGGAGAGAGAGAAAGGAGGAA
>Ga0115006_10001999_pt1 | contig 13150 bp, 12 predicted proteins | sample ArcOceMetagenome_3_FD_88943 | JGI IMG/M metagenome (GOLD analysis project Ga0115006, IMG submission 88943) | Marine eukaryotic phytoplankton communities from Arctic Ocean - Arctic Ocean- Svalbard ARC20M Metagenome | ecosystem: Environmental > Aquatic > Marine > Oceanic | place: Arctic Ocean...
CGACGGTTCGAGCAAGAGGCGCCGGCCCTCTTCCGCGCCGCGCGACAGCAGGCGCGGCGAGCTGAGCATGCGGCTCTCCGTGTCTGGCTTGTCGGGCGAGCGGCCCGATCGGCGCAGGAGCAGTCTGTCGCGCGCGAACCCGGGGCCATCGAGCGCGTAAGGTAACGCGTAAGGGCCGACCGCCAAGTCCTAGGCGCTGCGAGACCCTGGGCCGGCCTCATGACTCATGAGTGGGTGGCAGGCGATCCGCGACAAGCGCGTCGCGGTCGAGAAAAACCACAGTCGGCCCGCAGATGCAGTTCCTCTTTGGCGTCCGCTCCGGCGTCAAGTCCATCGAGGCGCTGCTGGCCTACCAGGCCAAGGCGATCACGGGCGTGCGCAAATCTGCGCAACGTGATGCTTGCTCCACAGCGGCGGCATCAAGTGGTCAATGGAGATCGGCCACAGCCAGGCATGGATGGGACCGGCCCCGCGACTCGGCGAAAGGGCGGCCTCCGCGGCCTCGCGCGTCCACAAGGTGGAGCAGCAGGCGGCGTCGCTCGAAGAGTCGCTTCAGGCGCTGCTCCTGAGCTGCTCCACGCGCTCGGCGAGAAGCGCGGGGCGTGAACCGAAAGAGAACGAGCGGCAGCGGCTGGACTCGATCCGGTGATGTAAGATCGTGCTTCGCGCCACTGCTCGGCCTGTCTATCTGTGACCCGGGCGGGAGGCGAGCGATCCGATAGGGGCGCCCTAGCTAACGAACTAACCAACCAACCGCGTAAACCAATTTAAGTAAATAAACCAGTGAAATAAACAGCCACACTCTCGACCATCTGTGCACTTTACCAGTACCACTCTCGATCGATCATTGGATCAGGAGGGCCTCCTCTCCGCTGCAGCGCAGCCTTTAGATCATTGCTTTGACTGAGCTGCGATTAGACATTTTCGCCGAGGTGGGGTAGCATCACCCCAACTTGTGGTCAACACCCGCAACTCTCGTGGGCGAGCCGCGCCGGCAGCCGCAGCCGTCTTTCGCTCGGGCTCAGTTTCGGCTAGCCCACCTCGAGCCTCGTTTCGGCGAGCCCATCGAGATGCAGCCGCAGCGCGTCGAGGCTGCGCCCCGAAAACTCGTCATCAAGCCGCTGAAGAAGGCGCCCAAGCTTCCCGCCGATTTCGAGCAGCAGACGTGGAGCAGGCTGGCCGCCGCAGTGCACGCGGTTCATGGCAAGCAGGCGGTGGCCCTCAGCCTCGAGGAGCTCTACCGCGCGGTTCAGGACATGTGCCTCAACAGCTTGGCCAGCACCGTTTACGAGCGCCTGCAGGGTGAGTGCGAGCGCCACATTGAGTCAGAGCTCGACGCCCTGCTCGGGCAGACGCCGGATACGGTGGCCTTCCTCAACCTGGTGCACGGATGCTGGAGTGACCATTGCGAGCAGATGCATATCCTTCGTTCAATCTTCCTCTACTTGGACCGCACCTATGTCATGCAGGCGCGCTCAGCGCTCAGCGCTTATTAGCTTATGTGCCCAGGCTGTGCACTGGCCACCTGCCCACCTGGTCAGGCCTACTCTGCCCCCTGGCCCCAATGCCGTCCCAGCACATGCAAGTACCAGCCCACTCGCCCACCCCCAACCCGCGCGGTCGCCCAAACGGCAGGCCGTCTCGAAGAAGTCGCTGTGGGACATGGGGCTGCAGATCTTCCGCGCTCATCTCAACCAGCGTGCCGAGGTCTCGCGGAAGACGGTCCAAGGGCTGCTGGCGCTCGTGGAGAGGGAGCGCAACGGCGACCAGGTAAGCCCGGCGTGGACTGAAACCCCGCACCCCACCAGCCGCCTCGAAGCGTTTCACTGACATGTTCGAGACTGCACGTCGCAGGTCGAGCGCTCGCTCCTGCACTCGCTGCTGCGCATGTTCCATGACCTTGGCATGTACACGCAGCACTTTGAGGTGCCATTCATCGAGGCAACCACCCGCTACTACGAGACCGAGGCGGCGGCGCAGCTGCAGGCGAGGGACGTGTCCAGCTACTTGCTGCACGTGCGCTCTCGGCTGCAGCAGGAGGAGCAACGCGTGACTCACTACCTACACCTGGCGACGCGCAAGCCGCTGCTGCAGACCACGCTTCAGATGCTGCTTGCCGCGCACATAGACGCCATCATCGAGAAGGGCTTCACGCTGCTTATGGACGAGAATCGCGTGGAAGACCTGACAAGGATGTACTCGCTGTACACACATGTGGACGCGCTGCCACAGATGAGACAGGTGCGCGCGCGGGCCGCCGCCCTGCGCCCTCTGCCTGTGGAGATGACGGCGTGCGCCACCCGTGTGCCTGCAAAGGCGCTCTCGAGCTACATCAAGCGAGTGGGAACGGCCATGGTGAGCGACCGAGAGCGAGACCGTGTGCTGGTCCAAGAGCTGCTCCAGTTCAAGGAGAAGCTGGATCGCATTCTGGCGGTCGCCTTCGTCGGCAACGAGCAGTTTGGCCATACGCTGAAGGAGGCCTTCGAAGCCTTCATCAACGTGCGTCAGGTGCGAGCGCCCTGCCCCGCTTGCGAACGCGCGTCGTCGCTGCCCGCTGCGCACGGATCGTTCCTGGCGCGTGTACGCGCTCAGCGCGCCCTTCCTGGGACGGCTCTGTGTGCGCAGAGCCGGCCTGCCGAGCTCATCGCCCGCTTCATCGACTCCAAGTTGCGAACCGGCAACAAGGGTACGACCGAGGATGAGCTAGAGGATGTCCTGGACAAAACGATGACGCTCTTCCGTTTCATTGACGGCAAGGTGTGCAGCGCATGCCCGGCCCAATCCACGACCTGCCCGCTGCACGTGCGGTGGCAGAGGCGGCCCACGGGCGCGTTTGCTCTGATCTCGCCTCCCGGAGCGACTGCAGGACATGTTTGAGGCCTTCTACAAGAAGGACCTTTCGAAGCGATTGCTGCTCGATAAGTCCGCTTCCATCGATGCTGAGAAGTCGGTGATCTCGAAGCTCAAGGCCGAGTGCGGCTCCGGCTTCACGCAGAAGCTGGAAGGGATGTTCAAGGATGTCGAGCTCTCTCGCGACGTGATGAGCTCCTTCCGCGAATCGCCTCAGGCGCGAGCCTTTTCGAGTGACATTGAGCTTTCGGTACACGTGCTGACTCAGGGCTACTGGCCGACCTATCCGCCCGCGGAGGTCATCCTACCTGGCGACATTCTGGAGCTGCAGAAGCAGTTCAGCAGCTACTACATGTCGAAGCACAATGGACGCCGCTTGCAGTGGCATCCCTACCTCGGCCACTGCACTCTCAAGGCCAACTTCCCGCTCGGACGCAAGGAGCTCGCCGTGTCGCTGCTTCAGACCGTCGTGTTGCTCCCATTCAACGACTGTGATGATTTGAGCTACCATGACCTGCAAAAGGTTCGCCTAGCCCCCGCGCAAAATGGCATGTATTCATGTGGACGATTTGCGCGCAGCGTGCGTGCGGCAGAGCTCGCCCAGCCTGCAGATCTGCCCACGTGTGTCCTTGCCCAGGCGACCGGGATTGAGGAGAAGGAGCTGAAAGTGCAGTTGCAGTCGCTTGCGTGCGGGAAGGTGCGCGTGCTGCGCAAGGAGCCGAAGGGGCGAGAGGTCGAAGACGGCGACACCTTCTCGTTTGAGAGCGACTTCAAGCACGCGGTGTGCTGCGCAATGCCAGTGACAGGAGACGGGGCGTGATGGACGAACGCCCTCCCTCACATGCACAATCCCTTGCCCGCAGCTCATCCGCATCAAGGTCAACTCGATTCAGATGCGCGAGACGGAGCAGGAGAACGAGCAGACCACAGAGCGCGTCTTCCAGGATCGTCAGTATCAGATTGACGGTGCACTGACGCCACAACTCCCCATGCCAGCGTCTCTGCCCCGCGCCCACCGGCGCCGCCTCTCAATCAATCCTCTCCTCACGACCCGCCCCGCAGCCGCAATCGTGAGAATCATGAAGGCGCGCAAGGTACTATCGCATTCGTTGTTGATCTCAGAGCTGCTCCAACAGCTCAAGTTTCCCGTCAAGCCGCCAGACCTGAAGAAGCGGATCGAGAGCTTGATCGATCGCGAGTACCTTGAGCGCGACTCGAATTCGAGCTACCGATACCTGGCATGAGAAAGGCTCACGGATGATGAACAGCGGCGGTGAGAGTTCATGATGGCCCAGTACCGCCCGACACGGCGACGTGCGAGTCGGCTCTCGATGCTGCGAGCCGCCGTCGGCCGGGCGACGGCGGATCGCCTTTGGACACTGCACTGTTGATCCGTGCATCATAGGACATGTGTGCCTTTTCTTAGTTGTGGAGGAAGGTTTTATTCGCTTTATTCCACAGACCAAAGCCAACATACGCAGGAGGTCATTACCTTTACTTTATGTAGTGTCAAACAGGCCCGCTCTCTCTGCAAAACCCCTCCCTATCCCTTTGCTCGCGCCAGCGTGCGCTTGAGCTCCCCGAGCTCAATGTGCCCTCCGCCGTCGGAGTCGAACGAATCGAAGAGCCGATCGGAGATCTCGATGTCCTTTGGCTGAAGCCCGAGCAGAGGCATGGCCCGCCTGAACTCCTGCTTCGTGATCTTCCCGTTTTTATCAGTGTCCCATTCGCGGAACAGATCGAGCACACGCGCTGCGCCCTGCACCAGAGCCGCCCGCAGCTTCGCGAGCGCCTCCTCAGGGCTGTCGTCATTGGAGATCAATGAACCACCCCCGCCGAGCACCCTGCGCTTGGCCACCGCCGCTCCACCCCGTTTGATGACCCGATTCAGCTCCTTCAAGGAGAGGGAGCCAGAGCCATCTGGATCCCAGCTGTCAAAGAGAGCGTCAAGTTGCGCGTCGGGCACGTTCATGCCAATGATGTCCCTCACCCGTCGGAACTCCGCCTTCGACAGCGACCCTGAGCCATCTCGGTCAATTTGGAGGAACAGCTCCGACACGCGACTCGCATTCTTGCGCAATCCTTCGCGGAGCTGAGCGAGCACGTCCACGTCGGAGAGCTCCACGGGGGCTGGCGCGGGGGGCTCGGCGACAGGTGGGGGCGGCGAGGGCGGCCGTGGCGGCTCCGCTTCAGCCTCGAGGCGGGCGGCCACCTCGGCCATCACAGTCGACAGCTTTTCGCGCAGGGCCTTGATCTGTGCGAACTCCTTGGCACCCGCCTTCTTGAGCTCATCGGCCTGCTCGTCCAGGTACTGCACAACGAGATTCACCGCGACCTTCTGCGCACGATACTGCGGCAGCTCACGCAGGCCCGTGGCATTGGCAATCATCGTGGTGATCACCGAGCTCAGCTGTGCAACCGAAAGCTCGGATAGCTGATTGCGCAGCGACGAGAGGATATCCGGGATTTCCTGGACGAGGTCGGCATCGTTCCGGGCTCTCGTCTCCGCCACCGTCATCCGCATGTGCTCGGCCTGTTTGCGCTGCTGAGCCGCCACCGCTACATCGAAGCTGCGGTGCGCCTCGCGCACAGCTCGCAGCGCGGCCTGCCTCGCGTCGAGCTGCGCCGACGCCGCTGCCGCCACTGCCTCCGGGTCGCGCTCGAGTGCCAACTGGCGCTCCTCTATCTGCCGCTGCCGATGCACCTCCGCGAGCATGAGCTGCGCATGCGCGACCTCGGCCGCCTCAAGCCGCGCCGCACCCGAGGCCGCCAGACCAGCCTCGCGCGCGTCCCACTCGAGGTCGCACTGCTCGGCCTGCGCCCTGGCAGCACGGTCGAGCTCCGCCGGCCCTTCGCTCATGAGGCGTCTCTCCTCCATGGCCACCTGTCGCATCGCGACCGCTTCGTCGCGCTCGCGCTCCGCCTTCTCGAGCGCCGCACGCCGCGAGTTGGCCGCCTCCCGCTCCTCGGTGAGCCGCAGCTCGCGCGCGCGCGCCAGCTCCTCGACCGCTTTGGCCGTCGCCGCCTCGTGTGCCGCGAGCAGGTCTCGCTCGAGCGTCGCCACCTCTGCGACGGCAGCCTGCTGCGCGTCGCTGTGCAGCGCCTGCTGCAGCGTCTCGCGCACGTAGTCCTCCGGCTCGGGCCCAAGCTGCCGTCGCCCTTCGGCGATCTCGTCCTGCAGAGCGCGCGCCTTGGCGGCAGAGGCCTCAAGCAGGCGCTTCACGCCCTCCGTCGCCCGCTCCCCAGCCGCTTGGGCCGCCTCGTAGAACGCCGACATGTCGCGCTGGGACGATTCGACCATGTCGTTCGCGAGGCCACCCAGTACGTTCTGGGCCGCAACCTGCATCTGCTTGCACATGACGACCACCTCGGTCTGCAGATTCCGGTACGAGCCGACCAGCAGCTCGGCCGACTGCTCCTGCTCGAGCCAATGCTCATCGGCGCGTCGCTGAACCTCGTCTTGCCGCTGCTGCCACTGCTCCTCGAAGGCGGTCTGCCGGGCCTGCTGGGTGTTGTACATCATCTGCGCGTGGTGAAGGAGCTGCCGGCTCCACACGGTGCCGAGCTGGCTCGTGAAGCGCTCCTGAGCCCATTCATGCCAAGCAAGCGCAGCTCGCTCCGCATGCTCGTGCAGGGCCGTGTCCGACTCGAGGCTCGCCTTGTGGAGCGCGAGCATCGACGCTCGGTCGCGCTCGAGCTGAGCCTTGCTCTCAGGCTCCGCCGCCTGCAGCGCCTGCTCCAGCCGCTCGCGTAGCCGCTGCTCTGCCGCCTGCTGGCTGCGCTGCTCCTCTCGCAGCACCTCGAGCGCGCGTGAGCGCAGCTCCGCGACCGCCGCCGTCTGGCGCTTGCGCAGCGCGTCGACCTCGGTGAGCAAGTGCTGCTGGCGCTGGCGAGTGTGCCTCTCCAGCAGCAGCGTGTGGCGCGCCACGGCCGTCTCGACGTTGGTATTGGCAACCTCCTCCGCCTGCAGCAGCGCCCTGGTGCTATGCGTCGCAAGCAGCTTCACGCGGGCGGACGTGCGATCGCGCACTTCGTCGCTGGTGGCCCGCGCCTCCTGCAGCATCGCAGTGACGTTCTTGACCCGCTGCTCCTCCAGCAGCGACGTCTTGGCCGCAGCAGCCTCGGCGAGCTGTACGCCCTGTGCAGCGAGCTGCTCGCCGAGCGTCGCGTGCTGGCCAGCCAGCCGCTGCAGCGTCTCGTTTGTGCGCGCGGCGGCGGCCAGCGCCTCCTCATGCATCTGCTCCTCGCACTGCAGCAGCTGGGTGTTGTGGGCTCGCGCGTCCTCGCGAAGCCCCTGCTCGCGCTGCGCGGCGAGCTCGGCCATGGCCTGGTCCACCAGCGCTGCCGCCGCCATGCGCTCTCTCTCCTCTCGAGAGCCCGCGTCCGCCACGGCGCTTCGAAGCCGCGAGCCGAACCACTCGGTGTTCCGCTCCATGATGGCGTCAGCGGTATGCTCGACGCGCCGGAAGGCCTCCATCTCGCGCGCAGCGGCCTCGTCGAGCTGGTCTTGGCGCGCCTGCGTCGTCTCGAGGAGCGCTTCCGCACGCTCGCTCGCTTTGGTCCGCGCCTCGCTGAGCCAGCGCTGCTGCTGCTCCACTATGAGGCCGTAGTGCTCGCGCGTCTGTTGCAGCGCCTGCTCCTTGTAGGCCTCCGCGGCCCGCCCACGGCTCGCCGAGACACGCTCAGAGGCCGCGAGCAGCTCGGCTTTCTCCATGTTCCACGACTTCTCTGCCAGCAGCATGCCGTGCCTCGTGCACGCGAGCTCGTCGGCGTTCCTCGCGCGCTGCGTCTGCAGCTGCGCCGTCATCGAGGCCTGCAGGTTGCTCTGCTTGATCGCATGCACGGCGTCGGCGAATCCTCGCTGGAGCCGGCATTCGCGCGACTCGGCGGCTTGCTGCTGAAGCTCCTGGTGCATCACAAGGAGCACCACTGCCATCTCTGCCTGGTTGTTGCGCAGCTGCCTGCGCAGGTCCGATGCGCGCTGCAAGGCATCCGACGCATTCGACTGCACCGTGTCGATGTGCGCGCGCATGAGCGTGCCCTCGAGAGCCTCGCGCTCGAACAGCAGCGAGCGCATCTGCCCGTCGAAGTCGGCCTGCTGTCCTGCGAGCATGTTGCTCAGCTCGGCGTGCGTCACTTGTAGCTGCTTGACATGGTCGACACGCGCCCGCTCAAGCCTCATGCGGTTGGAGCGCTCGCGGTCCTCCATCGCGCGCAGTTCGTCCTTGCGCCTCTGCAGGTCATTTTCGGTCGCCAGCGCCTCGTGCTCCGCCGCCTCCTGCAGCCGCCGCCCGTCCTCCTCGGTGGCGGCCACCCACACACTCAGCCGAGCCAGCCGACGCTCGTAGTTGGTCTTGACGAGTTCGAGGCGCGACTCAGCTTCGAGCTCGCCCAGCTTGTCGGTCGCGATGCGCTCCCCGTCGAGCTGCTCGTCGGCGTCCGCGAGGAAGGTCTCCACCCGCTGCAAGTTGGCGTGCAGCTTGGCAAGGCGGCTCACCCCGCGCTCGTCGAGCCGGCGTAGCCTCGCGCTCGTCTCCGTGTGCACCACCGCCTCGTCTTGCCGGTGCGCCTCGGCTGCCTCTGCTTCCAGCGCAGAGAGCTGCTCGATCGTCTCGGCGGCGGACTCGGTGAGCGTCGACAGCGCCGCCTCCTGTCGCACGCGCATGGCCTTGGCCTCCTCCTCCTGCGAGAGCTCGACCTGCACGAGCGCGGCGTGCAGCACGGATGCCGATGCGAGGTGCTCGGCCTGCAGCGCCTGCTGCGACGTGGAGAAGCGCTGTGCGGCGTGCTCGAGTTCCTCGCGCAGAAGCGCCGTCTGGAAGCCGCTCCAGCCCTCCGTGGCGCGCGAAGCGCGCTGCACCGCCTCGCGGTGGAGCACACGCTGGTAGTCGGTCGCCTGGTGCAGCCTCGACTGGCACTCCTCGACCAGGAGCAGCTTGGCATCGTTGTACTGCTTGACCATGCCGAGGTTGGAGCGTTGCGCGTGTGCGAGGAACTCCTGGTGCTCCGCCTCAGCGCGCTGGTGCAGCTGGCGGTGCAGGACTGGCGCCTCGTCTGCGTAGAAGCTGCGCTCGGCATTCAGGTACTGCATCGATGCATCGCTCGCGCCCTCGAGCGTCGTGACGGCCCCCTTGATCTCGGCGGTGAGCTGCGCCTCTTCGCTGGAGCACATCTGCTCCTCAGACCGAACGAAGCCGACGAGCTCCTCGCGGAGCTCATTGAGCATCTTCGACGCCTGCACCGATGCCTGGTGCCGGAAGTCGAGCTCCATCTCGGCCTCCATGATTTCCGTCTCGCGGCGCAACCGCAGCTCGGAGCGCTGCCGCTGCGCCGCAGCGTCCGCCTTGTCGCCGGCCGCCTGCGCGATCGCGCGCTCGATGGTGGCGACATCTTGCTGGAAGCGCGCCATGTCGACGAAGAAGCTGCGCAGCGTGAGCGTCGCGCCCGCGTTTGCGGCGCCCGACGCGGATGCGCCGCTCGCCGTGAGCGAGAGCGTGTGTTCCTTCGTCTCAAGGTTGGCCGCCGTCAACGTCTGCCAGTCAAGCTGGCCCTGCGCGTGGCGCACATCCGCCGACTTTGTGCCGAACCACCGACGTGGGCCCATGTCCATGACGATCACCGCGACGCCACCCACCTGCGAGATGGTGGCGGCATCGAACTCGAGCTCGATCTCCTCGTTCCACACTGGCGCGCTGTCCATCAGTGTCAGGTGCTGTTTGGGCAAGCCGCTCTCGAACTCGAGACCCGTGCCGCCCATGCGGCGACCGGTGCGGTCGACGGCAGACACGACCACGTACGGCTTGAGCTTTGCTGGCGCAGCACCATCGATGGCCGCGGGAGGTGCCAAGTCACGCGCGCCACCGATGCGCAACACCAGCTTTCGCGTCCCGAGCAGCTGCTCGCCGAGCGCGGGAGAGAACTGAAGCACCTCACGCTGCATCATTTGAAGCCTGGCATCGTGGCCTTGCGGCAGCTCCGGCGCTGCGGGTGCTGTGGGCGCTGCGGGTGCTGCGGGAGCGGCGGGGGTGGCGGGGGTGGCAAACGCGGCGAGTCTGGCGGCACTGGGATTGACCTGGACGGTGGAGCTGGCGGGAGGGGCCGGAGTCGCCGGCTCGCTGGGCGTGGGCCACGCCTGCTTCAACGCGGGGCGGGCGGGTGCAGCCGGAGCAGCTGCCGCCGCGCCGCCCGGGCCGCTTGCAGGCAGGGCAGCCGGTCGCTTAGGGGACGGTGGCCGCTGGGCAGGCTGGGGCGGCAACGTGGCCGGCCGGTTTGCCTCAACGAGTGGCTGCGGCGTGCCGCCCACTGGCTGCGCAGCCTCGCCGACCACCGGCGCACCAGTGCTGCTCGGCTCCGGGTCCTTCTTGGCGCCATCGGTGGTGCGTGCCTTCTGCCACTTGCGAGCCGCGCCCGCATTCGCGAAGTTGAACATTTCGTGATCGCGTCGACAGGGCGTGGCCTTGGGTGCTTGCTCAAGACCCGCTTTTCGTCTCGAAAAAGTCATTCGAGGGTGCGGTGGTTTGAGGTGCGTCAGGCATCCCCGTGAATCGCACGATGCATGCCGTCCGCCAATTTGGCAGGCGTTAATGTTCCGTTTGTCGCATAGCAGACACCTGAATGTACGATGACGCTATGGGATTCTGTTATTCTGGTAAGTAGGAATTGTAAACACGATGGAACAAAACTCTTTGGATCTTTGTCTATCTTTGTGGCTCCATATGTTGTCCTCCATCGCGTCAGACGCCGCTGCTGCGAGCAGCGTCGATGCTGCGCCGAGCGCCGCTCTCGCGCTTGGCCGTACGATCGTGCCGCCGGGCGTGCGCGTGACGTGGTCGCAACGGCACGACAAGGTGGTCGTCACGGTGGACCTGCCCGACGTCGACGCTCCGTGCGTCTCCTTTGCTGACAGCGGGCTAGTGAGCCTGGATGCGACCTCGACACGCAGCGGCGAGGCGCTGGCGGTGCGGTTGCAGTGCATGCACAGGATCGATGCCGCGCAGTGCCGGTGCGACCATGGCGCCCGCCACTCCCGGGGCCGCCCGCCGCCCGCCCCGTTGTGACTCACGCGACCTGTCGGTCGTCGCAGGTGGATGGCCACCGACCACAGCGTTCGGCTGGTGCTCCAGAAGCTGGCCGTTGCGCGGTGGGACCGACTGACCGAGGGCGAACGGCTAGCGAGCGTCACCATCGACTGGTCGCAGTGGATGGACGAGGAGGAGGAGAACGAGGCGCGACACAACCCTCTCGGGCACGACGTCTTCCAGATGAAGGGCGCGATGGGCGCGCGCTTCGGTAGCAATCTGGAGCGCGACCTTGCCGCGAAGCAACAGGCGCAGGCGCTGGACACCTCCAAGGGCTGCGACGAGGACGAAGATGATGAGATAACCTTGTGCTGAGAGAGAGCACGCGGCGCGAGTGCTTTGGACTAGCCGGCCACATCATGGGGAGGTTGAGGTTTCCCCGAAGGTCGCTAGCGGGTCCACGGCAAAACAAACACATGTTCATTTATCGTAGTGCCCGGCGCCGCGAGGGAATTTTTTCACCACATCGAACGCGGCCGGCGCGCGCATCGATGCGTGTCTAGCCAAGCTCCTTTGCAGTTTTCAGGACCGCTTTGGCCGCTGCGTTCACATCCTGCTTCTTGCACGCGCTGCGCAGTGCGGTCACCTCGAGCCTGTGCACGAGAGAGCGAGAGCGAGGTGAAACGAAGCGGCAGGCGTCGGCATGAACCTCTCGTGCGGCTCGGGTCTGACACGCGGCTCGCACCCTGCGACATTGGGCGACTCGAGCTCCTCCGTCAGGCCAGTCCAGTCCACGGATTCAACGCGGCCGATGAGCACTTTCACCTCGGTGGCAAGAGCTGCGGAGTCTGAGCCCGCCAGACCGTCGCGCGCGTTCTGCAGCCTGCGTGTCGTCACGGGGGCAAGCCAACGTGAGAGGCAGCGCAACATATGAGATGGCGGCGCAACATGACTTGGCGGTGGAGCCAACGGTGATCCGCTTGATCAAGAATGGCCCTCGATCGCCCTCCTCCTTTGACGGGCCGGCGTGCTGCATCGCCTCGTAGGCTGTGAGCAGCTTCTTGGGCTTCAGGCAAACGTCCTCTCTGCCCAGGGCGACCACCTCGCATGTCTCAGCCATCTTCCCGGTCGGATAGAATGGCGAGGGCACCAGCGCCGGCGGCGCCTGACGTGCGCCTTCACCGTAGTCTGCCATCGCTGGTGCCACGCAGGCCGCCATCGCAGCCACCGCTGCCGTGGTAAGCGTCGTCCGCCGCGAGATGGAACCACAATCCGAGAGCGGCCGGTGGCGCGACAGGTCTGGCGCGACGTGCAGGCTTAGCGCGGCGAGGCTGGCCAGGTAAAAACCCATGTCAGGGTTGATTAACTTTGGCATTGTTTGTTGTTTTGCATCGATATTTATCTTTGGAGGATGCTAACGCTGCTTCTCGTTAACCCTGCCCTCGTCGGGCCACCGCTCCGTGGGCGGCGCGCCAGTCTGCTTCTGTCGAGCACCCAGCCGCCGCATCGGCTGAGGGTTCTCGACGACATCATTGATCTGGCGGCCTGCACAAACGGTGGTGGGACCGCGACGGCCGAGGAAGCAGCAGAGATGGAGGTGCTGGCCTCCTTGCTGGAGCAGAGCGACCCAGGCCTAGAGCCCGCGGCCACTGGCACCATGCTAGATGGTGAGTGGGATCAGATCTACACGAGCAACGCGTTTGGCATCACGGCTGGAAATGGCATGTGGACCAAGCGGGAGCTGGTGGGTCCCCTGCGTGGTCGCGTCACTCAGCTCGTCGACAGTGGCCGCGGCGAGTACCGGCAGCGCATCCAGACGCGAGCTGGGCTAGTGCGCGGGCAGCTTCTCGCTTCGTTCACAGCGGTGGACACGCAGTCATGGGCCGTCACGTTCAAGAAGTTCACCGTGTCCGTGCTGCGTGTTCCTCTGCGCTGGCGCGCAGCTTCGTACCAAGGTACGTGGACACACACGTACGTCGACGCAGACACGCGGATCATGCGAACAGCCCGCGCGACCGGCGGAGGCGAGTTCCTCTTCATCCTGCGACGGCGGCGATGAGTCAGTCGGGCACGAGGTGCAACCCCAGGCTGGGACCGCACCGCACCCGAAGGTGCGCGGGCGCGCAGTAAACATTCGTGGCTGATCAGTCCGACCGGAACTCTAGGCCTAGATAATTGCCGGATCCGGGGGTCAGTTCGGTGCGTCGCGATCTTAGGAAGTTCAATGAACGGTATGAGGACGGCGGATCCATCGAGCGCTTAGTCCGGATCTTTCGGCCGTC
>Ga0115006_10002001_pt1 | contig 13148 bp, 8 predicted proteins | sample ArcOceMetagenome_3_FD_88943 | JGI IMG/M metagenome (GOLD analysis project Ga0115006, IMG submission 88943) | Marine eukaryotic phytoplankton communities from Arctic Ocean - Arctic Ocean- Svalbard ARC20M Metagenome | ecosystem: Environmental > Aquatic > Marine > Oceanic | place: Arctic Ocean...
CAAGCATAATTTTTTAATGATCCCGTCTATTATAAGGAGTAATATAGCGCTTTTTTTTACCCCTAACATTTTGTGTAATCGCTGTATTGATAAGACAAAATTATATTGGAGACAAAGTTTTATGCCATTTCAAGTAGGTCAACGTTGGATCAGTGACAGTGAATCAGATCAGGGCTTAGGCACAGTTACAGGGGTTGAAAACCGTTTTGTTAATATTATCTTTACGGCTACAGGTGAAGCACGCAAGTATTCCAAAGAAAATGCGCCTCTTACTAGAGTAATATTTAATGCAGGAGATTTGGTCCCTAGCCATGAGGGTTGGTTTTTAACAGTAAATTCTCATATTGAAGAGCAAGGTATTATTACTTACTTAGGTATTCGCCAAGATACCCAAGAGAACACATCATTAAAAGAGGTAATGGTAGATCACTTCATTAAGTTCAATAAGCCTCACGATAGACTATTAAACAGTCAAGTTGATCGCCTAGATTGGTTCCGCTTACGAAAAGATTGCCTTAAACATCAATATCAACAACAACAGTCTTCACTCAATGGTTTAATTGGGGGGCGAGTAAGCCTTATTCCTCATCAACTATATATTGCTGACGAAGTGGGCAATCGCTTCGCTCCTAGAGTCTTACTGGCTGACGAAGTCGGTTTAGGTAAAACCATTGAGGCTGGTTTAATTATTCATCAACAACTTGTTACTGGCCGAGCTAAACGTATCTTAATTATTGTCCCTGAATCACTTATGCACCAGTGGTTAGTGGAAATGCTTCGTCGTTTTAATCTAAGCTTTAGTATTTTTGATAATGAACGTTGCATTGAAACAAGCCAAGATAATTATGTTGATGGAAAAAAAGCAAACCCTTTTAGCTCAGAACAATTAGTACTGGTTAACCTTAGCTTTGTTACCAAAAATTCTACATGGTACCAAGCACTTCTCGAAGAAGAGTGGGATCTTATGGTTGTTGATGAGGCACATCATCTTAATTGGCAACAAGATAATCCTAGTATCGAATACCAGTGCATAGAGCAATTAGCTAATAAAATACCTGGGGTATTATTATTAACTGCTACCCCAGATCAACTAGGCCATGAAAGTCACTTTGCACGTTTGCGATTACTTGATCCAGATCGGTTTTATGATTATGACAAGTTTACCGAGGAAGAGGCTCACTATAGTAACGTAGCAGATGCTGCAAATACATTAGTAGAAGACAAACAGCTATCCTCCAAACAAGAGCAAGTGCTTACTTACTTGTTGCAAGAAACAAATATTCATACACAACTAAGCCAACTCAAACACTCTGATGCAACACTATCCAAGAAAATAAGAGATGACTTGTTAATCCAGCTACTTGATCGACATGGTACAGGACGAATTCTCTTTAGAAACTCACGTAATACCATTAAAGGTTTTCCGGCGCGTAAAGTACTACCCACATCGCTAGTTATGCCAGCCGAATATGAAAAGAATATTAGTGAATTTTTACTCAGTGACGTTCCACAAGGATTAATACGTTGCAAACAAGCAAAATATATTTTTACACCTGAAATACTTTTTAGTCTAGAGCAACAAATACAGGTTTGGACTGACTTTGATCCCCGTGTTAATTACCTTATTTCCTTACTACAATCGCTCAAACGTAAGAAAATATTAGTGATTTGTGCGCATGCTCAGACAGCTATCGATTTAGAAGCAGCCTTACGCATCAAAGAAGGTATTAGAAGTGCTGTTTTTCATGAAGGTTTATCTATTTTTGAACGTGATAAAGCTGCTGCTTATTTTGCTCAAGATGAAGACAGTGCCCAACTTTTATTGTGTTCAGAAATTGGCAGTGAAGGTCGTAACTTCCAGTTTTCTCATCACTTGGTACTTTTTGATTTACCACAAAACCCAGATTTATTAGAACAACGTATTGGTCGATTAGACCGGATTGGGCAAACTGATATCATTCAAATTCATGTACCTTATTTTGAGAGTTCTGCTCAACAGTTATTATTTGACTGGTATCAACAAGGTATGCAAGCTTTTGAAAAAACCTGTATTACCGGTAGAGTTTTATTTGAAACCTTTGGTGAGCAATTACTATTATTGGCATTATCAGCACAACAACAAAGCCAAGACGCTGAATCACTCATCAGTGATAGCTGGAAAATACACCTTAACATTAAAGCTAAACTTGAATCAGGTCGAGACAAGTTGTTAGAACTTAATTCATCAGGACAAGGCCGTGCTATGCAATTAACAAAGCAGATCCATGAAAGTGATGACAATATTGAGTTACCACAATTTATGTTTCAAGCTTTAGATGTCTTTGGTGTTCAACAGGATGATAAAGCCGATAATGCTATTGCCCTTAATCAAAGTGAGCATATGCTTAACAGTAACTTCCCTTGCTTACCCGAAGACGGTACAACTGTTACTTTTAATCGGGATACCGCCTTAATTAATGAGAATTACCAGTTATTAACTTGGGATCACCCTATGGTTCGAGGTGTTATGGATTTAGTTCTCACTGATGACATTGGCAACGCCAGTATTGGCTTATTAAAAAATGCTGCGTTACCCGTTGGTACCTTTTTCTTGGAGTGTATTTTTACGGTGGAAGCTACCGCGCCACCTCATTTGCAGTTAGGCCGATATTTGCCAACCACTCCCATTCGTATACTGGTTGATAAAAACGGTAATAACCTAGCAGCAAAAGTGGGTGAAAATTTACTCGATAAACAACTCACTCCGGTAAAAAAACAGATGGCATTACAATTAATCAAAGCGCTAAAATCTCAAATAAGCCCATTAGTTGCTCAAGCAGAAATCCATGGTGAGAAAGAAGTAACTAGTATTCAAGAAAAGTCACGTATTGCCATGCAAACCAAACTTAGCGCTGAGCAGCAACGTTTGACGGCACTCAAAGCAATAAACCCCAGTGTTCGCCAACAAGAAATTGATTTTATTAGTCATCAACAACTTGAATTAAAACATTATATTGACAAAGCGCAGTTAACATTTGAAGCTATCCGTATGATAGTGGTTACCCACTAGAGTTCATTTTACACCCTTTATTAATCTTAAGGGCTTTCCATCGTGCTAGCCTAAATAACAAAGTAGCCACATAATGAGTGCTAATCCAAATTTTATATATATCCCACCCATGTCACCCTATCTCGATATTATTTATCGAGATAGGGATATGGTAGTCCTCAACAAAGCTAGTGGTATTTTGAGTGTACCGGGCCGATTACCTGAGCACCAAGACTGTTTGCAACATCGTGTACAACGAATTTTACCGAGTGCAAGTATTGTTCACCGTCTTGATATGGCCACTTCGGGACTTATAGTTATGGCATTGAACAAATCGACACATGTTTCTATCAGCCGTCAATTCGAGCAGCGGCAAATTAAAAAGTGTTATATTGCTCGTGTTCTTGGTCTAGTTGAGCTCGATGAGGGTAGTATTGACTTGCCGCTGATATGTGATTGGCCTAATAGACCAAAACAAAAAGTTGATTTTGAAAATGGTAAGCAATCATTAACTCATTACAAGGTGTTAAGCCGTCAAGATTCATCAGATGAAGCAGCAAGTAGCTTAGTAGAGTTAACTCCAATTACAGGACGCTCCCATCAGTTAAGAGTACATATGCTTTCATTGGGACATCCTATTCTAGGTGATAAATTATACGCACCAGCAACAGCATTAACAATGCGTAATAGATTACAATTGCATGCCTTAACGTTAAGTTTACTGCACCCTAGCAGCGGTAAAACATTAAGCTTTCATGCACCTTGTATCTTCAATTAAACTATTTTTTCAAGTATATTTTGATTAAGCCTTTTAATTAAACCTCACATAAATGAGAGTTTAGTTAAAAGGCTTATATAACTGTTAAGATAATCATTGGGAAACTATTGAGATAACTATGCCTTTGTACCTTCAAATAAAGCACAATCCTTTTACCACTATATTTATCACTATTGTTGTTTTCATACTAAACTCTTCCTTTAGCCATGCACAAGAAAGTCAAATAGAATCAGAACAAACTAAAATTCACTCAAACACCAAAAAATCGAGCCCTGCAGGAAGTTTAACAACAGGTTCAAAGTTAGAAACTATTTTCACAGAACCTGTTAATCAACTTAAACAGCGCCAACAAGATATAAAATATTATCATCAGGCAACTGCTGAAATCCGTCCTTTATTAGTAGGTACCGACGAGTACATTACCCTGATAAAAAACCAGACTAGCGCTAATAATAGAGGGGTTATGATTTTACTACCGGATTGGCAACAAGGCGTCAATAATCCCAAAGCAATGAACTACTTACGTAATACATTACCAGCCTTAGGTTGGAATACGATAGCTATTCAATCTGATAATAAGCCTAATAACTATCCGTCTACAGCACTTAGTCCCGTCGACCAAGCCAAAGATAATAAACTCAACATAACGGCTTATAAAAATAAATTATCTGCGCTTTTGAATGCCGTAATGAATACTGCCAAGCAGTATCCTGGCATAGTTGTGGTCATTGCCCAAGGTAATAATGCCGCAATGCTTGTAGAATTATATGAAATCAAAAGTACAGAGGCACCTGAGGCACTTGTCATGCTCAGTAGCTTCAGAGAAAGTAGTCCTAACTTTATCAATGACATCAATACGGAGTTTGCCCGTCAACTCGCTCAAAGTGATATACCAACACTTGATCTATACCTAAGATATGACAATCCAACTGTCTTAGCCAAAGCGAAACAACGTAAAATTTTTGCCGAACAGGCAATAAAAGTAAATTATCGTCAACGTCAATTAAATAATACAGCAACAGGCTACTTTCCAAAGAAAGAATTAGTTAAGCAAATTACTGGATGGCTCAAGGTTATTGAACACTAGTTATTAACCTACTTTGAATGGGTGATTAAGTTTCCAAAATAAATGTTCAGATAAAACACTAAGTGCGGTTAAACTTTAGTTGAAAGAATTCATGACCATCACCGCCAAGAATATAAACTTTAGTCACTTCGAGTAAAGGCTACCCAACAAAAAAACTTTTCAAACCTCGCCGTCGAACCGTGTTTATTAACTATTAAAGGGAGTTATCGTTTTTAACGGGAATTATAATTATATAACTAGTATAAACAGCTATTGAATTACTTTGAAAATACGTTAAAAAAATTATTGTTGGTCTACAATAATTGGTATTATTTTTTGTTTTTTATATCCTTCAAAATCAAATCATAAGCTGCTTGAATATCTTGCGCTTTTTCCTTAGCACTGTTCATCATTTCTGGTGGTAAACCCTTGGCAATGAGTTTATCTGGATGATGTTGAGACATGAGTTTTTTATAAGCCTTTTTAACATGCATTAATGAGTTACCTTCTTCAAGACCTAAAACCTTATAAGCATTGTTAAGTTGATGTTTAGGATTTAAAAAATTACTGTTGCCTTGTGAACCAGCACGTTGCTGTTGAAAATGAGCACCAGCAATAATCATTTCTAATAAATTATTAAGGTCTGTTGATGAATAGCCTAAAAAGTTAGCAATAGTGTGCAATACTTTTCGTTCAGATTGATCTAGCTCTCCATCACTAAAAGCTACCTGAATTTGAATCTCTAAAAACATTAATAATAAGTCATGACGATTACCCATTAGGTGTTTAAACTTTAACAGGCGCTCTTGTAATGGAAAACTCGATGATTTCCCTTCCCGAAAAGCATCTTGCGCTTGTTGGCGTAATTCACTGGTTAATCCGAGCTTATCCATATAGGATGAAGCGAAAGCAATTTCATGACTTGTAACTTGGCCATTAGCTTTAGCAACATGACCCATAACAGAAAAAGTACTATAAAAAAATGCGGCTTGTCTAGAAACCTCATCCTCTTTACCAGCACTTTCACCATTAAAATTAAATTGTCGCCCTCTATCAAACAAATGCCCTAACCAAAGACCGAGCAAAGCACCTAATAAGTGTTTACTCAACATAAAGCCAAATAGAAAGCCTAACAATTTACCCCAAATATGCATGTTTTTCTCTGTTCCTTGTAATTATGTTTACTTTATCGATGAACTATTAAAAAAGAAAGACGTCCAACTGAAAAAATAGCTATATCATAAAGTAATTAGGCGGTAAAATAGATGATTAACCAAGATAAAATTCATGATTATAATTTTAACCATTTCGGACAATAAATGCCTTTTCGTACTTTAAGCTTCCTTGTAGTTTTCATATTGTTCAGCTTAACTGAAACTACTCAGGCAAATACTGATTCTAGAGGCCAGCCCCCTGAAGCAAAAATAATGTTATGTCCACTGCCAGACTTTGAAACTATCTCTTTAGATATACCATTATCTACAGCCGACAACATCCAACTTTCGTCAAAAAACACCAGTATAGAACGTGACCAAATAGCACTATTTAGTGGTGATGTTATCATGGTTGATAAAGATAAAAAAATAATGGCTGATCAACTTTCTTTTGATCGCCTTAAACGTCGAATCGAAGCCATAGGTAATATCCACTATCAAGGTAAAAAAATTAATATATTTGCTGATAAGTTAAGCGCAGATGGAGTAACACGTTCAACGCAAATGCAATTTGCATCATATCAACTCGACGGTAACCCCGGACATGGTAAAGCTGAAGTATTATCTATTAATGACCAAGGTATACTGAAGCTTACTAATTCAACCTACTCTACTTGTCATCAAAAAAATCCTGATTGGCAAATCTTAGCCTCTGAAATCAACTTGGCTGCGAGTGGTGATTTTGGCGAAGCTTATCACGCTAAACTTAAGATACTCGATGTACCAGTATTTTACATACCTTACATATATTTCCCAATATCAAATGAACGATTGAGCGGTTTTTTATATCCCGAATTTACGAGTTCTAAAAAGTCAGGATTAGAAGTTTCAGCCCCTTTTTATTGGAATATTGCTAAAAATTACGATGCGACCATAACCCCTCGGTTTATGTCATCACGTGGCACACAAATTAAGACCGAGTTTAGATATCTAATCGGCATGCAATCAGGACAATTTGATTTAGAGTATTTAGATAATGATGGTAAGTATAAAAATAATGATTCACGCTATTTAGCTCGTTTTAAGCACATTGGTACCTTTTCTGAAAGCTTTCGTGCTTTTGTTGATTATACAACTATTAGTGATGACAGTTATTTAGTTGATATTGGTAGTAAACAATATAACTCAAATGATGCTTACCTCTATCAAACTGCTGAATTATCATATTTTGCCAAACAGTGGCAAACGACTTTAAAGCTCCAAGATTTTGAAGTAATTGGTAACAACTTACCTAGTTATAAAACTTTACCTCAAATTGAATTTTCAGCTCATCAACCGTTAAGCTTTTTATCTAGTCAATTATCTCTTTATTCGGAGATATCTAGTTTTAAGAGTGTTGAAGGTGATACAGAAGAAGCAAATAGGTATCATATTGAAGCCGCTTTCACTCTCCCCTTGGTAAGACCTGCGTGGTTTCTGAATTCTGAATTCACCCTAATGCACACGTTTTACCAACAAAATAATCTTGCTGTTGGTAGTCAGTTAGCAGAAAAAGTTAATCGAACTTTACCCAAGGTGAGAATTCATGGTGGTATCAACTTTGATAGAGAGTTACGTCTTTTTGAAAATACCTATCGACATACCTTTGAACCACAATTACAATTTCTTTACCTGCCATATAAAGACCAATCTAGCATAGGTTTTTATGACACAGTCAATTTGCAGGACGACTTTCATGGGATTTTTCGAGATACAAGTTATAGTGGTTTAGACAGGATTTCAGGAGCTAATCAATTTACTTGGGGTCTAACTAGCCGAATTTTAAGTAAAGAGAACCTTGAAATAATTCGTCTTAGTCTTGGCAGAATTCAATATCTAGGGGATAACAACCTCAGACTTGCTAATGACCCAGCGTTAGCTGATAATGAAGCTCAAAATAGTAAAAAATCTTCAGTTGCTGCTGATTTTTTTTATCGGCTTAACCATCAGTGGCAAATTAGTGCTGACATCCAATATAACACCATCGGAGATTTCACTGATAAGGGTCAAGTCAACTTAGATTATATGGTTAATCGATATAACTTAATTCAATTAAACCATAGATATACACGAAATGTTTCGGGAGACCGTTTAGAGCAAATGTCACTACTAACAAGCTTCGCCATTAATAACAATTGGGCATTTGTTGGTCGGCTCACCCGAGATTTTCAACAAAATAGAAATTTAGAGTCTTACTTGGGTGTTCAGTATGAAAGTTGTTGTTGGGCTATTCGTATCGCTGGCTATAGAGAAATCAATCCCAACCTTAACACGTTAAGTTCAGTACAAAATATTTCTGATGAATTTGACAGCGGTATTAATATTAAGCTGATTATTAAAGGCTTAGACGGAAATCAATCAGCTATTGGTACCCAAGAAATGTTCAAAAATAGTATGTTTGGCTACAAACAACCTTACTACTTACAAAATTAATGACACTAACAATGAATACCATTGACTATTCAAATGTTTTATCAAAAAGAAACAACGAAATAAGAAACAACGTATGAAAAATATAAGCAAAGTATTAATAACTTCGTTAAGCCTTTTGGCTTTATTCACACCACAAACTCAAGCAAAAGAGCAATTACTTGATCGGGTTGCAGCCATAGTTAATAGCGGCGTCGTCCTTGAATCTGAAGTAAATGATTTACTTAAAAATATTAAACGACAAGCTAATGCAAGTAATCAAAAATTACCATCAGATAAAGCACTACGAATCCAAGTGATGGATAAGTTAATTAATGATAGTTTACTTAGCCAAATAGGTCAGAGAATGGGTATTCAAATTAGCGATGCCCAACTTGACCAGACGATTAATAATATGGCCAAAGAAGATAAAATTAGCTTGGCTCAACTTAGGCAAAAAGTCATCAATGAAGGTACAAGCTATGAGAAATTTAGAGAAAGTATTCGACAAGAATTAATTTCTGGTGAAGTGAGCCGAAATAGTGTTGGCCGTAGGATTTTTGTTTCCCAACAAGAAATTACAAATTTACTGAGCGTTATGAAACAACAGAGTAGTAATAACACTGAGTATCACCTAGGCCACATTCTAATTGAGTTTCCTACAGAGCCAACTCAAGAAGATTTAACTGCCGCTAAAAATAGGGCGAATAAAGTCGTAGAACTCTTAAATTCTGGGTCTGACTTTGCTGAAATTGCCATTACCTCATCTGGTGATTCTAATGCACTGCAAGGTGGTGATCTGGGTTGGAAGAACATTAATGAAATGCCAACGCTCTTCTCTGAATTGATTAATGAGCAACCTAAAGGTACGGTTGCAGGCCCAATAAGAACTGGTCTTGGTTATAGTATCGTTAAAATCCTAGATATTCGTGGTAGAAAAATTGTCGAAATTGAAGAAACTAAAGCGCGACATATACTCATTGAACCTTCGATTATTTTAAGTGATATTAAAGCACAAGAGCTACTACAAGAACTTTTAGATAAAATTAATGCGGGTGAAGCGACGTTTGAAGACCTAGCGAAACAGTATTCTGATGGTCCTACATCAGTACGAGGCGGAGATCTCGGCTGGGCTAATCCAAAAAGTTATGATCCGGCTTTTCGAGATGCACTAGCAAGTTTAGATGTAGGTGAACTTCATAAGCCATTTCGCTCCTCTTTTGGTTGGCATATTATTTTACTGGAAGATCGTCGTATGGTAGATGCAACCTCGCAAATGAACTCAAATCGTGCTTATCAAATATTACATAATCGTAAATATGGTATGGAAAACGCCCGTTGGTTAAAAGAAACTCGTGATGAAGCCTATATTGAAATTTTTGAACAGGACGCCCAGTAATGACTTTACGTATTGCGATTACTCCTGGTGAACCAGCAGGTATAGGCCCCGATTTAGTGTTAGCAATAGCACAGCAGTCTTGGCCTGTAGAATTAGTAGTTATTGCCTCTAAACCCCTGCTACAACAGAGAGCTAAAGCCTTATCTTTGCCATTAACTTTTGAAGATTATAACCAAGATATAATGGCTAAGCCGCAAAAAGCCGGGACTCTGACCATCCTCGATGTTGAGCTGAGTGAACCTTGTATTGCTGGTATATTAAATAGTGCTAACGGTACTTATGTAGTAGAAACACTAAGACTTGCTAGTGAAAAGAATATTTCTGGTGAGTTTGATGCCATCGTGACCGGGCCAGTTCATAAAGGGTTAATAAATAAGGCGGGGATCGCGTTTAGTGGCCACACTGAATATTTTGCTAATCAAGCTAATTGTACTGATGTGGTGATGATGCTTGCAACACCTGGGTTGCGCGTTGCTCTGGTAACCACTCATATACCATTAGCTTATGTTGCTAAAGCGATTACACCCGATCGCTTACAAAAGGTATCTCGTATCTTACATAATGATTTGCAAAGTAAATTTGGTATTAAATCGCCTAAAATTTATGCGTGCGGTATTAACCCACATGCAGGAGAGGATGGGCACTTAGGCCGAGAAGAAATAGAGGTGATGGAGCCTGCATTCGCTGAATTACGGGCTGAGGGTATAGATATTATTGGTCCATTACCTGCGGATACTATTTTTCAAGAAAAGTATCTTGCTAATGCTGATGCAATTCTAGCTATGTATCATGACCAAGGTTTACCGGTACTGAAATATAAGGGCTTTGGTTCATCAGTAAATATTACTCTGGGCTTACCTTTTATCAGAACCTCAGTAGATCATGGTACTGCGTTAGAACTTGCTGGAAAATCTCAAGCTGATTCAGGCAGTTTTATTGAAGCGATGAAAACGGCTATCAGTTTAGCCCACAACAAAGAAATCAAGAAATCATCGATATGAATGACAAAAAACATCTAGGTCACCAAGCCAAAAAACGCTTTGGTCAAAACTTTCTTCATAACGAATCTGTAATCAGCGATATTGTTGATGCTATTAATCCTGAAAAAGATGAAAACCTGGTTGAAATTGGTCCTGGGTTAGGTGCTTTAACGGAACCCGTTATTGAGCGAGCTGGAAAAATTTCAGTCGTTGAGCTGGATAGAGATCTCGCCCATAGATTACGTCATCATCCTTTTATTGCAAAAGATTTAACTATTTATGAAACCGATGCCTTGTCCTTTAACTTTGCAACATTAGTTAATAAAGATAAGCCATTACGTATTTTTGGTAATTTACCTTATAATATTTCAACCCCTCTTATTTTTCATCTGTTGACCTTTAAAGATAGCGTAAAGGATATGCACTTTATGCTACAAAAAGAGGTAGTTGATAGAATGGCTGCAGGTCCAGATTCTAAAACCTATGGTAGGTTGTCAATAATGACACAATATCAATGCCAAGTTATACCTGTTATGGAAATAGGACCTGAAGCGTTTAAACCTGCGCCTAAGGTAGATTCAGCAATAGTACGCCTAATTCCACATGCTCATATCGATAATCCAGTAAAGGATATTGCCGCACTAAATATGGTGTGCTTGACGGCATTTAACCAACGTAGAAAAACAATCCGTAATAGCTTTAAAAAAATAATTAGTGAAGTTCAATTATCAAAATTAGCGATTGATCCTAACTTGCGACCAGAAAATTTATCATTAGATGAGTACATAAAGCTCGCTAATTTTATCGTTGATAATCCGCCTGTGTCGCCCCCAAACACCTCAACTAAACGTCAAAGTAAAAATAGAAAACAACAACAAAACAGTATTTTACCAGAGCAATAACCTATTAAGGGTCTCAAGTCATGGCTATTTATCTTGTAGGAGATATTCAAGGTTGTTTTGATGAACTAATAGCTTTGTTAGAAAAAGTTAACTTTACCAAAGACACTGATATACTTTACGTAGCCGGAGATCTCGTTGCTAGAGGCCCAAAATCTCTTGAGACATTGCGCTTCATTAAATCGCTAGGTACAAGTGCTAAAATAGTACTAGGTAACCATGACTTACATTTATTAGCTGTTTATGAAGGTATAAAAAAAGCAAAAGAAAGTGACTTGTTATCGATATTATTAAGTGCTGAGGATATTGATGAACTTATAGAGTGGTTAGCTTCACAACCACTAATTCAAGCAATTCCAAATAAGAGAACATCAAACGTTAGTACTGAGGTACCTTTTGCCTACATGAGTCACGCTGGTATATCACCTCAATGGCAACTAACTGATGCATTAGCACAAGCTAAAAACATTCAAAATAAACTAAGTAGTGTTGACCGTAAATGGTGGTTAACAAAAATGTATGGTGAACAGCCTAACAGTTGGCACCTAGCGAATACTGATTTAGATAAATTTAGGTTTTCTATCAATGCATTAACACGTATGCGTTATTGTTTTCAAAATGGTAATCTTGAATTTACTCAAAAAATATCGCCCCAACAAAATAATATACCTAACCTACACCCCTGGTATGACTTATCTACAACCATTGATTCTATACCTTGGGTTTTTGGTCATTGGGCTTCACTTATGGGTAATTGTTCGCATAACAATATTTACGCCATAGATACAGGGTGTGTTTGGGGTAATGAATTGACCCTGCTGCGTTGGCATGATAAAAAATACTTCTCGGTAAAACGTTTTCAATAGCTAAAAATTTGGAGCTATTAAAATTTATATTAATCGATGTTTTTTTGAGAAGTATAAAATTAATCAGCTCAATAAAATAAGTTAAATATTTTCAAGTGTAAGCCGATACAAGGTTAGCTTGATGTATTACAATTAATTATCGTATTAACTAGGCAAATAGCCTAACAAATTGGTGCACTCTATGAATCTTACTGTAGCTAAAAAAATTATTGGTGGCTTTGCGACCATATCAATTTTACTGGTGGTCATTAGCACAATATCGTTGTCTAACCTTGATACTATAAGTGAATCTACTCAAAAACAAAATATATTGGCTATTCCAACTTTAAAAGCTAGTAATAAACTTGCATTACAACTGAGTCAAATGAGTAATTTAACACTCAGAGGGTATTACCAAGAAGATTTAGTATTGTTAGCACAAGAACTAAAAGAGTATCAGAATATTGATAGATTGTTCACTGAGGAGCTCTCTTCTTTAAAGAAAGTAGTTTCATCTGAACAAAATTTACTTAACAATCTAATAGAAATAG
>Ga0115006_10002002_pt1 | contig 13139 bp, 6 predicted proteins | sample ArcOceMetagenome_3_FD_88943 | JGI IMG/M metagenome (GOLD analysis project Ga0115006, IMG submission 88943) | Marine eukaryotic phytoplankton communities from Arctic Ocean - Arctic Ocean- Svalbard ARC20M Metagenome | ecosystem: Environmental > Aquatic > Marine > Oceanic | place: Arctic Ocean...
AGCTGTTGGGGAACGCCAAAAACGCGCGCGACTCGTCTACGGTGTGTCTGTGCATGTGTCTTTTCTGAATCTATTGCGGTGTCTGTTGCGGTGCATATGCTTGTCCAGAGGTGTGAGCGGCGTGCTGTGTGAGAGAAAGGTGGGTGGTGCGTCCAAGGTTGGGACTCGAAGGGCGAATACTGATCCGTTGTCTCACTCGTTGCCTCGCTCGCTTGCACGCGTCAACGGTCTCAAACTCTAGGAGTGCTGCTCTTGAGAGGCCCTTCGAAGATGGGCGAGATAGTGGCAGGATGTGCAAGCGTGCTGAATGTCATGCGCGCCACGCCAGCTGCGGGCATTAAAGGCGCCTCGGAGGCAGTGGGGGCAGGGCGCGTGCTGCCTGGGCGTGGTGAGCGCATGTCCGTGCCTGCAGGCTGCGTCTTGTGCCGGCCATGGTCTTTGCCTACACATATGATACCCTTGTGGCAAGCAGCTCTGCAAGCACACGCCCTTGGCCTTGCTCACACATGCGCTTGCTGCTGCTCCTGCTCCCATGCAATTTCGCGCTGCGTTGTTGCGCACTGTGCAGCGTCGTGCATTGCAGCGACTTGCATGTAGTCTTGCGTGTAGGCATGCGCTTCCCGTCTGTGGTATGCGTCAGCGGACGTGTGTATGGCCATGGCACGTCCTCTTACGGAGCAGTGTTGGAGCAGTGTTGCAGTGCAGTGTTGCAGTCCTCTGACGCACAAGCGTTGCACAACCACACACGCTCTTTCTCGGCAACGCAGGTGCTGGTGCGGACTTATACTTTGACGACTGTGATGACATGTACCAAGGCGGTGCAGCCTTTGCCTCGGCTGTGGAGCGCTGTGTTGACGACCTGTGGCGCCTTGGGCTTTTGTGTAAGCAGAACCAAACCTGGAGCCCGGTAAGGGTCTCTCTTTCTCCCTCCCTCTGTTTTCTCCTTCTCTCTCTCTTCCTCGACCACCCACCCACCCTCCCACTCTCTCCCGAAAATGCAAACTCTCACCCCATGGACTTGCACGTACGCCGCGTGCGCGTGTACGCGTACGTGTATCATGTTTGTGGGTACACAGACTGTGGTTGCACAAGTGTTGAGGGGTGCACGCATCTTTAGTCACATGCAGCGTGTTGGCAGGTGAAAATGGATAGTGCGAGCAGCGCCCTGGTACGTGTGTGTCTGTCTCTGTCGCTCCATTTGTATAAATTGCGTGCACGAGTACAGTGGATTGTGCTGCCGCGACAGATCGGGAGCGAGGGTTCATCTCGGGAGCGAGGGTACGAGAGACAGGATGAGCGAGTGCAGAGTGGGGGCCGGGGGATGGGGGGGAGGGGGGCGGGCAGACACGAAGTATTGCATTGATGTGCACGCATGCTGCCCGTGGTTTCGAGTTCCGTGACCCTAGTTGCCCCCTCTCATCTGCCTCTCTTCTCCACCGTCTCACTATCACCCCCTCGCGCACACGCCCATCACAACATCAGTCATCGGCTCTGATTGAAATAACTTCGGAGAGAGGTTCCGGGCCAGTGGAGCGGCGCAAAGAAAGCGCCGATGTGCCTTCAAGCACCTTTGCGTTTCGCCGCGACTGTTAGCCTCTTTCTCTTTCTCTCACCGATTGTCCATGCAGGTGTAGCACCAGAATGAAGGATTCTGTGCATGTATCTGCACAATGTATCTGCACAATTCCAATGCCACATTTGTCTCACTCTCTCACTGCGAGGGATTGTCGTTGCGTTGATGAGGGGGGAGAATGGAACTTCACTAGGACCTACTGGTTGCTCTTTCAATTTGAACCGACGAAGAGCGGGATTCGGGTGCAATGACAGGCGCACGCTCCTGCACAGTAGGATGTAACATAGGAAAACAGGATGATCTAGAAAGTGGACTGCAGCACCCTGAAAATCAGTGGATGCTGCAGTTGTGGAGTTGGCGAAAAAAATAGTCATTTATTTTTGAAGTGTGGCGAAGGGCGTATCAATGCTCACTTGGAAGTTGAGATGTTTTCTGCACTGCTGATACCGCCTCCTTTTTTAGTTTGGCGTATCGTTCGTGCTCTGACATGGCGGCATAGCTTTGCCACTTCTTCTTCGAGGTTTCGCCGACTCTGTACGACATTTTAGGGGCACGAGGAATTACAGGCAGTATAACCTCTTTCGGAGGCGCCAAGGGCACATCATCACCCGAGAAATCGCCAAATGCGTCCAAGAACGTGCGATTTTTCTGCTTGCTTAGAAGTCCCGAGCGGGCATACAGTTGTGGCACCCACGACATGCGGTTGCTGTGGTCGCCTCCTGCAGCATCACGGTCATCTTTTGGGAAGCTCGAAGGCAGAGACGCTGGCTCCTGTGCATTTTGTTCTTCTTTGTGATCCGTCCGTGCAACGCGCCATTGACGCAGATCAGACAGCAACGAGGCATCGCTGGGTGGATTTGCATCCATCTGTGATGCTGAGCTTGCCTCAGTGGCAGGATCTTCACCTAACTCAGAGCTGAGCATTTCACCGAGTAGTTCACCTAGCTCCATCTGCGCCTCGACGCTTAACATGTCATTGTCCTGTCCACCAGCATCTTCAGCAAAAGTTGACGCGTGAATATCCACTTTCGAACGCTTCATGGTCAAGGGGCTTACTGGCGGATTCAAACCCGGGACGGTAGTTGAATACGGATTCTTCTTGATCGGTGGCATGGGGTGGACGGGGGGAAAGGCTGGGCATTTCTGAGGAGCTGCACCCTTGGGATTTCTTCCATACCAGTCGGGCCGCTCTGCAGCGATTTCCTCATCAGACACATCCTCATATGACAGCTGCTCCTTAGACTGTTCTTGCCTCAAGGCGAGGTTGGTCTTGTGCATAGGCATAACATCCCTGCGGCCCCAAGCTTCCAGGCTGCGTGGCGGCTTGAAAGTTGGAATCCTTCTCTTCGCACCGCCTTTGCTCAAGGGAGACAAATGTGGGCTCTCCAGCTTCTCGTGCGACATTGCGCCGTCTTGTTCATGGTCCTGCCGTTTCTCAAACATCGTCCCGCCCAACCAGCTGTCTTCATCGTCATCGTCCTCATCTGATTTCACAACCTTCGTTCCTTCCCACGCTTCCGCCCAGTCTGAGGATATCGTCAAGAGCGTTCCTCGACATCTCCTTTGTGCCTGCATGGAGGCTTGCTCGTCTGCAAGTGTATGCCGCTTCTCTTCAATACGTTCCATCGCGATTGCGTAGACCGCATCGACAAACCCACCAACTGGAAGGTTGCTTGCCGGCGGCACATCACAAGCAGCAGAACCTGCATCGTCTACAACAGGAGCATGCTCCGCAGAAGAGCTAAGTGCTTGTTTGGAATCATCAACTGCATCTGCGGGCAAAGGTGGCTCAACATCTTGCTTGTCGTCAACGAATCGTATTCTCACCTCGCTACGCGTGTCAACAGCAGGCTGCTCTTGGTCCAAGCGAGGCGAATCTTGTCGTACAGGTTTGTCGTCATCGGCTTCAGTGGTCTGTACTCCGTTACCCAACGAGCTGTCACGCTGTGGGCTGATTTCAACAAGCTTGTTATCGACATCTCCAACTTCATCATGTCCACTTGAAATGTCTTGGACATTCAAGATCTTTAGAGACTTTGCCCGAGAACCATATCGCCCTTGCCGTAGCGCAGACTCTGGGTCGTCAAGTTGCCGCATCAATTCTTTCACAACATCTTCTATGGTGACACCGTCGACCAGGCTAATACCCGGCTTCAACACAATGCGCGCTATAATGGAACCAGCCTGCAGCTGCAGCACCGCCATTTTGCTAGAGTCAGCGTTGATTGCCGCGCACAATTCTTGACAAAGATCCGCTTCGAACTCTTCTTGCTTGTCAGTAATTTCGTCCATATCCATATCAAGAACCAATTCAACCTCAACGGGCGCTTGTTCCACAGGCATTTCCTCACCATCTGGAGCCGCCGTGCTCTGCGCCTGCTCCTCCTGCAACTGCCGAGCCCTCTCCTCCTCAGCAGCTGTCGCAGCCTCAAGCTGAGCCTGCTCGTCCTCTAACCTAATCTTTGCAAGCGCTGCGCTTTCGGCTTCTGCAGCAGCCTCCGCTTGCTGAGCCATTTCTTCCTCCACTCTCTCCCTTTCTTGCTCAGCGGCCGCGGCGAGCTTCGCTTTTTCCTCCTCGGCAGCCGCCAGAAGCTGCGCCTTTTCTTCCTCCAGCCTTATTCGCTCTTCCTCAGCAGCTGCTGCAAGCTTCAATTTCTCGTTTTCGGCTGCTGCAGCCATCTTTGCTTTCTCCTCTTCCAATGTCTGCTGCATGCTTTCCATCGCTGCTTGTTTGTGCTTTTCGATTTCATGCTGCAACATCGCTTGCTCCTCGGTTTTTTTCTTCTCTTCCTCCTCTCGCTGGCGCTGCTCCGCAGCTTGTCGTTGTTCCTCAGCGGTTGTTGCCTCAGCCAGCTTACGCTCTAAGAGTGCAGCCTCATGTGCTGCCCTCTGCCGCTCCGCTTCCAATTCGGCAGACAACTTAGCGCGCTCCGCCTCCAGTTCCGCAGCCAGCCTTGCTCGTTCCGCCTCCGCGGCATCAGCTTTCTCTAGCGCCTCAGCCTTCTCACGTTCCAGTTCCAATAGCATATTGCGACGCTCTTCTTCAATCCGCTGCTGCTCCTCCTCTTGTGCGATCCTTTTAGCCTCAGCTTGCTCCCGCTGCGCTTCAGCTAATTGCTCCTGCATCGCTTCTTGATGACGCTTCTGTTCCATACGTTGCCTTTCCTCTTCAATTTTAGTCGGTAGCTCAGTTCTCGTCGTCTCAACGTTGAGGCGCTCTTGCGATTGGCGAAGCTCTGCCAATCGCTTTTCTTCTGCCAGATCTCGCTCAGCCGCCAGCTTCTCCTCAGCGAGCTTCCTGTTTTGCTCCTCCAGACTCTGCTTCTCAGCTGCCAGTCGCATGGTGGCGAGCTGCGCCTCCTCGACCATGCGCGCATGCGCTTCTTCCAGTTTTTTGGTATGCTCCATAAGTTCCTGCTTCTCCTTTTCCATCTGTGCCATGAGCTCATCTTTTTCTTGCGATGCCTTCTGTTGTGCAAGACGAAGTTCCTCCTGAGACGGACCTGATGCCTCTGTCTGGTCGGGACTCGGGGATTTCTGGTTGAGATTTGCTGCTGCTTTCAGATCCTCCATGAGCTTCGCATTCATCGCTTCCAGCTGCGTGTACTCCGACACCAGCTGCGCCTTCTCCAGGGCCATTTGCTGCATGATCTCTTCTTTTTCGCGCTCAAGCTTAATCACCTCCTCCGAGAGAGCGCTGTCGTTGGTTGATTGCCCAGCCCCCTGTCCTTGCTCATTCCCGTCTAATTTCTGATTGAGTGCTTCAAGTTGAGCCTTGAGCTCCCCGAGTTCTTCCTTATCGCGGTTCATATGATTCACCAGCGCCTGTTTCTCGGCTTCGCGCTGCTCAAGTTGTGCTTGCAACGTCTTCTTTGCTGCCTCTACCTCTTGCTCCCACTCTGCCTTTAGCCGCGCACGCTCTTCTTCTTCTACCTCTTTGCGCAGTGCGGCCTTGGCTGCTTCCACCTGCTCAGGATCTTGCATGGTTGCTTTCTCAGTACCTGAGCCTGTAATTGTAGTAGGTGTGTCCTCAGCTCCGGGCGCCTGTGTTGCGGGCGTGTCAGATTCCTCGCCCTCCGCATCTGCTTGAGCTCCCTCTTGTGCAGTAGCAAGAGAACGCATCTCCTCTGACCCGGCGTCAGCTAGCAGAGCGTCACGGTCGTGAGCCACCTCGGGGACAGACTCGCGCTGAAATTCAGCATCCCCGCCCTCCGCATCTGCTTGGGCTCCCTCCTGTGCAGTAGCAAGAGAACGCATCTCCTCTGACCCGGCGCCAGCTAGCAGAGCGTCACGGTCGTGAACCACCTCGTGGGCAGACTCGCTCTGAAATTCAGCATTCCCGCCCTCGGCTTCTGCTTGAGCTCCCTCACGTGCAATAGCAAGAGAATGCATCTCCTCGGACTCGGCGCCAGCTAGCAGAGCGTCAGAGTCATGAGCCACCTCGGGGACAGACTCGCGCTGAAATTCAGCATCCAATTTCCTCGGATCGGCCTTGATCTCCTCCAACAAAAGAGAAGAAGGCTGCTTGGACTTGAAAACAGGCGCAGTTACAGGTGTTGTTTCTGGCGCCTCCTCAGTCTTGGGTTCTGCCAATTCGTAAGCAGTTTCGGTTGTGGATTCGAAACCAGCCTTATGCTGTGCCATCTCGCCCGTTGCAACCATAGTCGTTATTCCATCAACAGGGTCTGCTACATGGGCGATGTCGGGAACAAAACTGGGCTGAAATTCCGAATCATCACATCTCGGTTCGGACTTGATCTCCTTCACCGAAAGAGTGGGCGGTTGTTTGGACTTGAAAGTTGGCGCACGGTGCATTACTGCCACCTCCGAATCAACTGTCTCGCCGTCTGAGGTCTTCTTTTCAGGAGTGAGTTCTGCCGAGTTGTCTGATTCGAAGGCAATTTCCGAGGCAACAGCAGCCGAATCTATCATTCCATCCACAAAATCTGTGATTAAGTTGTTCGCAGATTCGCTGGCCGCTTCCTGAGTTTCGTCAGCGTCTCCTGAGGGCGCAGGCGACGGAGTCGCATGGTCGGGCGTTTTTGCGCCTCCAGGCTCTTCGATGCTTGCTGGGGACTCTTCAGCAACAGTTTCTGGCGCTGTTTCAACGAACGTCGCCTCAGCGGGCGCCGGCGCCGCTTCCGCGGACACATCTTGCGTGGGCAAATTAGCGGGCGTTGCAAGTCGACTCTTCTTCTGCATTCGTGCGCGCCGCCGCTCTTCTTCATCATCGTCATCACTATCATCGGACTGCACCTGTTTTACCGGCGATGCCTTAACTGAGGGTTCTTCCTGAGCGGGCTTCGCCTCTGGATCTGCTAGCGCGGCACTGACCTTCCATGTCTGGGCGACTTGATCAGCTGCAGGGCCCTTGCCGAGGGAATCCAACCATGGAGCTGCCAAGATACGACTCTCTGCACTATCAACTTCACCCGATAGTCTCGAAAGATGTTCCAGATAGAAAGCTGGATCATAAAGGTTAACGCACCCAGCACGAGCAGTTTCGATTGCTTGGCGCGCCTCTGCTATGTCTTCTCGACAAAATGCTCGGCCGTCAACCGGGGAGGCCTCTCTTTGCAAGATCACCCGGACTTGGGCGATTTCCCCTTCAACCTTCATCTCAACTACTTTGATGTGCGCAAACTCCGTGTCGACTCGAAGTTGCTGAATCTGCTCTGTTCGGTCAACAATGTGGCCCGCTTTTGTAATCTGGACAGCCTGGTCCAACATTTTCTTTGCTGCAGCAACATCAAAAGCCCTAGCCGCCTTTAATCCAGCAGCCAGCGCAGCATCCGCGTTCTTTCTATCTTCTTCCATCCGGAGGCGATCTCTCTCTACTCGTTCCTTGCGCGCCCGTTCGACAGCCATCAACTCTGCCTGTAAACGCTCCTGCTCAGCAGCTTTGCGTGCCGCCTCTTCCTCTGCCTTTCTCCGTGCTTCTTCCGCGCGTCGCGCTGCTTCCTCCTCAGCGGCCTTCCGTGCTGCTTCTTCAGCCTCCAATTTGGCTTTGGCCTCCGCCATCAACCGTGCTCGCTCTGCTGCCTCTGCCTCTGCTTTGGCAACCGCCTCTGCCTCTGCCCTTTTCTGCAACTCCTCAGCTGCTCGTCGTCGGGCTTGTTCCAGGGCACGTTTCTGCAACTCCTCCTCTTCTCTGCGCGCAGCGTCCTCAGCCTCACGCTGCTTTCGCTCAGCGGCCGCAATCCTCGCCTCCTCTTCTTCTCGCATTTTACGCTCTTGCTCAGCAAGTCTTCGCGGAGATTGATGCATCGTCCACTTGATTGACCCAGCTGCAGGGTTCATCATGACAAACCCCTTTCTTTGCTTTCCAACGACTGCCGTTTCTTTGAATGACGATTTGTCCTCGGGCTCCTTGGTGTCTCCCAGACTAGTTTGCGCCAGAGGAGTGTCGGATCGCTCTGATTTTTCTGAACCTGGGGTTGTTGCCCGTGACTCGCTGGCACTACCCGGCCGCAGCGTAGCAATGGCCTTGCGTTCTACCATCAGCCGAATAGGCTCGTCACCACGATGAACTGTCAATCGCACCCGAGACCCTGTCGGTCCATTCAGCAAAGGCATTACGATGTCATATGCCAGGTCTTTGACTCTTTGACCGTCTATTTCAGCAAGTTGGTCCCCGATCATGATGCCTGTATCATTCACAGCACCCTTTTCAAGAAATCTGCTTGCAACTAGTCCACCATCTACAGGCCGTGCTGTCCATCCTACAGGAACCATGCCCGTGGCATCTGAGAGAGCGCCTGCCGTCGTCTGCACCGGAGACTGCACATTATCGTCGAATTTCACTTTACGTGACCGACGATCAGGCACACTATCGTCAGCAGTCCCCAACTCTGACACCGAAAATGCGTCTTCATGTAGTTTGCCCATGCTTTGATTTGCCTGGGATTTTGCGAGGTTGGAAGCATCCATAGACTGTGATTGACGGACAGCTGATGCACCACGCCCAGGCTCCGACCCACGACGCATGCTGTGCGTCCCGTAATCGGACGTGTCAGAAGCTGGCGCTTCACCTGTGAGTACCGCGAGCTCTGCCTGAAGGCTTGCGCACTGCGAGCGTAGTGCGAGCATCTGGCTGTTATATTCGTCTTTGAAATTTTGCTTTGCCTCCCGTGACCACTGCTTCATCTCTGACATGGCTTTCATGATCTCGGCAAGCTCTGACTCAATCGTCTTCACCCTGTCGTCGCCGGTGCTTTCCTTGTGTTGGACAGACTGCACGTTTGGTTGGGGCCCTCCAAGACTGGAAAAAGATTCGCCTTGATTTGAGTCCGTTTTCACATCTGCAATGACCTCTGCAAGCTTGTCCACCGTGGTATCGCGTCCGCTCCCGGTGGCGTGCAGGATTTTGGAGAGAACCTCTAGCTTAGTAAACGCATCATTTGCCATCTGCGCTCGTTGTTCGCCGATCTGCGACGCTGCGTCTACCTGCGTCAAGAGTTCCATGCACTCTGACCTCCGCTCTCTCAGGTCCACCTTGCTCACGCGCTTGCCCCTGAGAGGAGGGCGGAAAGAATAATGTCAGGAGGCCAGGGCGTAACGGCCCAAGGACACAAAAACACGATGCATGAGAAACATCGCGGACGCAAAGTCGGTGGGGGCGACTTACATCTCGAAGACAGAAAAGTACTTTTCGCCGCTCTTGCCCATCTCAACACCGTCGCCATGGCGCACACCAGTGTTCCAGCGCCCGAAGTATCGCTGACCATTGGCGAAGTAGTACGCCCCCAGCCCATGGCGGGCATCGTTCCAGAATCTACCCTTGTACACCCCGCCGTCCGGATACATTTCCACCCCGTATCCCTTCGGGTGGTCCATGACCCACTCCCCGCTGTAAGTGGTGCCGTCGCCAAACCTGACTCCGCCGAGGCCATGCCGCGCGCCCCCCTGGAATTCTCCGCGGAACTCATTGCGCTCCTCGCGCTGTGCGCTCCGGTTGGTTGCCACGCCCCGTCCATCGGGCTTCCCCTCGACGTCGACGCTCCCCAAGAACACGCAGGCCTGGTCCGCGAGGACCTCGACAGACAGGTTCCCGTGCAGGGCGTGGAGCGCCTGCGCCACGAGGTCGTGCAGCTGTGTGGGCGCATGCGGCCGCAATCAGGTTCCCGACAGCCGGTCGGGCGCGGCGGCGCGGCAGCAGGGCATCAGGCGCAGCCGGCGCGGCGCAGGGAAAGCGAGAGCACGGCCGCATGCGGGTGCGGGCAGGCTCACATTCTCGCCGGCCAGACCGCTGCCAAAGCCGTCGGAAAGGTGCCCTGTCCGGTCGCGGCTGTCGGCGGTGGCGGGCGTGCCGAGCGCGAGCAGGTCGGCAGGCGCCTCGTCGAAGGGCATCGCAGCGCGCCGGCGTGGGCGGGCTAGCGGGCGCGCGGCGCGTGCACCCTGGCGGGCGCCATCTCACTGCAGGCTGCCCGCGCGCCGATGCTTCCCGCTCCTGCCCGTGTGGCACCAGACTGCCAGAACGGGTGGGTGCAAGGCCAACGGTTTGCAGAAGGCCTTCTGCAAACCAGAAGTCCCCGTTCGTGGGTCCAACGACTTTCCGGGCAAGGCGGGGTCACGCCGGGGTGGCGGGGTTGCGGGCGCCATGGCGGCGACGCCAAAGGCGGCGGCGCCCGCGGGCGGCAGCGGAGGTGCGGCGCCCGGCACGCTGGTCTGCGACGGCCAGCCGGCGTGCGTGCGCGGGACCTTCGTGCGCGTGTCCTCCGAGTACGTCGAGTGGGACGTGTTCAAGAAGTTCAAGGGCAAGGTCGGCATGCTCACGTGGCGCCACTTTAGCGGGATGTGGTATGCCGACTTCCCAGGCGAGGACGAGTACGGCTTCCTGTGCGGGCCGCTGCTGTTCCAGCTGCAGTATTCGTCGGAGAGGGAGGCGCACGAGTCGGCAAAGGAGCTCGAGAAGCTCCGCAGGGAGCGCGAGCTGCAGAGCGCGCTCGAGACCGAAAAGTCGAAGCAGCTGGTGCTGGCGCTCGAAAAGAGGGCCAAGGAGATGTCAGCCACGACGATCAGGCTGTTCGAGCAGATGGCGATCATCCAGGAGGAGATGCGCAAAACCGAAATGGACATGGGCAGGATGGAGCGCGCCTTCACGGATCTCTCTGCGCATGCCAACGCGCTGGATGCGGAGCTTGCGTCGACCCGAGCCGAGCGCGACACGTTGCAGTCCGCGAATAGCGAGCTGCAGACGCAGCTGCATGAATCCCAGGCCGACGTGGACCGGATGGCAAAGAGGGTCAAGGAACTTGTCAGCGAAAACACAGAATACAAGGCAAACCTCGAGCACGAGAAATCGGAGCGCGCATTGCTGTCGAGAGAGCTCCAGGAGGAGACCGAGCGCGCCCATACTCTCGACATGGCGAACATTGACTTGAAGGAGCAGGTGAAGAAGCTTGAGGGCGAGCTCGGCACAGCCAAGGCGCAACTGGCAATCATGGAAGAAAACTTCTTGGTTGCAAGGCAGCAGGCTGCAGACGCGAGTGCGAGAGCCGACGAACTGGGCAAGACGCTGAAAGAGCTCGAGGGTAAGTCATTAATGGTTTCCTGTGCCTTCTCCCCGTGTCCTCTCTGTCCACAGTTCTGACTCTGTTTGCTGGCGGGCTGTTTGGCGTGTGATCCTGCGTGTTTGGCCCGCACCAACCCAGACGCAGCGGTGCAGGGTGGGGGCATGTCCAGAGCAGAGCGGGAAGCACTGCTGGCAAAGCTCGAGAAAAGTCAGCGAGATTTGGAGGATTCTCAGAGGCAGCTGGCGGAGGCAAATCAAAAGCTGGATGACCTGATAAATGACGAGGAATTGTTCCAAAGGCTTGCTAGCGCCAAGCACGGTCCTGCCAATGGTCCGTCTGGCAAGGGCACGCGTCAAGAGACAGCCCATATATCAGCAGACGAGTTGGAAGCGCTTCAAGAGCAGGCGCTACGCGCAGACGACGCTGAACGCGAAATGGATCAGATGAGGAAAAAGATGATGGACATGCAGGAGGATGCAAAGAATGGGAAGAAGGTTCCAGCACTGCTCAAAGAAGTTGAATCGCTCAATGAGAAACTCAGCCGACAAAAGGAACTTGCAGAAAGGCACAGGCAGGATCAAAATCGATTGAATCAAGACTTGAAGAACCAAAAAGCGCAAGTGAAAGCCCTCACGGCCGAAGTTGACATGCTACAAGATAGCCTGTCAAAAGTGAGCGCGGAGCGCGAGAAACTGCGGGCGCAATTACAGGAAAGAGATGATCGCATTGCAGAGCTGGAGGACGAGCTCAGAGTCATGACCAACGAGGAGGGCGCCCAGCGCTTGCGCGCAGATTCACTTTCAGACGATAAAGACAGGTTGATTGCCGAACGGACCGAGCTGACCAATCTGCTTGCAAGCCGTGACAAAGCTCTCAGTGAGTTGGAATCGGCAAGCGAGCAGTCGCAACGCGAGATGAAACGGGTTCACGATATGAAGGCGGAGCTCGAAAAGCAATTGAGGCACGCGAGAAACAGAATTACGGAGGTGGAGGAGAGAGAGCGCAAACACCAAATGCAGAGCGAAACGACAGTGCGCAAGCTGGAAGGCCGATTGGAGGAGCTGCAAGACCAGCTTAAAAATCTTGGGCAGGTCAGACTCCAGTTTCAGGAGCTGCAGAAGAAGTACAAAGACGATACGGACGAACTGACGGCAGCTATTGAAGCATTGACAACACAAAATCAAGAAGTATCCGCTGAGCTGGCGGAGACTGTACGTTTAGCAATTGCGCATCAGAAAATTGTTGGGTTGTACTATAACAAAATCAACCTCAAAATTTCGGTGCCGCCGCGGCAAGTGCTTTTCAAGGTGTGGCACCTTTTTACAGTTGCTTCCAAGTACTGGAACGCCGATGAAAGACACAAGGCTATGGAAGCAGCTGTGCGCAAGGCCAAGAATGAATCCAAATCGTTGCGCTTGCGTCTTGGAGCCGCGCACCGGCTCGTGGAAGAAATGCAACGCCGCGATAAATCTATTTCTTGTGCCAGCACACTGCTTGCTCCAGCTCCATCTGTGGATGCTGTGGAAACTGCCAAGCCATCGGAGGGGCTCGGAGCATCAAATGGCGCTTCTGTCGGAGAGTTTCCAGGTGCAGGTGGCATAGGATTGACAACTTTCACATCGACAGCCCGAAGCGCAAGTGGGGGAAAACAGGATGCCTCCAAAGAGGCGGCATTCAAAGACGCGGAGGTGCAGGATCAAGTCCAACGGCACGAAGAGAGCAACGAGGCCAAATACCAGGGGCCGACTGAACCAAGCGAGAGTTCACCGGGTTTGGACAAACAGTGTGCGCAGTGCTTGGAGATCGAAGGAATTCAGCAACGCAATACCAGGCTCCAAGCACAAGTCAAGAAGCTGGAAGAGCAGGTCAAGAGGCTTGGAGAAAGCAATGAAGATCTCACTGCACAATTGACAGACCTCAAGAAGTAAGTGGCTTTTCATGCACTCTGCCCCCCCGATTGTTCCGATTGCACCTTTTCATCCTTTGTGTCAATGTCGTTCCCACAGTGATGATGAATCTGTTGGCAGGAATATGTCACTGATAGGCTGCCT
>Ga0115006_10002003_pt1 | contig 13137 bp, 6 predicted proteins | sample ArcOceMetagenome_3_FD_88943 | JGI IMG/M metagenome (GOLD analysis project Ga0115006, IMG submission 88943) | Marine eukaryotic phytoplankton communities from Arctic Ocean - Arctic Ocean- Svalbard ARC20M Metagenome | ecosystem: Environmental > Aquatic > Marine > Oceanic | place: Arctic Ocean...
CATGCAAGAACCCATTATATTGTCCGAGTTAACTCAACTAAAGCAGATATTGATGTGAAAGAAATTGAAAAGAACGTAAATGAAGCCGCGCGTAATTGGGATGATAAATTAGTTATTGCTTTGGGGGCAAACCAAGGAGAATCTGTAGCAAAAGTGCTACGTCAAAAATATTTAAAATTCCCACAATCATATAAAGATGAAGTGTTACCTGGCTCAGCAATAGTCGATATTGAAAAACTTGAAAATATTAAGATTAACAACCCATTAGAAATGTTATTTTACCAACCCGTAGAAGAAAAACCAGGGAGCCGCTTCGTTAAATTAAAATTATTTCATAAGGGCGAACCCATTTATTTAAGTGATGTGTTGCCTATGCTCGAAAATTTTGGTTTACGAGTAATTGGAGAAAGTCCTTATGCAATTAAAACGACTGAAAAAGAAACAAGCTGGATTTTAGATTTTTCTATGTACCTTACTGGTGAAGGTCGTTTTGAGGTGTATAAAGTACGTACTCTTTTTCAAGAAGCTTTCGCTAAAGTATGGCGCGGTGATTTAGAAGATGATGGATTTAATCGACTTATCTTAGGTGCCGGTATTGAGGGAAGGGCAGTTTCAATTCTACGTGCTTTTGCTAAATACGAAAGACAAATTGGTGGTAGGTTTTCACAGCACTATATTGAAAATACGTTTTCTCGTTATCCAGAAATAGCCAAGTTAATAATAAATTTATTTATTATGCGGTTTGACCCAAAAAATAAAGTAACAGTAAAAGCTAAAGAAAAAGCAACCAGTAAACTTTTAACTGATATTGAAAACTCCTTGGACAATGTAGCTAACTTAGATGATGACAGAATTATTAGACGTTTTGTTGAAATGATTGAGGCTACTATCAGAACAAACTATTTTCAAGCTGATCCTATGTCTGGTGATAAACCTTATATTTCTTTCAAAATAATGCCTGAGCGTATTAGTGAAATGCCTCAGCCTGTGCCTAAATTTGAAATTTTTGTTTATTCTCCTCAAATAGAAGGAGTTCACCTTCGTGGTGGAAAAGTTGCTCGAGGAGGTCTTCGTTGGTCAGACCGAAGTGAAGACTTTAGAACTGAGGTGCTTGGCTTAGTTAAAGCTCAACAAGTTAAAAATACTGTCATTGTGCCTGTTGGTGCCAAGGGTGGTTTTGTTTGTAAGCAACTACCTAATGGTTCTCGTCAAGAAATTTTTGCAGCCGGAAAAGAATGCTATCGTACTTTTATTCGAGCGCTATTAGATATCACTGACAATATTGTAGCGGGTGAAGTGGTTCCGCCCAAGGATGTAGTGCGTTTAGATGATGATGATGCTTATTTAGTCGTTGCTGCAGATAAAGGTACGGCTACTTTTTCTGATGTAGCGAATGCGATTTCTGAAGAATACAATTTTTGGTTAGGTGATGCTTTTGCCTCTGGAGGAAGTGTTGGTTATGATCATAAAGCTATGGGGATTACTGCCAAAGGTGCGTGGGAGTCAGTAAAAAGACACTTTAGAGAAATGGATATAGATTGTCAAAGTACAGATTTTACTTGTTTAGCCATTGGTGATATGGCTGGTGATGTATTTGGTAATGGTATGTTGTTATCAAGGCATACCCGTCTTCAAGCTGCTTTTAATCATATGCATATCTTTATTGATCCTAATCCAGAGGCAAATGAGTCCTTCGAAGAGCGTCAACGTTTGTTTGGGTTGCCAGGCTGTACTTGGGAGGATTATAACAAAGAATTAATTTCGAAAGGGGGAGGAATCTTTAGTCGTCATGTGAAATCGATTAAGTTAACACCTGAAATTAAGCGTTTAATTAGTAATCAAAAACAAAGCTTGGCACCAACAGAGTTGATACAAGCGCTTTTAACAATGAAAGTTGATCTTCTCTGGAATGGTGGTATTGGTACTTACGTTAAAGCCTCTAAGGAGACTCATTTAGAAGTTGGCGATAGGGCGAACGATATATTACGAATTAATGGTAAAGATCTTCAAGCTAGCGTTGTTGGTGAAGGCGGTAATCTTGGTCTAACTCAGTTAGGTCGAATTGAATATGCCACTAATGGCGGCCGTATTAATTCTGATGCAGTTGATAATGCTGGTGGCGTTGATTGTTCAGATAATGAAGTTAATATTAAAATATTACTCAATTCATTAGTACAAAATGGTGACTTAACCACTAAACAACGTAATAAATTACTTTATGATATGACTGACGAGGTGGGTGATATTGTTATTGAAGATTGTTATCGTCAAACCCATTCTTTATCTATTACAGCTATGCGTGGTACTAATCAATTAAAGGAACAAGTTCGCTTTATTCATGAGCTTGAACGAGCAGGTAAACTAGATCGTCATTTAGAGTTTATACCTGATGACGAAGAAATCGCCGACAGGTTAGCTGCAGGTAAAGGCTTAACCCGACCAGAAATTTCGGTTTTATTAGCCTATAGTAAAATGGTCTTGAAAGAGGATTTAGTTCATGCAGAAATCACTGAAAATCCATACCACAATAGCCTATTAATAGAGGCATTCCCTAAGCAGCTTCGTAAAAAATATCACCAGCAAATGCAGCTTCATCCATTACGAGCTGAAATTATAGCGACTAAATTAGCCAACAAGATTGGTAATGATATGGGCTTTAATTTTGTTAATCGTATGGAAGAAGAAACGGGTGCAACAGTTGCTGAAATAGCTAACTGTTATACTATTGCAAGTTCGGTATTTGAATTAAATGACTTTTGGCAGCAAATCGAAAGACTTGATAACCAAATATCAACAGCGATACAAACTGAAATGTTATTTCAGTATCGTAGAACAGTGAGACGTGTTACTCGTTGGTTTTTACGCCACCGCAATAAGGCATTATCTATTGCTGAATCAATTGCTTTATACCAACCAACGTTTTCTATTATGTCTGAAAAATTATCTACTTTTATGGTGAGTGATGAGATTGAAGCGTTAGACAGAGTTGCCGTAGATCTTATTAAATCTGGAGTACCTGAAAAGGTTGCAACAAGACTTGCGCAGTTAAGTACTTTATTTTCTACCATGGATATTACTGAAGTCTCACAAGAAAATAATTGTACAGTAGAACAAGCAGCGATCCTTTACTTTAACTTAGGAGCACAACTTGAATTACACTGGTTTCTTGACCAAATTACCCGTCAACCCGTTGCAAATCATTGGCAAGCACTCGCGCGGGCTTCTTTTAGGGAAGAGCTTGATTGGCAGCAACGCTCGTTAACTTCAGTTGTACTTCGATGTCAGTGTGATTCGCAATTTGCTGATTTAGAAAAACTGTTGGTCGAGTGGGTTAATATCAATGAACAACCAGTTGAAAGATGGAGGCATATTTTGGCTGATTTTAAGGTAGGTCAATCACATGACTTTGCAAAATTCTCTGTCGCTTTAAGAGAATTGATGTTACTTAGCTTAAATTGCCAACCTGTAGCAGCTAAATAAGTTAGTTTCGTAGTGCTATATTGATTTTTTATCTACTTAAATCAGTTTATTTCTGTCAAAATAACCTCACTTATTGTAATACTAGCGTTAACTGATAAAATCCTCCCTATGAGAGGATTTTATATTTTACTAAACGTTACTATGATAAACCCCATAATTTAAAGACTACATCAGTTAATTTATTATGATCCCTGGTAATGTGTTGTATTTTGATCTTTAGCCTCTGTATTTATTTAACTAAGTCGAGAAATTATGTTTTATCCAGCTATCCGTAAAGTACTTTTTCAGTTTGACGCTGAAGCCATTCATGACCTTACTATTAAAGGCTTAAAAAGTACGGGTAAAACCCCACTAAATGCATTCTATAAACAGTCAGTGCAGCATAAACCTTTGTCTGTAATGGGTATCAATTTCCCAAATCCTGTTGGTTTAGCAGCGGGTTTAGATAAAAATGCAGAATGTATTAATGCGTTTGCTGCTATGGGCTTTGGATTTGTTGAAGTAGGAACTGTGACACCTCGTCCTCAACCAGGAAATAGTAAACCTCGTATTTTTAGGTTACCTGAAGCCAATGCTGTTATTAATCGTATGGGTTTTAATAATAAAGGAGTAGATTACCTTGTATCGCAGGTACAAGCTGCAAATTTTAAAGGTGTCTTAGGCATTAATATAGGTAAAAATAAAGATACCCCAGAAGAGAGCGCTAAAGAAGATTACCTGCATTGTATGCGTAAAGTTTATGATCTAGCTACTTATATAACGGTAAACATCTCATCACCCAATACCCCAGGCTTGCGATCTTTACAATATGGCGCGGCATTAGATGAATTACTTTCTGCACTAAAAGCCGAACAAATAATATTGGCTAAAAAATACGATAAATATATTCCATTGGCCGTTAAAATTGCACCTGATTTATCTGTAGATGAAATAAAGTCGATTGCTCAATCCTTGCTTATAAATAAGATTGATGGTGTTATTGCCACCAATACCACATTAAGCCGAGAAGGTGTTGAATCGCTAGAATTTGGTGATGAGCAAGGGGGGTTGAGTGGGCAACCAGTTAAGGATAAGAGTACAGAGGTAATTAAATTACTCAGTGAAGCACTCGATAATAAATTACCTATCATTGGTGTGGGTGGAATTGCATCGAGCCACGATGCTAATGAAAAACTGCAAGCAGGAGCCAGTTTAGTACAAGTATACACTGGTTTTATTTATCATGGACCACCATTAGTTAAAAGTATAATTAATGGTTTATAGCATTTATATTTTCGTATGAATGTTTTTTAGCTTTAGTGTAATGCCTTTAATTGATAACTTTTTATTGATACTTACGATTAAGTTTTTAAATTTAATCGTAAATATTTTTTTCTGTTTATTAATTTTAATTAGAATGTAAATATAACTAAATGCTGTAATTGACGAAAGTTATCCTCTTAAATCTAAAATAAAGCACTAACAAAATAGTCGCTACTCTGTTTCAAAGTATTAATGTAACGATTAACGTCATGATACTGGTAATTGCTATTAAGCTAACGTTAGCTAATTGGTAGAATATTTATAATTTCACGTAAAATTTAATATACAGTTGTTTGAATTTTCAATACTATTGACATAGTAATATTCATTTAACATCCATCAATGAGTTAATGAATATTTATTAAATAGATATAGTTTATACTATAATTATCAAGAGAGAGCTGTCATGAAAGTCCTATCGAAAAAGTTAGCGTCATTATGTATTTCTGCAAGTTTAATTGTTGCTACTTCAGCATTAGCCCAACCTGCTAAGTCAGAGAAGCATGCAAATTATACTACAGAGCTTCGCCAATCAATTTTTAAATTATTAGGTAGTAATATGGGCGCTCTTGGTGCAATGGCCAAGGGTAAAATCCCAATTGATGTTACTGTCGTTGAAAAAAATGCTAAACGAATTAATCAATTATCATTAATGATTGCTGATTACTCACGTACAGATACTTCCAAATTTGCAGTCGATACAGAAGCTTTAAATAAAATTTGGCAGGAGCCTGCATTATTTAAAAGCGATACTGAACAATTAATACAAGCCTCACAAAAACTCATTATTGCCGCGCAATCAAACGATAATGCTGTAATCAAAAAAGCTATCGGCGGAGTAGGTAAGTCGTGTGGTGGCTGTCATGATAACTTTAAAAAAGAGTAGGCCCTTTTAGGTGGCTTATAATAAGCCTTTGATTACGTCAAAGGCTTGTTATCATTTTTAATATTTAATCCTTCAATATTATTTTAAGTTAACATTATTAAAATAAAAAAGAGTTTAATATTGTTTCTATAATCCCTTGGATTTGTTAACTAATTAGTACCTAAATAGCTAGAATTGTAATTTTTTTTGGTTTACACTTATTTCGCTCTTAATAATAAATTTAACAATTACTTCAGGGAATTATGATGAAAAAATTATTAGTTATCTCAACGTTACTTATCTCTTCTTCTGCGTTGGCAGATGCTCCAGGTAGTCAATCTTGTGGTTGGGGAAATATGCTTTTTGCTGGTCAATCTGGTACACCTAGTCATGTTTTAGCCGCTACGACTAATGCCTCAACAGGTAATAATACTATTGGAATGACTTTTGGTACTAATGGTTGTTCTACTAAGGGTACGTTAACTTACGGCGGTAAAGAAATGATTGACGTAAGTATGATTATGGATGAGTTTAGTGAAGATGTTGCACGTGGTGATGGCGAAGCCTTGACTGCGGTTGCTGTTTCATTAGGTGTTGTAGAAGCTGACCGAGAATTATTTAAAGCGACACTACATGATAACTTTAATACCTTATTTCCTTCTGAAAACGTAACTACTGAACATGTAGTTAGTTCTATGTTTTCATTGATGAAAGATAATGAAAAACTATTAAAATACACCGTTTAATTTTAGCTAATATTGACGAAAAAGGCTGCTTTATGTAGCCTTTTTTTATTCAGTAGGTGGTTTAAATACCGTCAACATCAGATCAAGCGTAGCAAGTATATCTTATGAATTGTAAGTCGTTGTTGTGTAGTTTTATATGTATCTATTTTTTTTATTCACCTATATCTTTGTCTGCAGGAGTACAAGAAACTGTAAAAATAAAACAGTTAGCTAGATCTGACAAATGGTTAGCACTATTACACTTTAATTCTCAAAGCGATAACCAGCAAAGTTATGTTGATGATACTGATTTCTTTTTGGAAAAAGATGGTGCAATCGATCCACTAAAAGAGTTAGTTGCAACAATTTCTGCACTTAAATCTGATAGTTCTGTGCAGTGTAAATTTCCAGCTAGAACCTCATTTATTCTAGATAATATCAGTTCATTACATAGTAAAGTAAAACCACTTACTTGCTCAAAATATATTGATTGGAGAAGTCAATTAAATACCTCAAGTGTAGTGCTAGTGTTTGCTGCTACGCAACTTAATAGTCCATCGTCTATGTATGGCCATACGTTTTTACGATTTGATCCTGATAATATTAAGCAAAACTCAACTTATCTTTCCTATGCGCTTAATTTTGGTGCAACCGTCCCTGATGGTGATGATGGTTTCTTATACGCTGCAAGAGGATTAACAGGTGGCTACCCTGGTAATTTTGCAGCTAACCCATATTTTGAAAAAATAAAAGAATATAATAAATTAGAAAATCGTGATTTATGGGAATACAAATTAAATTTAAACGTAGATGAAATCGATCTTATGCTAGCCCATATATGGGAATTACAAGGCATAAATTTTGACTATTATTTTTTTGATGAGAATTGTTCATTTCGTTTACTAGAGCTACTCGATGTTGCTAGACCAGGACTTTTCCTAGCAAATCAATTTCCTGTTACTGCTATGCCATTAGATACTGTAAGGGTAGTTGAAGAAGCTAATTTGATAGATCACATTCACTACAGGCCGTCTATATTAACCGAGCTAGAAGCACAATTAGATTTACTATCGCCACAACAACGTGATTTAGTTTATCAACTAGCTCAAGATATTGAAGTATTAAATAAAACGGTATTTACGAGTTTAGCCATTGAGCAGCAACAAATTATTGTTGATAGTGCTTATCGTTATTTGCGATATCAAAACACCTTCAATGGTCGACCTAAAGCAGTCACTAGAAGAAGTTTCTTATTATTAAAACGCTTAAACCAACACCCAAGAAAATTATCTGTCACTATTGACAGACCTATTAGACCAGATAATGGTCATAAAACGACAATGCTAGGTGTTAGTACAGGTCGAAATGTAGAAGATAATTTTGTAGAATTTAATTTTCGAGGTAGTTATCACGATTTATTAGACCCTATTGGTGGCTATTATCAGGGAATGTCTTTAAATATGTTAAATGTCATGTTGAGAGCCTATGACGATGGCGATATCAAACTAGAAAAGTTTGAATTATTAGATATAGTCTCCTTATCCTCTCGAAACCGATTTTTTTCCCCTTGGTCTTGGAAAGCTAATGTAAGCCTTGAGCAGCAATGGACAGTTGATAAAGAAATTTTAATTACGCAAGGAACGGCTGGTAGAGGCCTTAGTTTTAATTTTTTAGATAATAGCCATTTTTTTACTTTTGCAACAGCGCGAATTGAAGTCAATCATAAGTTAGTTGATAAAATAGCTTTAGCGCCAGGTCTTCAGTTAGGTTTATTACATTATTGGTCAAAGGCAAGTTTAATGATCGATGTTGAACATTATCAATTTTTATTCGATCAAACTATGCGTTCTCAGTTTAACATTCAGCAAAGTTTTGAGTTAGGTACTAATCATAGCTTACGATTATCAGCTCAATTTCACCGTGTTAAAGGTAAAAAATATAACCCTGACTACTTTGATGAATTCTCTTTAGAATATCGACATTATTTTTAATATTTTTATCTATTCAATCATTTTTTTAATGTCTAATAAGTCTCGATTATTCGCTAGTCATGGTATTAGTAAAAGTATTCTTCCACAATAGGCACGTTAATAATGACCAGCCAATACATAAATACTGCACATAGCAATACTATAAAAATAGCTAGTAAAAGCTTAGAGTGAGAAATAGCATCAGTAGGTTTAACCTGCTTATCTGATTTTTTACCAGTGATCATTGGCAATATTAAATTTTGCTTTTTTATTAGCCAATAATAACTAATGGCAGCAATATGTAAAATAATGGCAGCAATCATAAAATCAAAGACATTATGATGAATAAAGAACATCAACTTTTCTCCATCTTTAGAGAGTGTCCCATAATAAGGACCAGCTGAGAAAATATCATCATTAATAAATAATCCACTAACGGCTTGTGCCAGAACAAGTACTATCATAACTACTACCATTAATGCACCTAATGGATTATGACCAGGCGATATTTTATTCGTTTTAGAGGGGGTTAAGTAATGTACTAAGCGCTTTGGCGAAGGTATAAACTGCACAAAGCGAGCATGTGTTGTTCCAATAAGCCCCCAGATTATTCTAAATAAAATTAGCCCTAAAGTAACAAAGCCTAATTGCATATGTATTTCAACTAAATCAGCACCTTGCTCGGCAGTATACCAACAGCCAAAAACAGTCAAAGCAAAACACCAGTGAAATAGTCGAAGTGGTAAATCCCATATAAGATGTTTTTTCGACATAAGACGTTTCTCGTTAAATCGTTAATTTTATTATTGTCTATTTTACCTAATTAATCACTTTATGTTAATACACTCTAGTATTAGCAATGAATTATGATTTTTTTATAAGATAATAGATATATCGTAGTTAAATTTTGAATATAAAAAAACCGATATTAGCTAATATCGGTTTTAGGTGTTAATTACCAAAATTGATAAGTTCATTTGTGCTGTATTAAATTAACTCTCTTAACTTCACTCTAGAAAAGTCAGTTAAGACAAGAAACATTTAATAACTTTCGTTATGGACACTAAGTACTGCACGACCTGACGGATCAGCATTATTTTGAAAACTCTCATCCCAAGCAAGTGCCTCTTCTGTACTACAAGCAACCGATTTACCACCGATAACACAATCAGCTGCTGAGGTAAGTGGAAAGCGTTCTTCAAAAATACAGCGATAGAAATAGGCTTCTTTTGAATCAGGTGTGTTTATTGGAAACCTAATTTCAGCATTAGCAAGTTGTTGCTCAGTAACCTGTGCTTCGACATAGTTTTTCAAACCGTCAATCCAAGAGTAACCAACGCCATCAGAAAACTGCTCTTTTTGGCGCCATAATATTTCTTTAGGTAGATAACCTTCAAATGATTCACGTAAAATAGCTTTTTCCATTTTACCGTTACCACACATTTTATCTTCTGGATTAATGCGCATAGCAACATCCATAAAGTTTTTATCTAAGAAGGGAACTCTAGCTTCAATACCCCAAGCTGACATAGACTTATTAGCACGTAAGCAATCAAATTTGTGGAGACGATCTAATTTACGGTTTAGCTCTTCATGAAACTCTTGAGCATTTGGTGCTTTGTGGAAGTATAAGTAGCCACCAAAGATTTCATCTGCACCTTCACCAGAAAGTACCATCTTTATTCCCATAGCTTTAATTTTTCTAGCCATTAAATACATAGGGGTAGAAGCCCGAATTGTTGTAACATCGTAGGTTTCTAAGTGGTAAATAACTTCTTTAAGGGCATCAATACCTTCTTGCTCAGTAAAAACAACACTGTGATGAATAGTACCAATACTGTCTGCGACAGTCTGAGCGGCGATAAGATCTGGAGACCCTTCAAGACCACATGCAAAAGAGTGAACTTTTGGCCACCAGGCATCTGCTAAATCATTGTCTTCTATTCTTCGCGCAGCAAATTTTTGCGTAATAGCAGAAATCAATGATGAATCTAAACCACCTGATAAGAGAACACCATAAGGCACATCTGTCATTAAATGACTTTTTACAGACTCTTCTAGCGCTTCTCTAATTTTCGCAGTACTGGTGGTGTTATCTTTAATGGCACCAAACTCTTGCCAGTTACGTTTGTAGTATTTTTCAAGTTTACCAACACGACTATCTAGGATATGGCCGGGAGGAAACTCAGAGACTGTTTTACAAATAGGCATTAGTGCTTTCATTTCAGAAGCTACATAAAAGTTACCTTCGCTGTCATAACCTGTGTATAAAGGAATAATACCTATATGATCACGAGCAATTAAATAACTGTTGTCTGCTTCATTGTACAAACAAAAAGCAAACATACCTTGTAATTTATCAACAAAATCAACTCCAAACTCTTCATATAAAGGTAATATGACCTCACAATCAGAAGCTGTTTTAAAGTTGTAATCAATTGATAGGTTTGTTGCTAGTACCTTGTGATTGTAGATTTCACCATTGACGGCTAGGACATTATTATTGTTTGCGTTATAAAGTGGCTGAGCACCGTGTTCAGTATCAACAATTGATAAACGCTCATGCACTAAAATGGCATTGTCACTATGGTAAATACCAGACCAATCCGGGCCGCGGTGACGAAGAAGACGAGATAATTCTAAAGCTTTAGGACGAAGTGCATCTGCACCTGATTTTATATCTAATATACCAAAGATCGAACACATTGAAGCGCTACTCCTTTAATTATTGTTTAAGTCAAATTGTGGGCTTTATCGCTTAGTATCGAATAAAAATTACGTCAGCGTTAAAGTAGGTACACAATGCCACGTTTTAAGAATATATCAATACTAAAATGCGAAGTTTTTACCTGAAGTGATATAAAGGTGATTATTATCAGACAATTCAGTGATAAACCTAGGATAATAATTTTTTTTGCTTTTAATCGTTCAAATGTACAAAAAAGTAACAGAGTTAATTAACTAGAGGCTATCTTTATATTGAAGTAAAAAGTAATATGTTTAGATTAAATAGTACTAAACAGTATTGACTGTATAGTTTGCCACCAAGCTGGCAGTAATTAAATTTTACAGTAAAGTAATGCTGTAATCATATCAGTGTTATCAATTCTTTATTATGAAATTTTTTTACGAAAACTTTGTTGTAAATTGTTCATATTAGTATTTAGAGGTTATGAATGTCTTTAGCTCGAAATTATCTCATGGTGTATACCAGTATTTTATTCCTAGGCGGCTGCGGTGGTTCTGGCAGTGACAGTGTTTCACCTGCTATTGAAGCGCCACCGTTTAGTAATTCAGCAACAGCTAACATTTCAACTAACCATACAAAAGTATTTTTAGGCAACAGTACTGCTATATCATGGAGTAGTACTAGCGCATCATCCTGTGAAGCCTCTGGAAGTTGGTCAGGAGATAAAGCAACTTCTGGTTCTGAAACCATTGTATTGAGCGAAAAAGGCGATAAAGCTTTCACTATTACCTGCGACGATGCCTCTGCTAATTTGAATATTATGGTCACCGATGTTGATTTTGAAGGTTCTTGTGTCAATCCACATACTGCAGCGATTCCACAGAATTACCTAGGTGAATATAATATTCCCTTGCCCGAAGATACGTTTTCTGAAAATCACTTAAAAGGTATGGGATTTAAAGATTATGGCGTAGAGTGGATATATCACGGTTATTCAAATAGTTATAACTATGACGATGATGAAAGTGCGGCTTGGGTTTTAGATTGCACAAAAACCGAGTATGTACGTCTTATGTACAGAGAAACATTAAGGCGATTGAAAACCCACGGAGCAACAACGGCAACTATTTATAATTTTGGCTACTGGAATGATGACGGTGTCTGGGCGCTTGATCATAGCACTAAGCATATTTCTGATGCAGATCTGGCATTTATTACTTCAACCGCAAAAGAGTTTGAGATGAATGTTCATTATGCTTGGCAATTTAATGTTCGCGTTTCCGGCGAACAGCGATTGCTATTTCCATTTGATGGCAGCGCTAAAGTTGATATGCCATTATTAGAGAAAATTATGGATGCTCATGAAGGTCACATGCTATGGGAAGCGGAACGATTAGAAAAGCTTGGTGTAGGGGCTATATCTGCAGATTGGAGTGCTATGTGGCTATGTTTTAGTTGCGGTATTGATAATCAGGGACATTCGCAAGAAGAAACTGATGTATTAAAAGATTTTTACATGCAACGAATGGGCGAAATAGTCTCTGGTATTAAAGCAAGCTTTTCAGGAAAAGTATATGTTGGTGAAGGTCCTCAATGGAACGATGAGCGTGTTAGCGATAACGTAGACGGCATTTTGTTTAGTTTCCCTAACTTACTTAACGAGGATGAAGTTGAATTTGCCACGGTTGATTTAATCGAACAAAAAGCAGCAGCATATATAGAGCATGCTCATAACGCATATTATTGCTTAGACAATCAGCCCTGTTGGTCTAAGACGAGTTTGGCGAAGGAGAAACATAAGATGATCTTTAACTTACCGGCTCAAAGTCATGCAGGTTATCTCTCTACCGGCTGGATAGAAGATGGCTTTTGTATTTCAGGGCAGGGCGATATTGAGGATTACCTTGGCTCTGATAGTAGTTGCATGCAAAGAGGCGTTGAGCCTGATTTTTCTGCGCAAGCTATTTGGTATGAAGGCGTGCTAAGAGCAATAAAAAAACAAGCTTATTTTAATACACTTGGCACAACATCAAGTACGGGTTATTGGTTATCAGATACATTGCTCCACGATGGTAAAGTAGAAGCTTTCCCAAGTATATCTCAATC
>Ga0115006_10002005_pt1 | contig 13130 bp, 14 predicted proteins | sample ArcOceMetagenome_3_FD_88943 | JGI IMG/M metagenome (GOLD analysis project Ga0115006, IMG submission 88943) | Marine eukaryotic phytoplankton communities from Arctic Ocean - Arctic Ocean- Svalbard ARC20M Metagenome | ecosystem: Environmental > Aquatic > Marine > Oceanic | place: Arctic Ocean...
ACTTAGGAGGGGGGAGGGGGAGGGGAGGTGAGCGTTTAAAAAAGGGGCTGGTACAAGCGACGGCTGGGGATGGAGAAGCGAAAGCATGACTCCGTGGACATGACGAGTTGACGCATTATACCCACTTTGTGGTCGAACTCCACGAACAACCTTCTGCTCGTCGCTCGCTCACCCGTAATTCCAACCCTTTTCTACATCGTACCACTTCGCTCGAGCAGGCTTAAGGAATGGAAAACTGGAGGGGAAGGGGTGGAGAGTGAGGGGAGGGGTAAAATCCTGGATGTTTTGGTCGAGGGAGTTGAAAGGGGGATCGTTGGGGTCGTTAGGGGAGAGGGGGGAAAGCATTATTTTGAAGTTTTCACGTTCAAGGAACAGAGGGGGAGGAAAGGGAGGAGGGAGCTGCTTCTGAGGAGGAGGGGGGAGGTGGAGATGAAGGATGAAGGTGAGATTGGATAAGGAGATTATTCTGCCTAACCCTCTCGACAAGATAAATCCTACTTCGTTGCTTCGCTCCCCGCCCTCATCATAACCCCTTTCACCATTCACTTCGCTCATCGCAGCACCGAAAATGCTGGCGATCGGTGGGTTCGGGGTGGAGGGGAAATCCCTCAGGGAAGGGGAGGGTTTTGCGAGGTTCCTGTTCACGCTCTTGAATTTTCCTGTCACTGGCGGATGCACGTCGACCTCCTGTAGGCTCGCGTCTAACGGGGAGCTTGTCACGGACACGAAGTACCTCCTGCCTCCTTCATCTGGTGTCGTCAGAAATGTGTTCCGAGGCCCGACGAGGCGTTGGAGGGGGGAGGTGAGATTTGACCATGGCTGGAGCGAAACGACAGCAACACAGCGCATAATGCATATGGTGGAGGCCAATGCACAGTTTATCTCGAACATTCTTTAGGACTCGCTTCACTCGTCCTATAACTAACGACCTTTCACTCGTCGCTTCGCTCCTCGCAGGTTGTGAACAGCTTCGTGCTCAACACAGAGGGGGGAACGAGGGTACTCAGGGTACCGAGCGAGTTCGAGAGGGTCCAGAGGGGAGAGGGTGGGAAGAGGATATTTCCCCTCGAGGGGATGATGGGGTGCCTGGATAAAACTCCGTCGTCATGCTTCCTGGAAGGCGGTAGGTGAGAATGAACGAGGAGCGACGCGACGAGCTAGCAACGCAATCGTATTCGACAAAAACTAGACACACACGTACTTCTGCATAATCCCCCCCCCTCAGTAATCATCGCAGTAATTCTCATCCCTAAACCTAACCCTTTTCGCGATTCACTTCTTTCATCGCAGTCTCTACCAGAGAGGTACGGAAGTCCGATCACTTCGCCAACGTGTTGTCGGGCCTGGTGTTTTCAGGGTATCTGGGAATTCCGTTGTCGGAAGGACGTGGGTGCCCGTCGTCAGGGATGATATCAGGCTGGTCGGGGAGGGAAAGAGGAGGGTCATGACGAGTAGAGACAAGGAGAGCATTGATGAAGCCATTGAGATTGGAAAGGTGAGGGCTAGAGCGAAGCGACAGCAAAGCATTACACCGCTGTCCTACATAACTAACAACCCTTCCCACGCTCGCTTCCCTCGCACCCTTCCACTCATCGCAGCTTGCGAGGGAATGGATGAAGGAGCAGGCAAAGGAAGTCGACTGGGGGGAGGTTCATATTGTTAAGAGGGTCTACTCTGGAGATCCTGAGGACTGGAGGGAGTTCGTCACCTGGACGAGGGAGGGGATGAAGGAGGGGGATTTCGCCAGGTTCTTCCTAAGGCTTGCCAGGGGGATGGAGGAGGACGAAAGGCGGCTGTGTTTCCCGCTCCCGCCCCCCGTTAACACTGTCGGGAGAACGCCGTCTGGGTCGTCTAAGAGGGAGACTGTTTCCGATCTGGTCGACGTTTGCCTTAGGTCTGGGGACGCAAGGGGGGCCGTGAGGTGAGGCCAAGTGAGGAGCGAAGCAATGAGCTAGCAAGGCCGTCTCCAGTGACAAAAACCGTGCCCGTTCGTACTTTCATACAAAACGCGCCTCCTCTGTAACCACCGCAATTATTCTCATCCCTTATCCCTTTTTGCGATTCGCTTCGCTCATCGCAGCGGACTTGGGATCATGAGGGACAGGGAGAAGGCGAGATCGAAGGGTCTTAGGATCCTCGAGCACGTTGCCGAGGGTGTGGCGGAAGGTGGGGGCGATGGGAGGCTCATGGGAGAAGGTAAGAATTGACGAGGAGCGAAGCGACGAGCTGACAATGACCTCGCAAGCGGCGAAATTCGCGCGCGCTCGTACTTCCGTACAAGACACGCCTCCTCCGTAACCACCGCAGGAACTGTCATCCCTCATCTCAACCCTTTTCGCGATTCGCTTCGCTCATCGCAGTTTGGGGTTTCTTCATCAGGGTTGTGGAGGCAGAGGGAGGGACGAGGGAAGAAATTGAGCGACAGAAGGTGAGGGCTGGAGAGAAGCCACAGCAGCAGTAACTATGCGCTCCTCCCGTATACTACATAGCGCTATAACTGGGTGGAGCGGCTGGAGCGAAGCGACAGCAGTACATCGTCTTCCTCTCTTGAAGAAAAGAACCTTTAGCACGTCGCTTCGCTCCTCGCTATCGCTATGCGCTCCTCCCGTATACCGCCCACCACTATAACTAACCACCCTTCCCGCACTCGCTTCGCTCCTCACGGCCTCTCGCACACCGCAGCAGGAACAAATGGGGTTCTTTGATCGGCTGTGGGGTGGAAGTTACAACCCTAACCCCAACACACCGCCAACTTCCCCCAGAAGCGTTAGGAAGCGCCCTCCCACGAAGATTCCCAACATGTCCACCCTGACAAAGGAACAAATCACAAGATACATGCACTCCCTGATTGATAGGACTGCCACAACCTCCCACCCGTCGGAGCTGCTTTTCTGCATCGCTGAGAGGACGAGGGCGGAGGGTCAGGCGGCCAAGGGAAGGAGAATTGTTTCTGAATGGAAAAAATATGTAGCTGAAGAGGGAGGTGAGGGCTGGAGCGAAGCGACAGCATAAGCATTGAACTCCCTTTCTACATAACTAACTAACAACCTTCCGCTCGTCGCTTCGCTCGCACCCCTCCGCTCATCGCAGGCAGTGATGACTTCCTTGAAAAAATGCTTGCTGAACCGGATTTCGACGCCCCGCCCTCGCCGGCGCCGGCGCCAGATATGTAGACTATTACGTTCGTTGTAGAGAAATAAAGCTTTTTTGAACTTTTCCTCTCCTTACACTTATCACCAGAGAATGGTCGCCGACCTTTCTTTATTTACCCTCAAAAGCTTAAAATCTCACACCCAATAACCTTCGAAATATAGAAAAACGACCAGGGCGTACGTCGTCTGTAGAGAGCCCCTACCTTTAACGCGATCCTGAACGTTTTCTTGTTTCCATATCCTAACTTTACCCTTCTCCACACCCAGTCGATGCTAAAGATGGTGGTGTTCCCTCTCCTCCTCCTCCTCCTATACGCTATAAATGGTCAAGTTACTGTTGAAGTTTCGTCTTTCAATGCCATGAGCGGGGAGGGCTTCCAGAGGTGAGCCACTCCCATTGACTACTCAACTTAAACCTATCACGACCCATGTTCCCCCTTCATGAATCACATACTAATGCGGTTTTTTTCGCTTTTCTTTTACTCGCTTCCTCTCTAGGCAAGCGACCATATCGGAGAATGCCGTTGTATCGCGTCAGATACGCTTGGACTCGGTAGTACCAGATGTTGGCGCCTGGGAGGGAGGTGAGAGTGGGCAAGGAGGGCTGGGCAGGAGGAGCGCAGCGACGACAACGTGTTGCATGTCTCTCTTCAAAAAAGGATAGGATGAGCGTAGCGACTGTATCCTGCATAGCTCTATAACTAGGAGGAGCATTATGCTGCGAGCGGAGCGTTTTTTGCTTAGGGCTATGAATATAGCACGTCTTGTCCGCACTCCTTTTGCGATTCGCTTCGCTCCTCCAACGTGCCGTCCGTCTCTCTTCAAAATAGGACCTTTACGTCGTCACTTCGCTCCTCACCGCCGCTCGCTCCTCCCGCAGGAACTCACTTGCACATCAATGGTGATGGCTTTGCTGTTGACACCTACGGTGGTAGTAACAAGGTTTTCATCGGACTCAAGGACTACGACTATCTTCAAGGGTGGAAAGAAACATATTTGGATCCCTATTTCGGTTCCAACAGGGTGTTCCTCCCTGACGGAGTTTGGTCCAAGTGTGATGTTATAGAGGGAGCCTGTACTGTGGACTGTGGAGGAGTGAGAAAGGTGAGTGCCTGCGCAAAGTGATATAGGACGAGCGAGGCGCTTCTCTCCTCGGACCCTAACCTTTCTCACTGCCCCCCCCTCTCCCCCTCCAGATTGTCTGCGATACTCAGCCGTTCCTCTTCGGCGCCTTTAACTCTACAGAATTCCAGGATCTCCGTGAGGCCGAGAAAAGTTTCCATAGGAGGTTCAAGGGTTATAATGAAGACTATTACCTCGGGAGGTGAGGGCTGGAGCGAAGCGACAGCATATTGCCTATCAGAACCTTTGAGCTCGTAAGGACGGCTGGAGCGAAGCGACAACAAGAACAACATTCCCCCTTTCTTCAAGATACGAACCAAAAAGGACATTCCAAGAAGAAGTCTTCTCTGCGCTCGCACCCTTCGGCTCGTCGCTACGCTCTTCGCCTTCGCATATACCGCCCATCACTATAACTAACAAGCCTTTCCGCGCTCCCTTCGCTCACACCCTTCCACTCATCGCAGCGCTCGGCCATCACCTTGTGACTGCAAAAAGGTCGATTGCTTTTCCGTTGTTTACGGAGGCTGCCCCCGCCCTGATTTTGCAAAGGTGAGATTGAGTGCTGGGTGAAGCGAGGCTGGGATATGGGCACTTGGCGCTAATAACTAAACTGACAACCTCGCCACAGCATGGATGGGATAGCCATTGGGATGATCACTACGCAACGACCCCGGAGCTTGATCTCAAGGTTATGACGCAGGAGACTTCTGACGATGAGGATGGATTCATGCGTATGACAAAGACCCTTGAGAGCGCCTTCAGGTACAAGGGAAAAGTGAGATTGGATGAGGAGCGAAGGATGGAAGACTGGAGCGAAGCGACAGCAGCATACCGCCCACCAATATGACTAACAACCTTTCCCACGCTCGCTTCGCTCGCGCCCTTCCGCTCCTCGCAGTACGATCGCACAAACCCATGGATTGACGAGGTTGAACCCCGTTACGGTAGCGCCAACGATATCTTCACCCTCAAGGGTTCTAACATGGGGACTCACCTTAAGGACTACCGTGCTATTTACATCGGACCTGGGCGCCCTCCTCAGGGAGGCAACCTTGAGTCCAATGCCAACTCTGCCCTTTGTCGCGCTGAGACCCTCAATGCTGCCGCCTCTCTAGAGGGGGAGGTGTTCGGGGAGTCCGCGAAGTCTGTGACCGTCGACGACATCAACCCGGCCCCCATTGCGATCAACGAGGTTATGTGCAGGCTGGCAGACTTTGAGGCTGGATCGTACAACGCCTCTGCCTTCATGGGAACGGATTGGCGCGAAGATCCCTTGATCGGAGGCCTTGCCGTCATCCTCCCTCATAAACCCGAGGACCTCCTGTCCAAAGACTCCACCGGCATCCCCTTTTCTACTCAGTACTTCCCACACATTGAGTCAATTGAGGTGAGGGCTGGAGCAAAGCGACGGCAGCAGCAGTAATTATGCGCTCCTCCCGTATATCGCATAGCACTTTAACTAATAACCTTCTGCTCATCGCTTCGCTCCTCACCGCCGCTCGATCATTGCAGCCTGCAGTCGGTTCCAAGGCAGGAGGGACGATTCTGACCATTTCAGGTGGCGGATTTAGCATGAACAAGGACAAGAATTCCGTCCTCATTGGTGGTAACCCCTGCGAGATCCTCTCGTGCAGCCTTGAGCAGATCATTTGTACGACCCCTGCCGAACTTCCCAACGTCACCAAGGCAGTTCTACCCTACGCTGTCGCCGCCGTCGTCCCGCACCTACCTCGCACCTGGGAGCAGAAATTGGTTGAGGATTCGGGACCCGAGTCAGCAACCACCACCACTGCCACCCTCACCCCGACCCTTTACGGATCTGGTTGGACCACTGATACTTCCGGTAGCACTGATACTTACTATACTACCACCAATAAGGGTGTCAACTACGCCAAATATACAAATTCGCCCAACGCTCTCACTTCGTCTGGCCTCTATAATGTCACCATCAACATCCCAGAGTCGTGCCCTTCGTCCTCCCACACTTCGACCCTGTCCATCGTCGTCCAAGCCGGAGCAAACACCATCGTGGAGACCATATCTCTTCCCTCGGACCCCCACACGAACCCCATCCTCCTCGCTAAGGTTTACCACAATAAGACTTCCTTCATTTCTGTGACCATCGACACAACTGACACCACAAACTGTGTCGCTATTTCGACGGTCGGTATCGCCAAAATCCCTGACCCTCACCCTACGGCAGGTTGCATGGATTTCAAGGCTGCTAATTATCAACCCAACGCTTTGGCCGACGACAACTCCTGCATCTATGCGAAGGGCCGCGGTCTCTCAACTCAGGTGAGGTTGGACGAGGAGCGAAGGAATGCTTGTCGGAGGGTTTCCCATTGCCTTCACTAATAACCTTTCACTCGTCGCTTCGCTCCTCGCAGTCCTGGTCCTTCATGAACCCTACTTACGAGACTGAGGCGTGGTACCCTTCCTCTCCCAAGGACACCACATATGTTGATACCTCCGCCAGTTGCTCTGCCCCTAATGGATATGGTGCGGAGTTTTACAACATTTCGTTCTGCGACAGTTCCAACTGTGAGCTGCATTCCCAGTGCGGCCCGAGCTCATTCTGTTGTCTGTCTTCCCACCATCCGGGGTGTAGCTCCCATTGGGACCTCCCCGGGACCTCTGCCTCCTCCCCCTGGAGGTCCATGCTCTTCCAGGACCTTGAGGAAGACTGCTATTTTCAGGAGTCATCTGGAAACTCTTACATTGCGAAGAGCAAGTACGATGACAGTGACGCTGCCAAGTCTTGTTATTCTTACCTCGATGAGTTTGAAAGTATGCGCCAAACGAGCAACGGGATGTTTCACATGAAGGTGAGATTGAACGATGAGCGAAGGCTGGAGCGAAGGCTGGAGCAATGCGACAGCAGCGTACCTCCCATCACTGTATCTAACTAACCTTTCCGCGCTCGCGCCCTTCCCACTCCTCGCCCTCGTCGCAGGTTTGCTGGCCTGACTCCGTCTTCGACTGCGTTGAATGGATGCAATCTTGCAATCCTTTTACCACATCCTGCGACGAGAACAACAATGACTTTGTTGCGATCGAGAACATCCCAAAATCAGAGCAGTATGATTACTTTAACAACGAAGGGTTCAAGGGATTGAAGCGCCAGAACGATTGGATCCACGTTTCCGACGGAAAGGGGGATGATTGGGATCACACGCGCTCTATCCTTTCCGGCATTGGATTGGACTACTGGGACCAGGAGTTCTTCACTGTTGGAGTCTATAACGATTTCTCGCCCAATTGGAATGACGAAAAGCGTTCTTTCGGTCCGAACCTTGGTTCAGGCGAGGTGAGGTTGGACGAGTAGCGAAGGACGGATGGCTGGAGCGAAGCGACAGCTAGTGCTATAGCTAATATCTATCTCCCTCGCTTCGCTCGCAACCCCCTTGCTCGTCACTTCGCTCCTTGCCTCGCCCTTCGCAGGATCTCGTGTCCAAGATACAGCTCTTCATGAAAGCTGATGATGTGACCCCTCCTTGCCTCAAGTGTGATGCTTGCTATGACGCGGAAGGAGATGCTAAGACTGTACAGGTGTACTACAATACCACTACTAATACAAGGATCCCCCGCTTCGACCCCAACTACTCCACCAATACTGACTACGAAACGAGGACCATCTCTGCTTGCCCGGATTACTGCTTCTCTGAATCCAACCAAGTCAAATCTGCCGACATAAAGCACCTTCACCAATTCGCTGTGCGAACCGACGGCTACGCCGATGTTTGCCCTCCACTAGGAGTGAATGAGTCCCTCACTGAGTGCCAAGGAAGGACCGTCTCGACCTTCTCTGACCTTCCCAAAACCCCCGTGTTTAGGATCGGTGGAAGCGTCCATCGTGGCTTCTTCGTCCCCCCCCAAACCGCTAATTACACCTTTGAGGGCGTCTTCCACGGCCAGGTAGAGGTGAGGCTGAGCGATGAGCGAAGGCTGGAGCGAAGCGAAGCGACAGCAGCATACCGCCCCATCACTATAACTAACAAACCTTTCCGCGCTCGCTCATCGCAGCTCATCCTGGGCCTTGATGGTTCTCCTGCAACTGGTCAAGTCATTCTTTCTGCAATGGCAGAGTCCTCCTCGTCCGCCCCTGCGAACCGCCGTCTTCATCAGTACCCCAACACGGGGTACCGGAAGGACGACCCTGATGCAGGCTACTCCAACCCGGAGGCTGTCACTTCGTCCACCATGGTGCTAAAGGCAAACAAACCTTACTACTTTCAGTTGACCCACGCAAGCGACGAGGGTTACTCGATGAAACTGCTTTCGCTCACCATTACCAATGAAACTACCACATTTTCCACTTCCTACAGCCTTGATGCTTACGGTCACGGAATCTCGGGGGAATTTTTCCGTGAGATATCATTTCCCAACGACACTTGGACGTCCTCCGAGACGCCTGAGGATCTGGATCACTATGCAACACAATCCCACTTCGATTATGTCGATATTGAACGCCCCATCGCTTCCATTGATGTCAAGACCAACGGTCTAAGTCACGCTTGCTACCCCAGTATCTCTGGAAACAATGGAACCAGTGAGCCCACCCCTACGACATCACTTACCTCTTCCTCGGCGTGCTCGTTCGGCTACAAGTGGTCCTCGACTCCCCTCATCACTAATATTTTCCCCACCACGACCTCTGCGGGATCTGAGATGACCATTACAGGAACAGGTTTCTCTCCCATTAGCAGCACAATCTCCATCATGGCTGGCCCATCCGCTTGTACCCCAAACTTCTCGAACGAAACTCATGTGATTTGCCGTTTCGGCCTAATGGCTACCTCGGGCTCTTTCCAACTCGATCTTTACCAGGCCCGTGAGGGTAAAGCCCTTTACGCCTCTGCCGCGCCAAAATTTATCAATTTGGTCCTTTCAATTGCCTCTGTATTTCCGAGAAAGGTCTCCATCCACGGAGGTGCCACCGTGACGATTACGGGATCTGGGTTCTCCTCCTTCGGTCTCCAGAATAGGGTTACTTTCTCCAACACGGACCTCGATAAGAACATTACGTGCTCGCCCATTGTCTTAAAGAATTACGAGTGTCAGCTTACGTCCAACGACCCTGGCTTGGAGTGCGGCCCTGAATTTGGATTCTCCCAGGTTTCCCACTACGACCAAGACATCAGGAAGAGAGGGTACTCAAACTGGATCGACATGTCGAACGCGTCTGTCATTGAGTGTGAGCTTAGTCTCAACAAGTTTAATTCGTCGTTCGATGGGGACCTACCCCAAGCTTCCGAGCCATCTACCTATCTTAACACTTTCGATATTACCAACTGGACAGTCACTGTCGACGTGGTGCCTGCAGCCCAGATGGACCCTGTTCTTATGGCCGAAGAATTTCTCATCGCCATGAGGTCTTATGAGTGTCAAAAACTCGCCCGCTGCCCTCTCTATGATGAGGCCGGTAATTACATGTTTTCCAGATTCGGGGACTGGTATGACTTCTCGTCGGGTGCAACTGAATCTCTTGCTAATGCTCTGACTCTCACTGAGACCCAGACGCCTGCAGTTGACTACATCTCCGTTACCAAGGGAATGGCTGGTCAGGTGCTTGATATCAGAGGATCCGGGTTCGAGCCCGAATTCCTTCCTACCGATGACAACTACTACAAGAACATGTGGGGCTTCTTTGATCAGCGCGTGGTGATTGAGGCATTTGTTGGAGATCGCCCTTGCAGGAAGCACTTCGCGAACGACACCTTCCTAAACTGCACGGTCTTCTATGACAAGCCTGGCCAGGTTAAGGACGTCCGTATCAAGTCTTACGGCAAGGGCTGGTCGTCAACCACCGAGCAGTATGAGTTTGCTTTGGATATCACTGACATTTCCCCCTTGTCAGGTTCAATAGGGGGCGGAACCATAGTAACTTTGACAGGCGATGGCTTCATTCCCTACCAAAATGTCATGGGGAAAGTCACTTCCACCGAATACAACGTCTACTTCGGCTACGATGACTTCATTCACAAGGGAGTTCTGAAGGAGAGAGGAACCTCCCGTACCCCTGAATCTTGGACCAACGGCTGGAATCGTGGTTACAAATGCAAGGTGCTCGAAGTCTTTGACGAATCTGTGACCTGCGAGATGCCTTTGATGGGACCCGAAGGCTCTGAGCATTACCGCGAGGAGGATGGTTTAGGTGAGCCGTCAGTCGGAAAGTGGAAGCACGCCAACAAGACGCAGTTTATGGATATGGAGATCATCTGGAATTACCAGTACCCCTTCAACGCTAAGTGTGCTCTCCCCTCGGGCGAAAACTGTACCTTTTCGTACACTTTCGATGGCACCCCCGTGGTCTCAGATGACCCTGTGCCCAGCAACATTACGGGAGGACACACCCTCCAACTTGATCTGATGGGGTGGCAACTACACAATCAAAATGGCACAACGAGGGACTTTAATTGGTTCGGGGATGAAATTGATGATGATTACAGCTACAGCTACAGCTACAGCTACAGCTATGGTACTGAGAACGACTACAGAGGCGGAGTCCATCCGTCTGACGTCACGGTTTATCTTGGTGATACTACTGACGAGGCTGTCCGCTGCTCGAATGTGGAGCTCTTCAACCTTCCCACTTGGAAGAAGCTTGGAGCTATCGAGCATGACTTGGGCTCTAACCACCCGGAGGCTCCCCTCAAGGTGAAGCATATGGGAAGTCTAAACTGCACAATTCCTCTGGACGCCCCAGTCGGGAAGTATCAATCGGTGACCGTCAAGGTTGGGAATTATGGCTATGCTATCAAATCCCACTCAAAAACCATTTTCGTTTACCATGCTGTTGAATCTCTCTCAAGGACCGAGGGTTCGGTGAACGGAGGGACTCAGCTTGTCATCACCGGAAAGGGCTTCAGCAAAAAGGGGTTGGATAGAGTTGACGTGGCCGGGATCCCTTGTGAGAATGCTGTTGTCGTTAGCAGCACAACCATCACATGCCAAACAACTGCAATCGACTATACACTGCCGTACCTGCAGTACGCGCACAATGGGACTGTTAACGTGGTTTCTAATGGGTTTTCTTCTTCTCAGGAGTGTGGAATCACCAACGATCAGGACTGCCTCTTCAACTACACCTTTTCTAAAACGCCTGTCCTCGATCCTGTTGTCACCCCAGCGTCTGGATTTTACAAGAAACCCGAGGGTGGTGAAAAGCTCACTATCACTGGAACCAATTTTCACGCCGATACCGCGAATGTTGTCATAAATGTAGGCCACGAAACATGTGACAACATTGTTAGATCCGAGTCTGCCGGTGTCAATGGAACGATAGTCGAAAGTTATGTGTGCGACACCCCGAAGCACGCCGGCGGAGCTTACCCTGTCACTGTGGTGACTCCGGACGGATTCAGTGTCGTGAAAGACTATTCCCCCAATCCTGTCTTCTTCTTCTACGAGGCTGCTGTCCAGGCCATTTTCCCCTCCTCCGGGAGCGTTTATGGGGGGCAGGTCATCACTATTTCGGGGTACGGGTTCGACGGAACGGAGGAGTGTGGCGCTTCTGACGACATTGACGTGAACATCCACCTATTCGATCACCTCCAAAACCTCAAGCCCCTCGAAGAGGAGATTGTGACTTTCTGCTACAAGAACTACACAACGACGTATCACAACGATACGTACTTCCGTGTGACTTGCGACTCTGCCGGGAACAGTCGTTTCACAGAGTTTGCCGACCCTAATGACAAGAATCACCTCTGCGACGAAGAACATGCCACCTTCACCCAGAAATTCTCCAACAGCTTCCTGGGGATGCTTCCATTCGACTCCTGCGAGCCTGTTGAGGACGGCGCACCGATGTCCACTTACATGATGGCAACATGTTCCTTTGGTTCTCCCATTGTGTCCATGTACTCGTCTTCTACGTGCTCCGGCTCCCCCGCCAAGATGGAAAACTGGGACCAGTGCCTCCTTGGTGCAGCTTTTAATGAACCTTGGTTCAATGCATCAGGGTTCAACTCAACTCTGTGGGAGATCTCGGGCTCGGTCCCTCAAGTCAACGCCACCTCTGCTTGGTACACCACCTACAACCAAGCCCTGCCCCCAGCTTCTGTCGACCTCCCAGACATCTACAAATTGAATCACTGCGAAGATGATCCTGTCACTTACTCGGTGATAGAGGTGGAGGGAACATATGTATCTTCTTTCTTCTTCACCGCCTACTGGAGGGACAGGACGTATGGAACTGAGACAGTATCAGATGAAGATCCGACTCTCAAGCGAGATGGCGAGATGTTCATGGGCATTTACAGGAATGGCAGCATGGTTTTACCCCGCGAATCAATCTCAGTAGTGCCCAGTAACATGGAAAGAGACTCTTTCACATTTACACCAGTAGATTCTGCGATCATCGCTAACGCAAGGAAGGGAGATTACATTGTGCTCTCTTACGTTGCTGCGTACAACTGTGACTTCCAAGCTTACGACGTGAGTTACTCCATTGAATGGGGTGGCGGTTACCCTGATTACTTCAAGACCGGAATGTACGAAATTGCCAACTGCTACAACACCATATTTGACAGCGCTGGGGACTGGGTGGGAGCTTACGCCTCCGAATCTTACGTTGACTTGAACGAGACGACGTCCCCCCAATCTGTGCAGGGATCGAGTGAGATAGATGGCGATTACAAAGAGTACTTCGAATTGTTATCAACTCTCTCTCCGACCGCCGCACCCACTGCGGCGCCAACCGCCTCTTCCTCCTATAGCTATAGTTACTCGATGAGCTACAGTTACAGCTATAGCTACAGCTATAGTGGGGGTGCCCGCAGACTTGATGAAGACATTTATTCGTGGTCTTACGTGCCAACGCTCAGGAGGAGACTCTCTGAAATTAAAGGA
>Ga0115006_10002006_pt1 | contig 13128 bp, 12 predicted proteins | sample ArcOceMetagenome_3_FD_88943 | JGI IMG/M metagenome (GOLD analysis project Ga0115006, IMG submission 88943) | Marine eukaryotic phytoplankton communities from Arctic Ocean - Arctic Ocean- Svalbard ARC20M Metagenome | ecosystem: Environmental > Aquatic > Marine > Oceanic | place: Arctic Ocean...
CAGCGACGTAACGACATCGGCGGACATCACGGTGCAGCCGCAGGTCAAGCTGCCGGTGATTGAGCCGGCGTCACCGGGCCCCTTTACGGACAGCGTCCACGTCAGTATTGAATGTGCCACGGATGGGAGTACAATCTTTTGGACCGATGATGGGACCACGCCGACGTCTAGTTCTCGCGTCTTCATGGAAACCATTGTTGTGCATAATACAGGCACTGTGATCAAGGCCATGGCGATCGCCCAAGGCATGGCGCAGAGTCCTGTAGCTTCCGTGGGACCTTATGACATCCGCACGGCCGATCCGGTGTTTGAGCCCGACGGAGGACAATTTGAGGAAAAAGTTACAATAGTGCTTAGAGATGCGTCGGGCGGCTCAAAGGTACATTACACAGTGAGTCACGACCCGAACACGCTTCCGGCTGATCCCACTGCGGCGTCGGAGGTTTATGATTCTGAGATTTCATTTTTGCGTGCGTACACACGCATGAAAGCTCTCGCAATCCAAAATCACCCTCATTTGAGAAACTCGGCAGTCGTGACGTCAAAGGAGTTTTGGGTCACGCCATATGCCCCCCAGCTTAGCCTTTCTGGCGGCACCTATGTCGGCGAGGCAGTCGTGACGGTGTCCAGCAAGACGCCAGACTCCAGACTCCGCTGTACCCTCGATGGGTCAACCCCCGATTTGAATACGGCGGCGCATTCGAATCCCATTGATCTTCACGTTGTCAAGACGGGGACAGTAGTCAAGTGCATCACGACTGCGCATGGTAAAGCCATGTCCGCGGTGACGACTTCAGACCCTTTCCGCATCAAGTCGTACCCCCCCGTGTTCGAGCCTGATGGCGGTGGCGTGACAAATTATGCTGATGTAACAATCTCAAGTAAAGCCGGCCAGGCCAGCACCATTCTATATCACTACACCGATTCCCTTCACCCGGAAAAATCGGCCCAGATACGGTACAAAGGAGGATTCAAGATCGACGTGACAGGTACCGTTTTGACGGCAGTTGCCTCGGAGGACGGCAAACTGCCAAGCGACACGGTGATTTCAAATCCGTTCGAAATCTCGTGTGCCCCTGTGGAGTTCTATGCTGCTGGCGAATGGCAGCCTGGCTTCAATCAGACTTCAGAAGAGATGTATTTCGTCGATAAGGTTTGTTGTGCATCTTGCCCATCTTTGCCGACCTTCTCCCGTTTCCCTGCAATGGACATGCATGTGTGCCTGGAGTGTAGATCTCATGTAACAAATGAGGTTGGTTCAGGCATGGATCATTATTGGGTCGCGTACCGACGGTGCTTCCATAAAGTATCACACCAACAAGATGGGCGTTTTTGTCAAGGACTTGGATATCAATTATGACTGCTGCTACTACGATCTACCTTTCACATCCCCCGTTGAGATCTGGGCTTTCGGCGACCCGACCTTCATCACAGCCACCGCCTTTGCGAAAGGTACTGCTCCCTTAACTCCTGATCCTTCTAGATCCAAGTGCCCAGTGTGTTACGATTAGCGACCACCTCTTTTCCATCACATCCGGCTGTGTCTAACGTCCTGGCACGCTGTTTTAGCCGATAGCCGTAGTGCATATGACTGCCGGCATTTGTGCATCCAACGGCAAAACAAAAACATTCTGCGTTGATGCATCACTTGCCGGGAATTAGCATCATGGAGTGTCTGGACCCTGCCGTGCCTGCCGCCCCTTCTAGTACATCAAACCCAGTTGCTCAGGCGTTGGTGCCTGCGTGTACACTTGCACGCGTCGATCTCCGCGTCCACGCATCACCACACGCCATTCTTGCAGGAAAAAAACCGGCTCCTCCGCGGAAATCGCCCAAGTACAAGCTGTTTGAGCGTCTTCCTCCTCCCGAAATTCATCCGGCGTCTGGAGTGTATCAACGGTCTGCTTATCCATCCTCCCGCATGCCAGTGTGAGCTCGCTTTCAGACGCTGCCTCACCTTTCTCCACCTGGACATTATGGAGGGAGACTTGGCCTCATGACTGGTGGTCTGAATGCGGCAGGTTCGTACACATGTCAGTGGGCGACACTGAGATCAAATCGCAGATCCACATCACTCTAGACGGGAGCACCCCCACGTGCGACTCCCAAGTGTACCTCCAGCCTCACTATTTTGAGGAGACACAGACCGACGGCCGGAGAGAAGTTATTCTAAAGGTTCACTCCTCCACTCCTCCCTAGTTGTGCGCAAAACATGCTCTTACTCTTGTCCGTCCTGCTTCCTTCTGCCTCCTTTTTGGCCTGGCGTTGCCTTGTGTGGCGCCAAGAGGGCATAAGCATAAGAGGCGCTGTAACCTCAGACGATTGCACATGCCATGTCTCTCTCATCTTGCCTCCTTGGTGCGGGCTGCAGTACCCTTGTTGCGTACGCATACCCTTTCTGACCTCTGATGATGTAACCCTGATGATGCAACCTGTAACAACTTGCGTGGGGGTGGCGGAAGCAGGCGATCGCATGTCAAGTTGGATACTCCACGTCTCCTGTCTCTACCGTCAACTATGTACTAGAGGTCTTGACTCTTTTGCCCTCTCTGCGGCTCCTCGCTTCCTCCAGACCTGTATTTGCGCTGTCTGTGCCACTAACCCTGCTGCATAATCTTAATCCGATGCGGGAAAGTGAACTACAGTAGGGGGCAACGTGTTCTGCGTTCCTGCTTCTGTCTTACCCTAATCACTTGCGGTTCTGTGAGCTTCTTTGTGTTTGTGCAGGGTCCCTCGGGATCAGAACCCGTTGTCCAAGCCAAAACCACCCCAGATTAGCGCCGTCACTCCGAAGACCCGTGTGAGTCCGAATGGAGACACTACACGACCCATTAGTTGGACAACATGCCGCTTTGTTCGCTTACCTGCCATGCCTCTCTTCACTGTCCGTTCTCGTGTCCAGTCAGCTAGCCCGTCGGTGGCGCTCCCTCATCATCGGATACGCATCACGCAAGCAGGGCTGTCGTGTGATCTACCTTTTCAAACATGCGTGAAGCGTGATTCCACGTACATTTAAGGCTATGCCGTTCATTTGCGAGTTTACACTCCAGCAGCGCGGCAGCATTTATCTGGGTGCACCCTTGACACGCTCACACCACACCATTGGACGCTCCGGTATTGCGTGTCCGGTGCTCGGACGATTTATTAAAGGTCTATCAAGCACACAGTGCCACTTGAGCTCCATCTGAGATAGCTACAGTTTTTGCTATCCCGTAAGAAAGAGAGCGATTTCAGGATCAGACCGCCGGTCTCCCCACGTCATCTCTTCACTGGTAATAGCCTGGTGTGAAGCAACCGCCTTCCAAGCAAAAATTGCCACCAAAGAAGTCATAGAGTAGGAATGACAGCGCAAGAAGTACAGCACGACTCATGAAATATTTCATTTTGCCTTGAAATAATGCCCGTTGAAACTAATCTAGCAACACGCGTGGTCCAGGACATTCAGGATTCTCCCACCCGCTTTGCACCTGTGCTTTCTTTTGCGCGGCCAGCTCGCAGAGAGAAATGGTAGCAGGTCGAATGTATCTGAATTCCGCACGACATGCGACGCTCACGATTAGATCAGTTCGTCAAGGGAGAAGTTTGTGGCCCAGACTGCAGGCCATCTAATTTTTGCTTCAGAATCGAAGTCTGGCGGAGAAGAGTCGAATATTTGTTTGCTAATACAGCATTGGCAACCGTCAGCTCACGCTGTTGCTCGACTGCTTTCTCCGCTTGCTCGAGCTTGCTGACCTGCTGAGAATACAATTCCTTCAATGCAGAATTCTCCACCTCGAGTTCAGCCAGCGTCTTACCACCTTTCTGTCCAATATCGCCAGTTAAGACGTCAAGAACCCCCAGCGCTGCGCCTTCTTTCCTCGGCTCGTGTACCTTTGAGAGTAAGAGCTTGGTCTCCAGATCCGCTGTTCTCTGTTGCAGTTTGCTCACGGTGCTCTCCAGAGCCAATTTTTGTTCCCGCATCATGACTTCCCGTTCACGCAGCCCCTCGATAGTCGCCTTGGCCTGGTCGATCGTTAATGTACCGCCCCCCTGCGGTTTTTGACTCAGTGCCTGACCCAAATCAAGCAAGTCTTTCTTGAGCCCATCCATGTCTTTCTGGTCAACAGCCAGCTGGGAAAGCTGTTTGTGTGAGATCGTCGCCAAGGCCACGTCGCGATCGGCGAGCTTTGTCTGCAAGGTGCGGATGCTCTGACGCAGTGCAGCCTTTTCCTTATCGTCTTCCACTTTGCTCTTGCGGTCCCTGTTTTCGAAAGCTGCTTGTAGCCGGTTCAGCGCCTCCTGCTGTTCTTGCAATTGTCGGCGGTGGATTTGTTTGTTTGCTGCAATGTCTGTCTTCATTCTTTCCAGCGCCTCTTGCAATCTCTGATTCTCCACTCTTAACAAATCCTGCGTGGGCGCAGCCGGCACAGCAGCGCCCCCGCTCGCTAGTAATCGATCTTCAAGCCACGCTGATCGCTCTCTCTCGGACTGCAGGTCCTGCAGAATCTGTCTGCGTTCGCTCTGCCACGTACTCTCACCCTCGTCACCACTTGACTTGCTTTGATTCAGCTGTGCTGCCACTGCCAGTTGGAGCTGATTTCTTTCCACGCACCATGTGTGTCTCTCCTTCTCCCATTCCTCGCGCTCCCTGAAGATTTCGTGCTCCAGTTTGACTAGCATATCAATATCTGCCAGGCTGTGCAACTGGCTCACACGCTGGCCAAGCCTTTCCCTCTGTTGCTGCTCATCTTCTCGAAACATTCGCTCAGTGAGATTGCGCTGCCCTATGGCCTTAACAAGCAAAAGCACACTCTCCTCAAGCCCTTCGACGATTGCCTCCATTGCCTTGACATCCAACGAGAAAGTGGACTGCTCGGGCCTACAACCATGGCTCGGGGTTCTGGGTAGCTGTGTGGATGGAGACTCCGTCGCCTTGCTTCTTCGCGGAACTTCCACTCCATCCGTCATCCAAGGCTCGAACATTTCGTGCTCCATTGACTCGAGGACAGAGAGCTTATCATTGGATTCGTTTGAAGCTTCCGAAACAGGGCACATTGCCTGAGTGCTGGCGGTCGGCGGCGTCGACCTAACAGGCATTGCTTGAGTTGGGACGCGGAAGAGATCAGCAGGCTGGTGGACACCAGTCGCCGCATTCATGAGCTCATAGCGGCCGTCGCCATGCACTATTTCGTCCTCTTTGAAGTCCTTGTCTGGCTGCAGGTATGCCTGGGGCACCCACGACTTGAGCCCCTCTATGTCGCGTATGAGGATCCAGCCTCTTTGCCCGTGCCGCACCAGCGAAACTCCGACACCGGCTTTTAAATGGACTCCCTGCGAGCTCGTAAAGTCGGAGACCATCACAAAGCGCGCGCTCTGGGCATCGGACAGGGTGCTGTAGGCGCTCTCACCCCGTCTCTCTGGAAAGCGTCTCTCCGCGAGGCCCAATTCGGTCCATGAACTTGCTGAGTTGTAATTGAGCGCGTCTGCGACCGAGGAGGCGCTTGAGACCACGTGCGGGTCGCAGTAGATGTCACTCGCACTGATCAGGTCCACCGCTCTGCCGCGCAGGTGGGCGGGAACTTCCTCGACGTTTGCCGAAACCCCTCCTCCACCCATCCTGGGCGACATTGGGGAGACTTCCCTGGGCCATGTGTGGCTGGGGGACGGCATCGCGGGCATCTGGCTGGTCGAGGCTGGTCGCGGCGTCCTTATGGGAGTCTGCACTCGCTCGAGGATGGCATTCTGAAACGAGACATCAAAGCCCTCTCTTTTCATCAGCTGTTCCCACTGTGCCTCCAGGTCGTCGGGGCTGGCTGCAGCTGGCGACACGGATTGCAATGGAGGCGCCGGCGCAGACCGCACCGCTCGCGCGCCGCCGCTCTTTGTCACGGCGACGCCGTCATCGCCCGCTGCGTGGCCGTTCGAAAGAGAAGGGCGCCCAGGCGATGAGGCCCGGCGGCCATTGCTTTGCGCCTCTTTCTCCATGAAGTGGAGCTGCTTGAGCTTGGCACGCAGCCGCTTGTCGGCATCCTGCAGCGCCCCGGAGAGCACGCCCGACCAGAGCGTCTGCCCGTCGTCCTGGAGCACCTGCACCCTGCCGTCTACGTCCAGCCTCGACGGTACCTTGTACGTTGCGCCGCGGAACATGAAGACGCCCGGCGTGTCGGCAACAGGAACGGCCTCGTTAATCAGGGCCGTCCAGAGTTTTTCGGCCTCGGCGTCCCGAGGCTCCAACGACGCGTCGCCTGGCACAGCGCTGCCGCCTGGACAGTCATCGCGCACAGGAGGACGAATGAGCTCGGGACCGCGACCGCAGGGACAGCATGCGTGCGTGGCGTGCAGCCTGCGTCGGCGAGCCGACACTTTGCGGCGCGGCGGCGGCGCGCATTCGCACCTCCTTTGCGGCGCTGGGTGAGGGTGTTTTTCGAGTACTCGTCGTCAGTGACGCCCCCGCTGACGAGCGGCGAGAAGCCGCGGGCGGAGCGCCCGCCTGCGCCCGCCGCAGGCTTTGCGGGCGGCTTGAAGTCCTCGCTGCCCTCGCTGCCGGAAGCAGGGGCAGGGAGGGCAGGGGGGGGACGCAGCAGGGGTCAGTGCCGGCGCGCGGCGGCAGCGCCGGCTAGCGCGCGGCGTGGGTGCACGACCTGTAATCGATGCGCCCGGCAGACATCTGCCGCTCTAACTCGAGCAGCGCCGACGTCACCGCGCCGGCGGACCCCTGCGCCATCCGGGCGCTCCTGCAGGGCGTAGCCCCAGTGTGGCGCCAGTGCCGTGCGTGCAGGCGCCCTGTCGCTTTCAAAGATGCTGTGGTGGTTGCGGCCCTGTGGTTTTTTTTTTTAAAATTGTGCACACCCGTGGGTCAAAGGGTTCCATTTCCGGCGTGCCATGGCCGCGCACCTTGTCGCGCCGGCGCAGGCATCGTCGGTGAGGGCGGGGCAGGTATGTTGCCAGCGCGGGGGCGTCGCGCGCGCACGTGCCTGCGTGACACGCCGCCGGCCGCTGGCGTTTCCGCGCGGTGTGTCGGGCCCCCGGGCGCCGTGACCCCCGTTCCCGTTTTTCTTATCTGCGCCGCGCCCCGCAGAGCCGGCGGCTCGTGGTCGCAGCGCTCTCCACGTGCCTCGTCGCGTCGGCCGGCCTCTTCGCCGCGCGCAGGTGAGCGCGCGTGCGGCAGCGAGCGCGCGCCCCGCGGCGCATACACTCCCGCCTGCTGGGGCCGGGAAGGGGCCCGCGCTGACCCCTGGCGCGGCGCGGCGTGCGCTGGCGTGCAGCGGCGGCGGCGGCGGCGAGCTGGCCCAGAGTGTCCTGCGAGAGGGCCCGCCGCCCGGCTACATGGACCCGGTGCAGTACATCGACAGCCAATCGCACGCGCGCTTCGTGCGGAGCACGAAAGTAGCCGAGGACATGTACGCGCACAACTACAAGGTGCAGGTGCCGTGCTCGTGGGGCATCAAGTGCCAGATGCACGTGCGCCCGACCCTGCGCGAGCGGACGGGCGGCGCGTGGCTGGGGGAGGGCCCGGTTTCCCCGCTCGCCAAGGTCAAGACCGAGCGGCTGACGGGGCCCTGGGAGCAAAAATTTGCCAAGAACTTGCCGGAGCCCGCGGGCAACGGCTGGGGAGACGTGGACCGTGCGATTGGCGCGCCCTACCACCGCGGGTACGCCGCGGAAGCCAAGCGCGTCAAGCAGGTCTCTGCACCGACCACGGCGTACTACGCCAACCCGCGCGACGAGATGGTGCTGGGGCAGCGTTCGGCTCCGACGGCCCTCCATGAGGCCGCGGCGCCTGCGGTGGCGCCCAGCAAGCAACGCCAGACTGACTCCAAGCAGGCGAAGAAGGAGGCCAAGCTTGAGAAGCAAGCTGCCGAGATCAAGGCAAAGATGGCGAAGATGCTGTCGGCCTACGGCAGTGCCGCCATCAAGACAGACAACGGCTACCATCCGTGAGCGGCCCTGCACCTGCCTGCTCAGACGCGCGCGCGTTGCCGCCGTCTCGCAGCCCCACGGAGGGCTGCAGCGAGGTTTGAATACGTGCCGCATCCACGGAGGGCGGCTCACGTGCCCCCTCGGGAAGCCAAGGGGCTCTGCACCGCGCGCGAGAGGAGGCAAGATACGGTATTATCGCTGTATTATCGCTAAGCGCTGAGCGCTATGGCCTGGCCGACCGGTCCGAGACCAATGCGCGCCCATGCCTGTCTTGACTGGCCATGTCACCCACCTGTATTTACTTTGAATAACACACAATGAACACGAGACTCGATTCTTTGGTCGCGTTGGCTGGTGGGGCTGGCGCTCACGTGCCATGGGTCCCATGGACCCCGCGGGGTCTGTTGACAGAATGGCCTGCGTGCTCAGTTCGACGCTGCTCCCCCGGCACCGGCCGGGGTGGTTGCTTCCGCGGGTGTTGCTGGCCTCTTGAGAAGGCTCTGCACAGACGCAGCAAGGGCTGGCACAGACTTGATGGCTTCACTCGCCCCCGCCACGGCTCGTCGAGCTCGTCGTGAATCGCCTGCGTATCATTGGTATCGCCGTGGCCGGGGGTCAGAAACGGGGTAAAGGGCGCGGGCAACAAGGGCGGGGCAAAGGGCGGCAGGCAAAAAGGGCAGCGCTGAGACTGGCGTCGCACAGCCAGGGCAACAACCGCGATGCACAGGCAGAGCGCACAGGAGCGGAGGGAGCGGAGGGACGCTGACAGGCAGTCTCGACAGCTTTGGCTGCTGTCTTGTGTAGGCGCTGCATCAGGGGTTGCAGAGGCGCCGCCGCAAGTTGTGCCACGTCTCGCGAGAAGCGCGACGCTTCCGTCTGCTCGTGTGCTCTTCTGCATGTGCCCGCCGTCGTGTGTGCAAGAGAGGCTACCAAACACCGCAATGCTCTTGGCATTACCCGTATCTCCATAGGCCTGTATATCAGAGCAACATTGCAATCAATTACGGCATGCAGTGACTGCATACCTAGGCACGGACCCTTTGAAGACTCGTGCAGTGATCACGCGGCAACACTAGCCGCACACGCAAGGCGACAAGAAAGCAAGACCTGCCGTCAACGACTTCCCCATCCACATTGAATCGGTCTCTCGCTTCCTCCGGAGCTAGCCGCACGGCGGCAGCCTTGCGCATCACAAAACCCCTCACTGCAGTCCCTCCAGGATCGCCCGGAGCATTGCGAGGTGGGGCGCTAGAGTGACCATCCCCGTGCCCATCGCTCCTTGTCGCTGCCTGCGCATCAGCATCCCCGTCGCCGCCTCCAGCGCCCTCCTGCAGGCCGAGTGCGCTAGCAGGCAGATGGCGCGGGCCCAGGAATTGACAGCAACGCTTCACCAATTGCAAATGGTCCATGTCCTCTGTCTTCTCCACCGCCAACACGTCCATGAGGCCGTCGGCCCGGTGCACATAGGGCGCCAGTGCCTTGGCCGACTGCTCAAAACACATCTCCTGTGGCGTCACCGCCTGCCCTGGGCCACACAGCCCGTGCGGAGACGCGGCACGCTGTACACGCACCTTGAGCACGCAGACGAGGAGGAAGTTGGCCTCCATGACGTGCCACACGAACGCTGGGTGCTCCTCGGCAAGAGGCCCAGTTGCAGGGAGGCCGGGCACAGCCAGAGGTCCGTCGCACACCTGGCAATCGCGCCCAAACTCGCACTCGGTATGTGCGGCAGAAGAGCGAGGGAGCAGCATCTCGAGCCGCCCGGCGCAACCTCGCATTTCCACAAAGCTCTTGACCCCGCTCACCTGAATACACCCAAGACGTGCAGCCGTCCAAGGGAGCAGCACGCACGCGCTCGTCAGAATAGTCGCTCCGGCATCCAGGGGCGTGTCCGCCGTTACACGCAGCCGCAGCAGCGCCACGCCCAGCTGGTGGTCTAGTCTACATCGCAGTGCTGGGCCTGACAAGATCGCAGCGCCGTGCCCTCGACCATGCGGGCAGGGTGACAGCGCTGAAGACGCGTGTCCGCACCAGGTAGCGGGCAGGCCCAAACGCCTGACGGAGCTCCTCGCTCTCTTCCGCCAACTTGCCCCCAATGCCCCAGCCAACACCGCAGACGGCATGTCGCACCTCGCCCCCCTGCGTCACGCGCAGCACATCTACGGCTGCGTCCTTGTGGCCCTTTATCAGCACCCACGCGGCACTGAGAGCATCGACGTAGGTGGTCATCTTTGCGAACCCGCATTCGCTCCCGGCCGCAATCGTAGCGAGGGCAGGGGAGTGCGGGGGCCCGGGGGCAGCGTCGCCTGCCGCGGCCGCGCCGCGCCCCTCGTGCAGCATCAATGCGTTGACAGTCTCCACAACAGTGCCGTCGCCGCCGATCACCAGCACTGCGCTCCACTGCTGCAGCCCCCCAGAAACGAGAAGGTCGTGGGCGTGCCCGGCGTACCGGGTCATTACGAGCTCGTGCTCGATGTCTGCCTGCGTGAGCAGCGGCTGCACCGCCGTCCAGATTTTCTGACCGGCCTTGTGCCCCGACACGGGATTGACGAGCACGAGCAGCCGCTGCGCATGCATGCCGCGCTGCTGCTGCACAGCCCTGTTCAAGGGGGCATGGAGGCGGCTGAGCATCTGGAGGTGAGACAGACACGCTTCCACCGCGTCGGGCGGCAAGGGCACGTGCGCGGCATCCAGGAAGCTCGACAGGTGGAACAGCTCGTGGCAGCTGTCGCCGTGTTCCGGAGACGCTGCCGACGGGCGCGTGAGCACGGAAACCTCGACGCCGCCGCCGCTCCCGCACGCCGTGGCGCCCAGGATTTCGTCCGCGTCGAGCCGTCTCAGCCCACTCCCGCTACCCCGCGGGCAGTGGATCAGGACTGCGGCGGGCCCGAGATAGAGATGGGCCAGCCCGTCGCGGCAGGAGACGCGCCCGCGCGCGGGCGCGGAAGGGTCCACCGCGCGCCCCCCCTCGCCACTCTGCTGGGAGACCGCGCACCGGTAGCACGCCCACGCCTGGACCTCGCTGCGCACCCCGGGCCCGAGCGCCCGCGGGCTCGGCGCGGCAAAGGCCCCCTGCGCAAAGTCCGCCGCGCTGCACGCTGCGGCCAGGACCGCAATGTGCAGCACGGCAGACGGCACCTGGGCGCCCTTCCGGAGCACGGGGAACGCCCCGCAGAGACCCGTGCGCCCGCACGCCACGACGTCACCGAGCCGCAGAGCGACCTTGCCCAGCCACTCGCCCTCGTTGTGCCCGGTCCACCGCGCCCCCAGCGCCAGGTGCTTGACGTGCAGCACGAGACAGCGGTCGCTGCTCTCGCGCGACCCGCGGTTGAGCACCGCCGGGAACACGAGCTCCTCCTCCCACCACGGGTCGCGCCCCGCGGCGACGCTAGTCGCCTGCTTGAGGCTCTCGGGGCCGTCGGGCGGCGCCGGGACGCGCGCGAGGTGCGCCCCTCCGTTGCTGACCACGACAAGCGCATCGGGCTTCGGGAGGCCCTCCGCGCGGACCACGCGCACCGTGACCCGCCCGCGCCACTCAACCAGTGGCGCCGCCGCGTCGCCCATATCCCCGTGGGGCGACGCTAGTCGCCAGTCGCGCGGACGGCATCGGAGCGTTGTCGCGGCGCGGCCGGCGCCATTGCGACTCGATCCGCCAGTCTTGTCGACGGTCTCCCAGTGCGATGAGCCGAGGGATGGGGTTCGTCAAAGCTGCCGCACGGCCCGCGGCAGGGGTGACTGCAGCGGCGGCGCTCGGCGGGCCTTGCAGCTGCCCCGGGCTGCAGTTCATCCTGCTTCCCGGGTTCGTGGGCACAAATTTCGGAGGCCTTAAAATAAGGGAAATTTTAAGGCCTTAAAATTGGAACCCTTACAATCGCCCACGAACGCTGGCAAACGGACGGCTCATCCAAAACAACGGCAGGGGCACACAGTGGCACGGGCGGCAGGGCCGGACACGGGAGAGCGGGAGGCGCGATGCGCGCGGCGGTGCTCCTGCTCGCGTGGGCTGCGTCCGCGGCCGCGTCCGCGTGGACCGACACCCAGGCGCTGGTGGGCACGGGCGCCGCGGTGAACCCGTCGTCGTACCACGGCCCGGGCCTCGTCTACCGCGGCGAGGTCTGGAACGGGGACAAGACCGTGAAGCTGTCGACGGAGTCGTACGTCGCCAAGTCGGTCATCACCGGCAAGGACTCGTACTACCCCGCGTCGCTCCCAGAGACGCTCAAGACGCCGTTTGTCGTGCCCGACTCGACGCACCCGAAGCTCGCCTTCTGGTGCGGGCCCGCCGCGGCTGCCGCCGCCGCCGCCGCCGCCGCGCGCGCGCGCTGGTGGGGCCCCAGCACGCGGCGCCTGACGCGCGTGCCGTCCACCCCCCCGTCCCCGGCAGGTACACCCCGGACGTGTTTGAGCGCGACGGTGTGGCCGACGGCTCGCGCGTGGCCGAGTGGAAGAACGTGGCGCAGATCTGCCACCAGGGGTTCCTGGAGACCGTCGACAAGACCGCAAACGGCGCCGACTTGTTGAACGACTGCACCTATGCCAAAAAGGCAGGCTCGCAGGCCGTGGCGGGCGGCAACACCCGGCACGTCGAGGCGCTCAAGCAGGACAACCCGCACCACCAGCCCCTGTACAAGAAGAACGTGCTAAACGGCCACGGTGCGCGCGGGCCCCCCGCCGCCGCGCGCCGCGTGCATCGCGCGTGGCTCGCGTGCGGGCCCCGCGCTTGCGTGCCGCCGGGCCGGTGTCCCGCGTCCCGCGTCCCGCGTCCCGCTGCCCTGACGCGCGCGCGCGGCGTGGCAGGGGTGGTGAGGTTCCGCCGCCACGACAAGCACGGCTTTGACGGCCAGTTTCTCGAGATGCACAAGCGATGCACCGACTTTACGTGCGGCAGTGCGGCAGCCACCGCGGGCTTTGTGCCCCTGAAGAGCGCCGAGGACTGGACAAACGGCGTGGCGGACGCCGTTGACACGGCCTTTACCATCATGCTGGTCATGAAGACGTACCAGCAGCCGGGCGACGTAAACCCCATGGGCGTGCTCAACCTCGCCAACGGCGGCAACGGCAAGGGGTTAGGGCTGTACAAGATCCCGTCCAAGTGCAAGCCCGTCCTCAAGTCGACAATCGAAACAGTGGAGATGACAAAGGGCAAGATTGCGCTGAAAACCGACGACTGGGGCCTCCGGAGCATCCAGCCCGGCGCCTACAACGGCATGTACGTGCACTTTAAGCAAC
>Ga0115006_10002009_pt1 | contig 13120 bp, 13 predicted proteins | sample ArcOceMetagenome_3_FD_88943 | JGI IMG/M metagenome (GOLD analysis project Ga0115006, IMG submission 88943) | Marine eukaryotic phytoplankton communities from Arctic Ocean - Arctic Ocean- Svalbard ARC20M Metagenome | ecosystem: Environmental > Aquatic > Marine > Oceanic | place: Arctic Ocean...
TTTAGCTCCATTTTCAGTCATTTCTTGTAACCTTAATTAAACTATAATTGTTTGTAAATCAATATGGTACGATTTTTGTGCATTATAAAAATAATTATGAAAGCACTAATTTTTAGTTTGGCATTCTTCTTTACCAATGGAAATGTAATAGATACTAATTTAAAATTACATAAATACGATAAGCAGAATTTTAAAAAAATTTATTTTTCAAAAAATAAGAAAACAATTAATATACTCTGCATCAAACATTCTGAATTAGAGGATGTAGAAAAATCAAAGTATAATCATCATAATGAGGGTCAGAAGACAAACTACAAAGTTTCAAGAACTGAAAAAAAGAATGAAGCTGAAGTTATCAAAAATCAATCTGACAAATAGAATATAACAATTATCTAAACCTTATTCTCCCTTTATAGAGGACTATGTTGTTTTCAGTTGTCATACGTTAAACATATGTTAATCATATCTTTCAATTATTTTTAATTATTATATATTTAAACTATTAATTAAATCATCAAAATTTTATTATGAAATTATTTTTTAAATCTACACTTCTATCGTTTTTATTTATTGGTGCGGCTCAATTAAGTTCAGCTCAAATGAAAAAAACAGCTTCTGTAGAGGGTATAACGGAATATGTATTAGATAATGGTATGAAAGTACTTTTGTTTCCTGATAATTCCTCACAGACTATCACTGTAAATGTTACTTATTTAGTTGGTTCTCGTCATGAGGGGTATGGTGAAAAAGGGATGGCCCACTTACTGGAACACCTTGTTTTTAAAGGAACGCCTTCACACAAAGATATTCCTAATGAATTGACAGAACGTGGTGCGCGTGCTAACGGAACTACTTGGTATGATCGTACCAATTATTACGAAACATTTAATGCAACTGATGATAATTTGGAATGGGCGTTAGATTTGGAGTCTGATAGAATGATGAATTCCTATATAGCAAAGGAGGATCTTGAATCAGAATTTAGCGTAGTACGTAATGAGTTTGAAAGCGGAGAAAATTCACCCTCCAGAACACTTTCTCAAAAAGTAATTCGCGCAGCTTATATGTGGCATAATTATGGAAATTCAACTATTGGTAATCGTTCCGATATTGAGCGTGTGCCAATTGCAAATTTAAAAGCATTTTATAAGAAATATTACCGACCAGATAATGCCGTATTGATGATTACAGGAAAGATTGATGACAAACGTACCTTAGAATTAGTTGAGAAATATTTTGATCCTCTTAAGAATCCATCAATAAAGCTAACTGAAGTTCCAACTGTAGAGCCAGCTCAAGATGGTGAAAAGCGTGTTGAATTAAATCGAGTAGGTGACTTGCAATTGTTGATGGCATTATACCATTCACCTGCAGGATCAGATGCAGATTATTCAGCTTTAACTTTGGCTCAAAACGTTTTAAACGATGCGCCGTCTGGAAGACTTTACAAAGCTTTGGTAGAAACACAAATGGCTTCTAGTGTATATGCATCGAATCCTTTTACTAAAGAACCAGGATATATTAATTTTAACGTTAGTGTCCCATCTGAAAAATCACTTTCTGACGCAGAAAAAACCTTATTAAGTGTGTTGGATGATTTGAAAGACAACCCAATTACGTTAGATGAATTGAAGCGTGCTCGTGCAAATATCATGAAGCAATTAGATCAGCTTAGTCGAAACTCTGGATATATGGGAACTTATATGAGTGAATTCATTGGAGCAGGAGATTGGCGTTTGGCATTCATTCACAGAGATCGTATTGAAAACACAACCTTAGAGCAAGTAAATGCGGCAGTTCAGAAATATTTTATTCCAACTAATCGTACCATCGGAAACTTTATTCCAACTGATAAGCCCGAACGTGTTGAGATTTTACACACCGAAGGGGTGGCTGAAATGGTAGCAAGCTACAAAGGTAAAGTAGCTATGGACGTTGGTGAAGATTTTGACGTTAACTACGATAATATTCAAAAACGTTTGGATAGCGGAGTTTTACCAAAATCTGGTATTGAATATGGATTTATAAATAAAGCTAATCGTGGCGAAACAGTAGCCTTATCATTTGCGATGAGAACGGGAACTGTCGATGACTATATGAACAAAGGAATGATAGCAGGATTTGTGGCAAACTTGCTTAACAAAGGAACACAATCACTATCACGTCAAGATATTGAAGATGAGTTGAGTGCTATTAGTTCGTCTGTTGGTTTCAGTGGAAGTAATGGAAGGGTTTATGCTAATATTTCATCAACTAAAGAACACTTGCCTGCTGCTCTTGAAATTATGACGGACATGCTTAAAAATCCAAAATTCGAAATTAGTGAATTGGATAAAATTAAAACACAACGTTTGGCTGGCTTGGAAAGTAGTGCTTCTGATCCTCAATTTGTAGCGGTTCAACGTATGCGTGAAATTAATCAGTTTTACTCTAAAGGTCATCCTAATTATAGCCCTAATATTAAAGAGCAAATTGCAATGATTAATGAGGTGAGTATTGAGAGTATTCAATCTTTTTACGATGAGTATTATGGTGTTTCCAATAAGGCTTCTTTAGTAGTTATTGGAAGTATGGATGTTAATATGGTTAAAACTTATTTTGAGGATAATTTTTCTGATTTTAAATCTGACAAACCATTTTCAGTAATTGCAAACCCATTTAAACAAAATATTGCGGCCAATGAAAATATTATTACACCTGATAAGAAAAATGCTTTTACAGTAGGTATGTTATCTGCTGAAACAACAGAAACTGATAAGGATAATGCCGCACTTCAAATAGCTGGAGCTATTTTTGGCGGTGGATTTTTGAATTCAAGAGTTGCTACGCGTTTAAGACAGCAAGATGGTGTGAGTTATGGTGCTGGTGCTCAGGTGAGTATTGATGGTGATCCAGATGATAAAAACTCGGCTTTGATCATCTATGCTATTTATGCACCTATGAATGCTGAGAAGGTTCAAATTGGCTTCAAAGAAGAGCTAGAACGTTTTATTACAGATGGTATCACACAAGAAGAATTGGATAGTGCTGTCAACGGATGGGTTCAAGGACAATCAGTTTCCAGAGCAAAAGACAATGAGTTGTCATCATTAATAAACAATAATCTTTATTTAGAAAGAGATATGACTTTTTACGCTGCGCTTGAATCTCAGGTCAGTGCGTTAACCGTCGAAAAAGTAAACGCTGTTATTAAGAAGTATTTCAAATCACTTGATCAATGGACCGTGGTAAACGGAGGTGATTTTTAATAAAACGATAGCTGCAATTAATTGTATTAATAATGAGTGAAAAACAACCAAATAATCCTTTGCACGGAATAAAATTAGCAACTATTTTAGAAGAGTTATTTTTAGAATATGGATGGGAAGAATTAGGAGAAACTTTAAATATCAATGCTTTTAAAAATAATCCAACTTATAAATCGAGTTTAAGATTTTTAAGAACCACAGCTTGGGCAAGAGAAAAAGTTGAAAAATTTTATTTAAAAAATATGCTTGATTAAATCTTTAATTTCATTCACGCTTGTTCAAAAATTTTAAATTTAATATCAAAAAATTATTATGATAGATTGGCATAAAAAACAAGTAGAAAAAACTTTAGAAAGCTGGGGGTTATCTAGTTACCAGGCTTACTGGATTTCATTCTTAAAAGGTTTAGTAATTGGCGGAGTTATTGTACACTATTTTATTTAATTTATAAAAAAGTTAATATTCCAATTATTAATTATACTTTCGCAATGTTGATTTCCCAATCAACGTGTATTAAAAGTTCAAGAGTTTTATGGTCATTATTCTTGAGCTTTTTCTATTTTCTATAGTTGTTTCTTTTTTTATTTTGATTCGACCTTCCTTTGTTTCCTCTAAAGTTATTTCTGTTTTGTTGTTTAGGAGGTTCTGGAACCGCATTTGGATCAGGTTCATATCCATGTTTAATTTTTGAAGGTATTTTAAGATTTACTAGTTTTTCAATATCTTTTAAAAATTGTTTTTCATCAATGCATACTAATGATATTGCCTCTCCTTTTGCTCCAGCCCGTCCTGTTCTTCCAATTCTATGCACATAGTCTTCGGGAATATTAGGCAGTTCGAAATTTACTACATGTGGCAATAATGGAATATCTAATCCTCTAGCTGCAATATCAGTTGCTACTAAAATTTCAACTGTACCATCTTTAAATCCAGCTAATGCTTTTGTCCTGGCGCTTTGGCTTTTATTCCCGTGAATTGCAGCTGCAGAAATATCTGCTTTAATCATTTTTTTACAAAGATTATTAGCACCGTGTTTTGTTCTTGTGAAAACAAGAACTTGTCTCCAGTTTCCTTCTTTGATTAATTGAATTATAAGGTTTGATTTTTTATTCTTATCTACTTTGTAAACGTATTGAACAATAGCTTCAACGGTTGTGTTTTGAGGAGAGGTTTCCACTAGTGCAGGATCATTTAAAATTCCTTTTGCCAATCTTTTAATTTCTTTAGAAAAGGTTGCAGAAAAAAGTAGATTTTGTCTTTTGCTAGGCAATAAGTTCATTATTTTATTAATATCTCTCTGAAAGCCCATGTCTAACATTCTGTCAGCTTCGTCTAAAACTAAAATCTCTACATTTCGCAGGGATAATAATCGTTGGTTTTCAAGATCTAATAATCGGCCAGGTGTAGCAATTAATATATCAATTCCATTTCTTATTTTAGAAACTTGAGGTTTTTGGTTTACTCCACCAAAAACAACAGTAGATCTTAATTCGATGTATTTACTGTATTCTACTACATTATCATAAATTTGAGCTGCAAGTTCTCTAGTAGGAGTTAATATTAATGCTCTAATTTTTCTATGATTCGAGTTTGGTTGTTTTGAAAGAATTTGTAGTAATGGGAGTGTGAAGCCAGCTGTTTTTCCAGTTCCTGTTTGAGCAGAAGCTAAAATATCTTTTCTTTTAAGGATTAGTGGAATAGCTTTCTCTTGAATTGGGGAAGGGTCAGTATATCCTTTCTCGTTGACGGCTTTTAAAAGTGAAGGCATTAAGCCAAGTTCGTTAAATTTCATAGGCAATAAAGCATGTATTTTGCTTTTAATTTTGTTGTTATCCTCAAAAATAAATTAAGATTTTTAGATATATATATATTGCAAACATAAAGTTTTCTGGTATAAATTTTGCTACATTAACCTTGAATTAAATTTATTAAATTTATAAAATGAAAAATTACATATTAATTTTATGTTTAGTATTAGTTAGCTCTTGCCAGTATGAAGATTATGACGATAGTAAGGTTATTGATTCTCCTTTAGCAACTTGTATTGATGGTTTTGCTAAAATTCCAGGTACTGACTATGAATATTCTTGTCTTAATTATGATTTAATGGGACGTATAACTCTTGAGGAAATGGATGCAGAGGCTGGAAATGATTGCTGGGGTTGGACCGATTCAACAACAGGAAGAGAATATGCAATCATGGGTGTAAATAATGGTACATCTTTTATAGATATTACTGATTCAACATCTCCAATATATCTTGGCAAACTTCCAACCGCTACAGTCGACAGTTCATGGAGAGACATGAAGGTTTACAATGATCATGTTTACATTGTTAGTGAAGCTGGTGATCACGGCCTTCAAGTATTTAATTTAGCTAATTTAAGAGGAATAGATTCAGAGCAAGTATTCTCTGCTGATTATACAGACAAATCTTTTGGACAGGCGCATAATATTGCCATTAATGAAGATAGTGGCTATGCGTACATAGCTGGTGCCAGAACAAAAGGAATTTATGCATTAAACTTATCAAACCCCTTAGCTCCAAAACTGGAGCTTGAAGGATCTCAATTTGGTTATAGTCATGATGCTCAAATAGTAAACTACAAAGGTCCTGACCAAGATTATTTTGGAAAAGAAATATATATTGGTAGTAACGAGAATAAAGTTGATATTGTTGATGTTACAGATAAATCAGAACCAAAACTTATCAGTACTTTTTTGTATGATCACCAATATACTCATCAAGCCTGGCTTACGGATGATCATAAATATGCTTTGCTTGGTGACGAGCTTGATGAAGTAGATTCAAACTATGAATTAAAAGCTGATGCTAAAACTCGAACTGTAATTATAGATTTAAGTGATTTAGACAAACCTGAACTGCATCATGATTATGAGGCAGAAACAAAGGCAATTGATCACAATGGATATGTTAAAGGCACTGAATTTTTTCTTGCAAGTTATACTGCAGGTCTTAGAGTTTTAGATATTTTAAATATTGATCAAAAGAGTATTTCTGAAATCGGTTTTTTCAATACTTTTATTGATCACAATGATTCTGGATTACCAAATTCAACAACTGTCAAAAGCCAAGATCCAGATGGAGACCATAGTGGGAAAAAAGGAAACAGTGAGGCTTTTAATGGAGCTTGGAGTGTGTATCCTTTTTTTAAAAGCGAGAACATAATTATTAGCGATATTAACTCAGGATTATTTATAGTAAAAAAACAGAATTAATTTAATTTTTGATAAATTTTCATTTTCTCTGTTTTAATGTTCCTTTTTTCTTTACGAAAAAAATATTAAAACATTTAATTTTTTAAGATAAAATTTATATATTTGCACGCATTTTAAAAGTAATAAAACATTATATCATATGGCTAAGGAAACATTTGATCGTTCAAAACCCCATTTAAACATAGGGACAATTGGACACGTAGATCACGGAAAAACTACCCTAACTGCTGCTATTACAAAAGTATTAGCTGACGCAGGATTATCAGAAGCAAAAAGTTTTGACCAAATTGACAACGCTCCTGAAGAAAAAGAAAGAGGGATAACAATTAACACATCTCACGTTGAGTACCAAACAGCAAATCGTCACTATGCGCACGTTGACTGTCCTGGTCACGCGGATTATGTGAAGAACATGGTAACTGGTGCCGCTCAAATGGATGGTGCAATTCTTGTAGTTGCAGCTTCAGACGGACCAATGCCACAAACAAGAGAACACATACTTTTAGGGAGACAAGTTGGTATTCCTAGAATGGTTGTTTTCTTAAACAAAGCTGACCAAGTTGATGATGAAGAATTATTAGAACTTGTTGAAATGGAAGTTAGAGATTTATTAAACTTCTATGAATATGATGGTGATAATGGACCAGTAATTTTAGGTTCTGCACTTGGAGCTCTTAATGGAGAACAAAAATGGGTTGATACTGTTATGCAATTAATGGAATCAGTTGATACTTGGATTGAATTACCTAAAAGAGAGGTTGATAAAGATTTCTTAATGCCAGTTGAAGATGTATTTTCTATTACAGGTAGAGGTACTGTTGCAACAGGTAGAATTGAAACTGGGGTAGCTAATACAGGTGATTCAGTTGATATTATTGGTATGGGTGCAGAGAAATTAACTTCTACTGTTACTGGTGTTGAAATGTTTAGAAAAATTTTAGATAGAGGTGAAGCTGGTGATAACGTTGGAATCTTATTAAGAGGTGTTGAGAAAACAGATATCTCAAGAGGAATGGTTATTTGTAAACCAGGTTCTGTTAAACCACATGCTAAATTTGAAGCTGAAGTATATATATTAAAGAAAGAAGAGGGTGGAAGACACACTCCATTTCATAATAACTATAGACCACAATTTTATGTAAGAACAACTGACGTAACTGGAAATATTGCTCTTCCTAAAGGTGTAGAAATGGTGATGCCAGGAGATAACTTAACTATTACTGTTGATCTTATTTCTCCTATCGCATGTAGCGTTGGATTAAGATTCGCTATTAGAGAAGGTGGTAGAACTGTTGGTGCTGGTCAGGTTACTAAAATTTTATAATACAATAATAATTAATCCGTAAAAGGTGTCTACATAAAGTGGATGCCTTTTGTGGCTAAAAATCTTTGGTGTTTAATCACACCTTTAATGGAGAGACGGGTTTAGCTCAGTTGGTAGAGCACTGGTCTCCAAAACCAGGTGTCGGGAGTTCGAGTCTCTCAACCCGTGCAAATTAAGAGTTATGAATATAGTTTCATATATAAAGGAGTCTTTTTCAGAGTTAAAGGAACATGTTTCATGGACTGCTCTACCCGAATTATCTAACCTTACAGTTGTAGTGCTTTTATTTTCAATAATTTTTGCTGCATTAATATGGGTTGCTGATAGTATTTTATCTCAAATTATTAAATTTTATTTTGATTTTATAAGTTAAATTATGTCTGAAGAAACTGTGGATTTAAAAAAGTGGTATGTTGTAAGGGCTGTTAGCGGTCAAGAAAACAAGATTCGTGATTATATGGATTCTGAAATCAATCGCTTAGGTTTTAATGATTTTGTTGAAGATATTTTAGTGCCAACTCAAAAAGTAGTACAGATAAGAAAAGGTAAAAAAATTAATAAAGAAAAAGTTTACTTTCCTGGTTACATTATGATTAAAGCTAATTTAACTGGAGAAATTCCTCATATCATAAAGGGTCTTCCAAATGTTATTGGTTTTTTAGGAGAGACTAAAGGTGGAGATCCAATACCTTTAAGAAAAGCTGAAGTTAATAGAATGTTAGGCAAAGTTGATGAATTATCTACTGAAAGCGAAAGCGTATCTATTCCATTTGAATTTGGAGAAAATATTAAAGTAATTGATGGACCTTTTAATGGTTTTAATGGAACTATTGAAAAGGTAAATCAAGAGAAAAGAAAGTTAGAAGTAATGGTGAAGATTTTCGGCAGAAAAACTCCACTGGAACTTTCCTATATGCAAGTTGAGAAAATATAAATGTTACATATAAATCATTTCTTAGATAGCTTCCAATTGTTTAAGAGATAATAAATATTAATAATGGCTAAAGAAATACACAAAGTACTAAAATTACAAATTAGAGGAGGTGCTGCTAATCCATCACCACCTGTTGGTCCTGCTTTAGGGGCGGCTGGTGTTAATATCATGGAATTTTGTAAGCAATTTAACTCAAGAACTCAAGATAAACCTGGAAAAATTTTACCTGTAGCGATTACAGTTTTTAAAGATAAATCTTTTGAATTTGTTGTTAAAACTCCACCAGCAGCCGTTCAGCTTTTGGAAGCAGCTAAAATTAAAAAGGGATCGGGAGAACCAAATCGTAGTAAAGTTGCTACTGTCTCTTGGGATCAAGTTAAAGCAATTTCTGAAGATAAAATGGTTGACTTAAATGCTTTCACTGTTGAATCTGCTATGAAAATGATAGCTGGTACAGCAAGATCAATGGGTATTAAAGTCAAAGGCCAAGCTCCTTTTTAATTTTTTAACAAAATAAGATTATGACAAAAATTACAAAAAAACGTAAAGACGCGCTTTCTAAATATGATACTTCAAAAATATATTCCTTAGAAGAAGCTTCTTCTGTAATAAAAGAAATTTCTAATGTTAATTTTGATTCATCAATTGATTTAGCAGTTAGACTAGGTGTAGATCCTAGAAAAGCTGATCAAAACGTTAGAGGAATTGTTACTCTTCCAAACGGTACGGGAAAAGATGTTAAGGTTTTAGCTTTAGTTACACCCGATAAGGAGAAAGAAGCTTTAGACGCTGGCGCTGATTTTGTTGGTTTAGATGAATACCTTCAAAAAATTAAAGACGGTTGGACTAACGTAGATGTGATTATTACAATGCCTAGTGTTATGGGTAAATTAGGTCCTTTGGGAAGAATATTAGGTCCTAGAGGTTTAATGCCAAATCCAAAAACAGGTACTGTAACTATGGATATTGCCAAAGCAGTTAACGATGTTAAATCAGGTAAAATTGATTTTAAAGTTGACAAAACTGGTATAATTCATGCATCAATTGGTAAAACTTCATTTGATGCTGACAAAATCCACGGAAATTCTCTTGAGCTGCTTCAAAATATAGTTAAACTTAAGCCAAGTTCTTCCAAAGGAACTTACGTTAAAAGTATTTCTATGTCTAGTACTATGAGTCCAGGAATTAATATTGATACTAATATTGAGTAAAAATAAAATAAAATGACAAGAGAAGAAAAATCTAAGGTAATAAAAAGGTTGACTGCTGAATTAGCAGAAAACACCCACGTTTACATGACAGATGTTTCCGGTCTAAATGCTAGCGATACAAGCAAGTTAAGAAGAGCATGTTTCAAAGCAGGTATAAAACTTTCAGTTGTTAAGAATACTTTGCTTTCTAAAGCGATGGAATCTTCTGAAAGAGACTTTGGTGATCTTAATGAAGTATTGGTTGGTAATACAGCTTTAATGTATTCAGAAGTGGGGAATACGCCTGCTAAATTGATAAAACAATTTAGAAAAAAATCTGAAAAACCTCTTCTTAAAGGAGCTTCAATTGAAGATTCTATTTATTTAGGTGATGATCAGGTTGAATTTTTAGCTAATATTAAGTCTAAAGAAGAGTTAATTGGAGAAGTAATTACAATATTACAATCACCAGCTAAAAATGTTATATCCGCTTTACAATCTAGTGGATCTATATTATCGGGAGTATTAAAAACACTTTCAGAAAAAAACGAAAATTAATAATAACAATAATAAATATTTAAAAAATGGCAGATTTAAAAGATTTTGCAGAACAATTAGTTAACCTTACAGTAAAAGAAGTTAATGAGTTAGCTGACATTCTAAAAGACGAATACGGAATTGAACCAGCAGCAGCAGCAGTAGCTGTAGCAGGTCCAGCAGCAGGTGGAGACGCTGAAGCAGCTGAAGAAAAAACAGAATTTAATGTTGTTTTAAACGCAGCAGGTGGTTCAAAACTAGCTGTTGTTAAGCTTGTTAAAGAATTAACTGGTTTAGGTTTAAAAGAAGCTAAAGAATTAGTTGACAATGCACCAAGTAATATTAAAGAAGCAGTTTCAAAAGATGAAGCTGAAGGCTTTAAAAAATCACTTGAAGAAGCTGGTGCTGAAGTTGAATTAAAATAATTAATTCAACTTTAGTTTAAGTTTTGAGCTTTGGACTTAGTCCATTGCACTATTTTTTTATGTTCTTTAACCTAAATTGTTTTAAATGTATAGTACTATTAATAGATTAAATTTTGCATCAGCTACAGATATTCCTGATTATCCTGATTTTCTTGAAATTCAAGTAAAATCTTTTGGAGATTTTTTTCAACTTGAGACAAAATCTGATGAAAGAACCGATGAAGGTCTTTTTAATACTTTTAAAGAAAACTTTCCTATTTCAGATTCTAGAAATCAATTTGTATTAGAGTTTTTAGATTATTTTGTAGATCCTCCAAGATATTCAATACAAGAGTGTATTGAACGAGGATTAACTCATAGTGTTCCTTTAAAAGCGAGGTTGAAACTTTATTGTACTGACGAAGAGCACGAAGATTTCGAAACTATAGTTCAGGATGTCTATTTAGGTGTAATACCATACATGACACCTAGCGGGACTTTTATAATAAATGGTGCTGAGAGAGTAGTTGTATCTCAATTACATAGATCTCCCGGTGTATTTTTTGGTCAATCTTTTCATGCTAATGGAACTAAGTTATACTCTGCAAGAGTTATTCCGTTTAAAGGATCATGGATTGAATTTGCTACTGACATTAATAGTGTGATGTATGCTTATATCGATAGAAAGAAAAAATTACCTGTAACTACTCTTTTAAGAGCAATTGGTTTTGAAAGAGATAAAGACATTTTAGAAATTTTTGATTTAGCTGAAGAAATTAAAGTATCTAAATCAGGGCTAAAAAAGTGTTTAGGAAGAAAGTTAGCTGCTAGAGTTTTAAACTCATGGTTTGAAGATTTTGTTGATGAAGATACTGGAGAAGTTGTTTCTATTGAAAGAAATGAAATTATTTTAGATAGAGAAACAATAATTGATAAAGAAAATATTGAAGAGATTTTAGCTACAAATACTCAAACAATATTATTACACAAAGTAGATGGTCAACTTTCTGACTATGCAATTATTCATAATACTCTTCAGAAAGATCCTACTAATTCTGAAAAAGAAGCCGTAGAGCATATCTATAGACAGCTAAGAAATGCTGAGCCGCCAGATGAGGAAACTGCAAGAGGGATAATTGATAAATTATTTTTCTCTGATCAAAGATATAATTTGGGTGAGGTAGGTAGATATAGAATGAACAAAAAATTAGGTCTTGATATTGACATGGAGATGCTAGTTTTAACAAAAGAGGATATTATTACTATCATTAAATATCTAATTGAATTAATTAATTCTAAAGCTGAAATTGATGATATTGATCACCTTTCTAACAGAAGAGTTAGAACAGTTGGTGAACAGTTGTCTTCTCAATTTGGTGTTGGTCTTTCAAGAATGGCAAGAACTATTAGGGAAAGAATGAACGTTAGAGATAATGAAGTTTTCACACCTATTGATTTAATAAATGCTAAAACTTTATCATCTGTAATTAATTCTTTTTTTGGAACGAACCAGTTATCTCAGTTCATGGACCAAACTAATCCATTAGCTGAAATTACACATAAAAGAAGACTATCTGCATTAGGTCCCGGAGGTCTATCTAGAGAAAGAGCAGGATTTGAAGTAAGAGATGTTCATTATACACACTATGGAAGGTTATGTCCAATTGAAACACCTGAAGGTCCCAATATTGGTTTAATATCTTCATTAGGTGTTTTTGCTAAAGTTAATGACCTTGGTTTCATTGAAACACCTTATAGAAAAGTTGAAAATGGAGTAGTAGATTTAAAAAATCATAGATATTTAAGCGCTGAAGAAGAGGAAGGCATGTTAATTGCTCAAGCAAATATTCCAAAAGATAAGGATGGTAAAATTCTTTCTGAAAAGGTTATTGCTAGACAAGAAGCAGATTATCCTGTTATCGATCCTTCTGAAGTTAATTATACAGATGTTGCGCCTAACCAAATCGCGTCTATTTCAGCCTCACTTATTCCTTTCTTGGAACATGATGATGCTAACAGAGCACTTATGGGATCAAACATGATGAGACAATCTGTTCCTTTACTAATACCAGAATCTCCTATTGTTGGTACTGGACTAGAAAGACAAGTTGCTTCTGATTCAAGAGTATTAATAAATGCCGATTTTGATGGGAAAGTTACTTATGTAGATTCTCAAAAAATAACTATTAAGTACAGCCTTACTGAAGAACAAAAGATCACAAGTTTTGACTTAGATGAAAAAA
>Ga0115006_10002012_pt1 | contig 13113 bp, 5 predicted proteins | sample ArcOceMetagenome_3_FD_88943 | JGI IMG/M metagenome (GOLD analysis project Ga0115006, IMG submission 88943) | Marine eukaryotic phytoplankton communities from Arctic Ocean - Arctic Ocean- Svalbard ARC20M Metagenome | ecosystem: Environmental > Aquatic > Marine > Oceanic | place: Arctic Ocean...
AGAAGATTCGCATGATCCGTCTCATGGGTGGTAATCCTGCCGCTGCTGTCGCCGATGGTACCGTGCATATCTATCTATATATCTATATATCTATATCTATATCTATACACACACACACACACACTAATATCTATATCTATATCTATATCTATATCTATGTCTATATCTATATCTATATCTATATCTATAATGTATAGATATAGATATAGATATAGATATAGATATAGATATAGATATAGATATAGATATAGATACGGATACGGATACGGATACGGATATAGATAGGCATAAATATCTACCATACTGTACATATAATGTATAGATATAGCTATAGCTATAGATATAGATATAGATATAGATATAGATATAGAGATAGAGATAGATCGGCATAAATATCTCTCTCTCTGTTATGCTCCCGTCTTGCGCTCTAACAGAGCGAGAGGCAGCCAAATTACTCAACTCTGTTTGAAGCAAACACCAAGCACCGTGTCGCTAATCTGTCCACCCCTAGACTCACCCCAAATCCTGCCCTATACCCTGTATGTCTTGTGCTCTACCCCGCATATGTGTGTGTGAGTGTGTATGTGTTTGTCCGTGTGTGTTCGTGCGTGTGTGCGTGTGTGTATGTATGTATGTATATGTATGTGTGTATGTATGTATGTATATGTATGTATGAATGAATGAATGTACCGGTATCCCAGCATCACCTGACGCGGCACGCACACGCAGGCACCGCTGCAGATCGCCGGCGGCATCACACGCCCGGCCCCGGGCATGGGCAGACAGAGGGGGGACAGGACAAGGTCGAGGGCACAAAGGAATTGGAGACACAGAGGCAGGAGGAGGAGAGGGTGCGACGCAAGGAGGCGGAGGAGGCGGCCAAGAGGGAGGCAGAGAAGATGGCCAGGGCAGCCCGGGAGGCTGGGCTGCCTGTCGCCCCGCATTTGTCTGCTGTGAGTTGTGTGTGTTGTATGTGTGAGTGTGGTGTGGGTGTGGGTGTGGGTGTGGGTGTAAGGTCCTAAACCTTACGGCACACTGGGTATGGGAGCTACCGGTGTTGACGTGTTTGTTGTCGGCGGTACAGGTGTATGTTAAGTGTATATTTATAGCAGGCAGAGCGTGCGAATTGCAGTAGGCGCAGTGCGTGAGGCCGATACGGTGTATATGGCGTGCACAGTGTTGGGCATATAGGGTCCACTTGGAGGGGAAAGGGCATATGTCGGACGCTGATGCTTGCGGCGCAAGGGGGTATGAAATCGCGGCATACCCCATGTTCGTTCTACGCTCTGCCTGACCAATGCCATGTGCTCTCGTGCCCCTGTTCCCTCTTCCCTCTACGACAGGAGGAGCTGGCGCGGCGAGTTAATGATGCCAAGGTGCGGCAGCGGCTTCTCGAGACCGGCGGGCAGCAGGGCGAGTTCAACGCGCTGAAGATCTTCAAGCGCGCCGGCTCCGGGGCCAAGATAACGCACCGGCTACAGCGCGCCCCGAGCCTGGCAGAAAGAGACCGGGATTTCCTCGGGGGCAAGGAGCTGCTGCAACCCTTTGAACTTGCGGAGGAGCTGCGCGACCGTATGCACGAACAACGCGGCTATGAGGGGCAGGCGGTTGAGGCCGGCAACCGGCACGCGGCCGCGACGGATAAGGTCAACGGCTTGCGCATGCGACTGGAGCGCGAGGGCCCTGGGTACCAGGAGGCCCTGCAAGAAGAGACAGCGGCGCTGCGGGCCGAGGAGGCGCAGCGGCTCGCGCTGCTCGACCGCGCGCTCAAAGTGGTGGACGTGTCGCTCGGCCCACACATGGTCGCGCGCAAGACCTCGCTCGAGGAGGAGCGCAGGGGTGTCGTAGAAGAGTACCGGAAGAAGGTCGACGCCGCAGAGCGAGACGTACGGGAGTGGCACCAAGGGCTCGAGGCGGAGATTAAGACGATTGAGGCGCAGATTGAAGACGAGTACAACGCAGTGTATCGCTTTACTGAGCTCGCTGATGCCACTGCCCGCCAGGTAGACCTGGTCCAACGCGCCAAAAAGGCAGCTGAGGAGCGGGAGGTGGTGGCGTCGGAAACAGCCGAGGCCCAGCAGCGGCTCGTCGATTGTGAGCTGCGAAAGCATGCGCTGCATTGTGAGGCGGCTGCCCAGTTCCTGGACGAGCGGCAGGAGCTGCAGGGCAAGCTGCTGCATACCGAAGCTGAGGCTTCTAATGTGCGGCGCCGGGCGCAGACGTGTGCACATGGAAGCGTGGCCCGAAATGAGCTGGACAGCATGGTGAAGGAGGCCAAGGAGGCTGCGAATGACCATGGTGCGGGAAGTGGGTGGAATACGGTGGCTCCGCCAGGCCCAAAGACGCTGGTTCGTGCGCGCAACGAGCCACGCACGGACCAAGGGGACGACGGTGCGGGCTTGGCTGCTGACGACGATGGCGAGCATACGGTGGCCACGACGTGCCGGAACAAGGAAGGAGCGGAGCGCGGCGTGGACATCATGGTAGAAGATCTCGTTGCCGGCGAGTCTGAGCTCAGCGTCATGGCAAACGGCGTCGTGTGGAGCGAGCGTGAGATTGGTGCAGCCGTCAGCAGGGGCGAAGACGCAGCAGACGAGGGGCAGGACGTCGGGCCCGTTTCTCCACAGGACGCCCGTAAAATCGTGGAGGCGGAGAGGGAGCGATGGCGAACCATGCTGCCCCGCCCGCAACTGAATGTGACGGCTCCCCTCGCATCGGCAACGGGTGTCACAGGTGCGGGACTGGATGAGAGTCGCCAGAGCGTAGAGCCGGCCGCCACGGCAGCTACGCCGGTCGCTGCCACGCCCAAGCCGTCCAAGGATATGCTGTCCACGCACATGTCGATGCTGTCATCGTGGTCCATGACGGGCCTAACCGATGCCAGCGGCGCCCGCGACAGCATCGCGCGCTCCGTTGGTAGCACCATCCAAAAAGATGGCGATACGATCTCGTCGCCTGATGGGCGTGCGACAGTGCTGTGGGTGCGCGACGTGTTTGGCGGGAGCTTGCAAGACGATGTACGCCTTGGAGGGCTTCCTCTCCCCGGCCAGAGCAGCGAAGATCTACAAGCGAGCGCGTGCCTGCGTCTCGTGGAGGCGCGGCAGGCCATGGGCACCATGCGCAAACTTGCGCGCGAGGTGCGCAGCGCCGGCGAGAAGTTGCTCGCCATTGCGAACGAGCGCCTGGAGGGGGGCAGTGGCGACGTGCTCAGCCTGGTGGAAGCGCATCGCGATGCAGGCCGCGCTTCCGCGCTGCTTGGACTGGCCGCCAGTGTCCGTCTTGATGGGTGGTTGAGGGCGCGAGAGGCGGAGAAGTCTGCCGAAGAGTCGCTGCGACGCGCTGACAGGCTGCTTAACGAGATGGTGGGCCCCGAGGCAGCGGCAATGGTGGGTGTGGGCGGTGCCAAGCGGACTGCGGCAACGGGCGAGCAGCCATTGCTGCCGGGCTCGGTGGTCAACGCACAGTCCAAGTTGGAGTTGCGCAAGGAAGAGGGCCACGGTCGTTTCACCAGCTTCTTGGGTGTTCCGCTTCAAGTCTCGTCGATTGTGCGTTCGCTCCTCCAAATCCAGGCGCAGCGCGAGAAAGAAGGCGACGATCCGCTTACAGACGAGCGGCTGCTCGCGGATCGGCAACTGGCGTTCACTGGCGTGCGCATTTCGCAGGAGCAGCTGGCCAAGATGCGCACCGAGTGGCAGGCCGAGCAGCGCCTGGAGCAAGCCATCCGTCGCTACATGTCTGGCAATCTATCCCGCGAGGAATACGAAAAGCTCGTCCAAGCCGAGGGGCTGTCTGCACTCCCGCCCTCGGCCGTGGACAGCGCGATCCAACTTCCGGTGTCGTGCAAGGGTCAAACGGCCCCAGCCCCCGACCCCGTTTCGGGCTTAGGCGGGTCGTGGGCTAACATTTGTGGACGATGGCACTTCATTCCGCCGCGTCCAGCCGCGGGCTTGGCGTGGAAGCCCTCGCACTTTTTGCAGCTGGCAGAAGCCGACTTTGAGGTGATGCGCAAGTCGAGCCTGTATGCGCTGGTTTCCGAGCCGCCGTACGTAGACGGTTTTGGCCGCAACAAGAAACAGCACTGGTCCATTGTGGCAGAGGACGCCGAGCGACTTCGGGAGGCCGAGAACATCCAGGCGCGCGTGCCTGCCCACGTGCCGGCGTCGCACGGCGGCAGCCTGCCAGCCGGCACGCGGTCAAACTGGCAGAGCGCGCTTGCCGCACCTTGGAAATCCTCTGCCAAAATCAACGGCTCTAGCAGCGTGCGTGTTGGATGCGACGCCCCGCAGGCGACGTACGACCCCACATCGGACGCGCTCAAGAGCATCGACAAACTCCCCCATGGAGATCATTTGAAGGTCGGCGACAAGGCGCGTGCGCCCTGGAACTCCGCCTCGTTTGCCCTGGGCACTGCAGGGAACAAGACTCATTGGGCGGGGGCAGAGGTGACGCAGGGTAGAGGCTACGAGCGCGGGAAGGTCGCAGAAGATGACGTGCGCCGCTCAGTGGTATACGCCATTGGCGAGGCCTTTGGTCTGATGCCGTCAGCGTCCGCAACTGCCGGGCAGCTGCCAACAGCACGCGCCGCGCGCCAGGAGGCACCTGGCGATTCAGACATCAAAATGGACCTTTCCTCCATGGGCCTTGACGACGAATACTGCTTCCTCATCACTCATGCGCTAGGCCACCATCCATCCGGCCCCGTTTTTGCTGCGCCTCCTGCCGACGGTGTTGTGCAGGGCAAGGAGGAGGAAGACGACTTGCCAGAAAAGCTGCTGCCGCACCCATTGTCAGACGAAACGCTACGCGTGACCGAGTTGCGGCTCGCGCACAACAGCATTGGTGACTGTGGGGCTTTAGAGCTTGCGCTGGCACTGAGTGACGTCCCCTTCACACTATTAGGCGCCATTCCGCGGGGCGGGGAAGAAAGCGGCGATGACAGCGGACCCGCGAGTGGGCAAGGTGGCATGTTGCGCGAGGTGCGCAGGCTCGACGTCTCCTGCAATGTTATTGGCAATGCAGGAGCCACGGCGCTGTCGGATATGTTGGCGGTCAACCGCACTCTCTCCGAGCTGTCTCTGTCTGATAATCAGATTGCGGGGGCAGGAGTCGAGGCTCTCTCCGGCGCGATCGCAAGCAACACGCATCTTCAGACGCTTGACCTCTCCAACAATCTGTTGCAAGGCGACAACCTGGGGTCTCTTGCGGCAGTCCTTTCTTGGAATTCCGTGCTGCTGCAACAGCTTCCTGACGCCGGTGCGCACGTCGCGGTCAATCAGACGCTGCGTTGTCTGCTTCTGAGGGGCAACGTCTTGGGCGATGTTGGCGCACGTTTCATCGCAGCCGCACTTGCAAGTCATCCGACTCTCGAGCACGTGGGACTAGAGGACAATGAGGTGGGAGACGTTGGTGCTGATGTCTTGGGGCATGCTCTGCGTCTGCGGCAGTCGGGTGGACTTGCGCCGCTGAAATTTTTGTCGCTCGCCAACAATGCTGTTACAGCCCACGGGCTCGACCGTTTGCTGGGGAGACTCAGGGCCGGACAGGGAGGGCAGGCTGCAGGCGGGCATATCCTAGATGTTTTAGAGTTGAAGGGCAATGCCGAGATCGCACCATCTGCAACTACGTCGCTTGCGCAGTCGCTCAAGGATGTGGGAATTGGTCGCCTTGTTGTCTAGATCCGTAAATCATGTGTATTATAGACAGGTTGTAAGGTTGGAAAAATAAATCATTGAGAATCAAGCCTTCGAGTGGCCCTTCGAGATACACAGGGAGGGAAGCAAAGCACGAAAATGAGTTTCCTCCCGGATGACCTGGGGCCAGCACCTGCCAAAGGCAGGTGCAATTGCGGCTTGGGTATCGCAAGGCAACAATTGTATATTGTTCCTTTGCACAAAGATAGGCTGGAGATATAATGTAACAAATGGGGCTAGACTGTGCAGAAATATGTTCAACAGTCACACGTGTACATATGACGATCCTGGGCGCTTCAGATCAAATAATTGGCGCCGCCGTGGCTCTGGCGGCCCTGCTGACCCTTGCCGGAGAAATACGACGAGGAAGTCAATGATTGGATGATGTTGTTAGCCTGCACATCAAATAAACGGGATTTGAATGATTTGACACAGGTCATTGAAAGGCGGAGAGAAGGACGACAGAACAGAGCAACGTCCCGAGACGGAATCCAGTACGCGAATGTTTGTGTTTGCATTTCGCATGCACGTGGATCACGACACGTTATCATGCTGCGTGCAAATTACGTGCTATCGTGGCTGGCGGCAAGGGGGAGAAAAAGACATTCTTACCATGGGCGACGAGGTGTTTCTGATGACACCTCGCACTGCTGACTTGTCAGCATCTGTCACGATTCTGCTTGTTTCCCAACCGACATTGTTGACATCGCCGGCAGACTCGCGCACTTGAGGGCTTTGCGTCACTTCCATCTCCATTGCCTTCATTTTAGCGCGCAGCTCAAGGACCTGTTGTTGCAGATCCGCATCACGTTCGGGCAGATCACTCTCATCACAGCTGTTTCTGACGCTGAATGGCTTGGAGGGCATCGAGCCGTATAGCGATTGGTCCGCAGCGGGCATCAGGGACTTTCGAGGCACAGGCGGCGGCAGGGCCCTCCCATCCATGGATGCCCGCTTCCCCGGCAGCTCTGACTTGCGGAAGGTGCGCGCCATGGGCCCACTCCGCTCGATCGCTTGGAAGGCAAATTCCTCCGCTGGCATCTCGAGGAGCTTATGGAGGGACTCATTGTCCTTTTTGGTGTGACCAAGCACGTCTTCGAGGGATTGTATTTTCAGCCGCAGGGCATCGATCTCCTGACGGCCCTCCATCTCCTTTTGAACGCTCGCGCACTCCAGCCGCGCCGTCTCAGCCTGCTTAGCCTCGAGCTGCTGAAGCAACGAATCTTCGCGCGTGATTGCCTGTTTGGCCTTATCGTCGGCGATTTGCAGCCGTGTCTTGAGCGCCTCGAGCTGCCAGTCACGGGCTTTGGAGTGCTGCGAGAAATCATCAGACAGGGCTTGCGTCTCAGTGTGGCTGACGGCCAGGTTGCGCTCAAGCTCTTGCGTCTTTGCTTCCAAGTCACGGCCATGGTCCTGGCTGCGGCGTAGAGCCAACTTGGTTTCGGACAGCTGTGCCTCCAGCTGCTTTACAGCGTCTTCCGCCGCGGAGAGTCTAGTGGTCAGCTTCTGTTTGTCACGCGACAGCATGTCCTTAGTGCTCATGGATTCCTCTTCAAGCTTGGAGCGGTCAAGCTTCTGCTGTGAGACCCTGTCGGAAAGCTCCGAGATCTTACTATTAGCATGGTGGAGGCTCGCCTGGGTGTCACGGAGATTGTTCTGAACAGTGCGCAGCTCGTCCTCCATGTCGCGGATGCGGTTGTTCAAAGAGCTCTCCTTGCACGTGAGCTCCTGTTCGCGTGATTTATAATGTAAGACCTTGGCATGTGCGCGCTGCAGCTCCTCCTCCATTGCCTGAAGACGCTCAGTGAAGTCCTTTTCAGACTGTTCGCGGGCTGCTTGCAAGCCCTCAGCAACCGCATGCGCTTCGCTTGACATCGTCTTCAGCCGCCGCTCAGACTGCAGGGCGTCGTTCAGCTGATCGTTGAGCTGCTGCACACGATTCTGGCACTGAACAAGCTCATCTCGCGCATTTTGGTGACGGCGAGTAAGGTCCGCCTCAATGTCCGCGGCGCGGCGCTTGTGAGTATCAAATTCAGTCTGAATCTCAAGCAGCGATTGCTGCGTGTTGTGTTCCGAGACACGAAGCTTCTCGCACTCCTTGCCGATATCCTCATTCTCGCCTTGGCAAGCGCGCAGCTGCTCTTTCAGTCCTGAAATGTCGGCACGAAATTCGCCCTCGCGCATGGAAACCTCGGTTTGAAGCTGCTGCAGGTATTCAGTCGACCTGCTGAGTTTTGCGTCGAGCTCGGTTTCTCGCTCCATTGCTTGCTCGAGCTGCCTCTCAGCCTCACGCAGCTGCTGACGTGTGACGCTGGTATCGACCTCCTGCGCCTTGAGACGGTTGAGACGGAACACCTCTGCCTGCGCGGTAGCGCATTCCTTGTGCTTCTTCTCGAGCTGGCGTGTGAAGTTCAAAACCTGCTCCTGCGCCTGGGACTCGCGCGCTTTGCATTCACCTAACTCTTGGCGAGTAGTTGCTAAGACTGACTCCAGATCTTGGACCTGCATCGTAAGATCCTCGATTTCCTGCTCCATCATAATGTAGTGCTCCTTTCGTGCGGTGCTGCAGACACGAGACACAAGTCAGTCGCGAAGCACAGCCGTCCATTCGCGGAGAGAGACAGAGGAAATGCCAGACGAGTACAACTGAAGAGGAAAAGGGGTCTGGGAGGCGAGCCCCATGGCGGAAGAGCACTCACCGAATCTCGGACAAGCGCGGGTTCGTCGGGGCCTGGTGCCCGGCAGCTTCAAGCTGAACTTTGAGCCTGTTCAGCTCCGTCGACATCTGATCAGCACGGTACTGCAGGGCGCTCTTGTCCTTCTCGGCTTCACTGAGCAAGGCCTTCAAATGCTGCACGTCGTTCGCCATTTGAGGGTCACCGTATACTTGGCCTCCGCCCGTGGAGGAGCGCGCCGAGGTTTCAAGCTGCTGCTTGAGCCTCTGATGATTGCCCTCAGCAACCTGCAGCTGGTACTGAAGCCGGTCGATTATGCGCTGTGTCTCTGCAGAGGCACCGGCGCCCCCGGCCTCGGCGCCCCCGGCTGGCGTCGTGCGACGCAGCAAGTCTGCCATCTGGGGCAGGGCAGAGTTGAACTTGCGCAGCGACTTGCGCAGCTCGTTCTCCGCGCCAGCGTGGTACGAGTCCATCTCCTTGACCTTGGAGGCAACGCGGCGGACCAGATCTGCAAGGTCAGGGTGACGCTTGCACGCGCCCCGCAGCTGGTCCATGAGCTCGAGGTACACCTGCATGTGGTGGATGTAGGTGAGCGACGTGCGCTTGAGCACGACGTCGATGCGCTTGCCGTCCTCGGCCTTGCGCACGCCCAGGCGCACCATCGACCCGATCTCATCCGCGCCCTTGAGCGCCTGGTTGATGCTGGCGTGGTCCACGGCAATGCCGTCGACCTCGAGAATCTCGTCCTTCGGCTCCAGCACCTCCTCCTCGTGCGCGGGCCCGCCCGGGATCATAAAGTCGATCGCTGTTCCGTTGAGCACGATGCCCAGCGTGCTGTTGGGCCCTGCCGTCGACATCGAGCTCGTGGAGCTCCGCTTTGCATCGCCCGCAAGTTCGTCCAGCATGCGCATCAGCGCTGTCTTCGCGTCGCCGCCGCTGTAGTGCGCCATGCTCGCTGGGCCGCGGCGCACGTGTGCCCGGGTGCTGCCGCGCGCGGCGCCCGCAGAGCCGTCCGCGTCAAGGCGCCCTCGTGTCACAGCCCCGCTCCCTCTCTCTGTTGTCAGACCCAGCCCGGCGCGCCGGCTGCTCCACCGCGATCTGCGTGTGGGATGAGCCGCGCCTCGGAGGACTGGAGGCCCTGTAGTCGAATTTACCGTTGCTCCCACAAAGTGCACACGCTCCGAATTTTTTCCACCTGGTTTCCGACTGCAATGGTACGACTCGGTGACGCAGAACCAGGTGCGCCACAAACATGTTTTTTTCTTCTTTTCTTTTTTTCGTGTCATTGAGGCAAGATGGCCGACGCTCTGGCGCGCCTCCTGGGCATCAGCAAGGAGATCATCACGCACCAAGGTGGTTTGCGGGGCTGCATGCTGGCGCGGCGCTATGGCGGCGACCGGCGCACGGCGCGCGCGGCGCGCCGGACCCTGTGCACGGGGAATGCGCACGCCACGTCCACTGCCACATGCCTGCACTAAGCATACACGTACCAGTGTAGGGTGTGCTGCGCGAGACAACCCCCCCGCCGCGGCGGGAGGAGCAGTCCCCTGCTGCTAGCACCTGCTACGCCTGCGATAATGCACGCCGCTGCCGCCCCTGCGACTGGCGCTGGGGCTGAGGGAGCGCGGGCTGCTGCGGCTGCGGCGTGTGCGCACACAGATCTTGACGACGACGACATCAACGCCGCCTACGTGCCCTCCAAGAGCACGGCCTCCAGGAAACTGGCGGCTGTGGCGCGCCTGCCGCGCGGAGCGGCGGCGATCTGTGTCCTGACCTTTGGCATCACGCTCGTGGGCGGCCTCTTGCTCACCTCGCTCTTCAGCGCGACGAGCACCGCGCGGCGAGGGGCAGTCGCGCAAAACAGGGCGGCGTCGAGCTCCGACTGGCAGAAAACGGCGCGTGTAGCGCGGCACATTGATAAGCAGGTTGACACTGTTCAAAACATGGAGGACGAGCTGAGCCTTTTCAACGACATGCAGGCGGGTCAAGGTGGGAGGCGAAGCGGCGAGCGAAGATCTCGCCGGAGAGCAGGCGGGGGCGGGAGCGACATGCCCTTCCTCGACCCCGTGCAGCCAATGCAACAGTACGATCAATTCAAGCAGGATTATAGGCAGCAGCAGCGAGCGCGGGCGAAACCTCGCGCAAGCTCCGGGCTGACTGCTGCAATGCATAGCTATATTGAGGAGGCGAGTTCGTTCATAGATCCCTCAGGTGGCCAGAATTAAACCTTGCGCGTCCCTGTCTGGCGGTCTGGTAGTCACTGTTGGGAGGAGACGCAGCCCCGCATGGGGTGGAGACCAGGATCGCAACTCAGGCCCGGCTGGGACTCGGGCTCCAAGGCCCAAGCCCTCGCATTCCATTGCGTGCTGCGGGGTCTGTGACCTGTGTTTGTGTGTGCGTGTGTGCGTGTGTGCGTATGTCGAGTATTTGTCACAATGGTTCCCGGCGGGCTCGGAAGCCCGCCGGGAACCCGGAACGTCTGGCAGGCTCCCGAGTCTCTAACACAGATAGATCCGGCAGCTCCTGCGCCTGCAAGCTGTTGTGTACCTGTGACACTATCGACCGCCGCGCCTCCCTCGTCACGCTTTCGTGCGTCATTGCTGCTGCTGCCTCCGCCAGCACGGTCTTGTACGCTGCTGCCTTTTCGACAGGCCCCCGCCGGCACTGATCCTACGCCCTTCCTTCGCTTGGCCATGAGCACGGTAATAGTGAGAGCGATGAGCTGTGTCACGCCGCCGTCGCCCCGGGCCACCTCGCCGCCGACGAGGTTGATAAGTCCACCTAGAGTGATTCCCGCTCTTTTCTGATCCAGTTCTCTCAAGCTACGTCAGCATAGAAAGTGGAGGAGGAGAATGAATGAAAGGGGGAGGAGGAGGAGGAGAGAGAGCAAGGTAATATTCAAAGTGTTCAAACGAAAGTAGTGAACGAGGAGGACGCTACTCGGCCACGCCGGTGCGGTGTAGAAGGCGAGGACCGCCGACAGTCCAACGAGAAAGAGACTGACCCCAAACAACAGTCCAACGAGAAAGAGACTGACCCCACCCCCCGATACCGCCGCCGGCGAGCGCAGGGTGCACTTGACAGCGCTAAACTCAGGCCGGGCGGCTGGCACCAGTGTCACTGGTAGGGTTCTGGTCACTCCTTCGCAGCACGGTGACTTCGTGTGCCTTGCATCTTCCACGCTCGCTTGAGGCTTGCGCGCGATTCTCTCTCCTCAATTGTTCTTGGCATAGCCGAAGATGCCATTGTCGCGCACATGGCCCCAGTTCCATCCCACCGGCGTCTGCATGAACCACACAAGCACACAATGATGTGCGCACACAGGCAAACACACACGGCGAAGTTACGCTTTTGTGCACACATACACTACGACACTGATGATCCGACTTTGCCGTCAAGGGATGCGCTGCTTTGCAGCTTCATATTGCGACACTGTATACTCAACCACTGAGAGACCCCACTGTAAAGTGTGCGCGTCCGAGTCTATTACAGCGTTCATAGCAGCAGCTTGCAGCAGCAGCCCACTCTCGCATCATTTACTAGTAGCCCTAGTGATGCGCATCAGAAGTGCTACTGTCTCTTCATCAAATAGATTGAGTGTGAGCTGCGCAGACTGAATGCATCAAGCTGCCAGTGCATGGATGGTTGCGTGAGTTATCGCTATCATGATCGCACCTGTTTATCTACATTGTCAAGGAAGTGAAAGTCGGGGTCCAATTTGCAGTCCATGTCCCCTTGCCTAGGATTGAAGGAGATATTGTCCCAGTTGGGGCCCGCATCGCAGATTCCGTTGTATGGTTGAGCCTGGGGTGCGCAAATGATTAGGAAGGAAGCACATGATGCCACGATGTCAGAATGACAAGAAGCACACGAGCAAGCACGCCAAGAGTGGAGTAGGATGTTGACTGAGATTAAGGGGGTTGTCTCAGTGCCTTGCGCAGCAGCTGGAACATGATCGGCCCTTTGCCAAAATAGAAAACGGGAGAGAAAAACAAAAACGAGACCGTGACGTCGGGGTGAGGGGCGAACACGGGCCCGATAACCTGACCGTGACGCTGACTCGGCCCGGGAGCCGCCCACCGTGTGCCAGTGACTGCACTATAGTGTGGCAGCGGCCTCCGACTCGGAGTCCTCTCAGGCTCGCTTTGCCAGTCACGGTGACCGTGCCCGTGACTCAGTGCCAGTGAAGCTTGCCCCGGCCGAGCGGCAGCCGGCCGGCCCATTCGAGAAAATGGAACTTCTGCACCTTGGCAAGGCGTCTGCCTCAAAAAAAACCTAAACCCTTAATCCTAACCCTCGCCCTGTTTAAACCCTAAACCCTCACCCCTACACCTTTGAACCTAACCCCTAAACCCTAATTCAATACCAGGTAGCAGCATCGCGCAGAGCACGAAGAGCCGAGTGGCACAATATGTATTGACATTATTTTCTACAGGTATCATTATTTATTTATTGACATTATTTACCACAGGTATCATTATTGATCAATTATTGTATCATTTATTTATTTATTATTCATTATTATTTACAAACGTTGACAGTTATTTGCATTGTTTATGTACAGTACGTCACCGCGAAATGAAAACCCGGTAAATGAAAACCATCTTGAGATTTGCCTCAGTTTCCTCTCAAAAAAATAGAAACTGACTTACTTGGGTCCTGGTGGCCTTGACAGTGTGTTTTACCTACCCTGTACTGTATAGAGTCTCGTCCGAATCTCGAGCTTGCGAGTGGGAATTGTGAGTCAT
>Ga0115006_10002013_pt1 | contig 13102 bp, 5 predicted proteins | sample ArcOceMetagenome_3_FD_88943 | JGI IMG/M metagenome (GOLD analysis project Ga0115006, IMG submission 88943) | Marine eukaryotic phytoplankton communities from Arctic Ocean - Arctic Ocean- Svalbard ARC20M Metagenome | ecosystem: Environmental > Aquatic > Marine > Oceanic | place: Arctic Ocean...
CTGCGTGAGGCGCGTTTGGCCCACGTCCGGAGCTTGTGGTGGTCTCGGGGCCAGCGTCCTCCTCGCCCATCAGATCAGAATGACAGAATGCCTCCATAGACTCCAGTCTGATAGCCTGCGATCTTCCGAGTCCCAGCATCATGGACGCCAAATTTTCGCGCCGCGGATTTTAGATCTGCAACGATGGCGAACGGGGTAAGGCGCCTCGAAAGACACAAAAGGGACGGGGTTCGAACCCCTAAGTTGAAATCTTTCCTTTTTCTGCGCTTTCCACCTTGGGAGAGAGACCAAGGGGGAAAGTCCGCCAAGACTTTCCCCCTTGATTGATGGCCTCGCGAGATGCAAGCACCGCAAACTGGGCAAGCCGGGTCGAGGACTCCACCGCACGTAGATGCGTATAAAAAAAACTAGATTCTTTTTCCCGGGGGCGATGGGCATGCTTGCAGGAGGGGCGTGATGGCAGATTCAGATACAGGCAACCCCTTGCCTTCATTCAAGCAACGCAGAGCGTTCGCAGCACAGCTAGGCCTAGTTCGAGGCGAGGTACATACCGCCGCCGGCGTCACCAAACTGGATCTCCATCGGAGAGGACGAGGTTGCCGCCGCCGCCGTGCCCTTGGCAGCCCACTCGGGCGACCCAGGCTCTCGGCCTGATGAGGATGCAGACGAAGTCTTCGCGAGCTTCTGACTCACGCGGCCAAGTATTGACAGCTTGCTGTTGCCCGGCGCGCCCTGCTGCATCCCTGCGCTGTACCCGTCCGCCTCCTCCTCCATGCCCACACGCTTCAAGCACGCAGACACTGTAGTTTGCACTCGGTCGACACATTCGCTGAGGTTCTCCATGCCCACGCCCATGGTGCCATGCCCGTGGGCTATGCCAGCACCTTCTTCACTCAGTTTCACCCCTTGGAATTTCAGGACGCTCGATACGATACCCTGGATGGTCAGCTCGGGCCCCCCCGTTGTCTGTTGGAGCAGCTCAGACAGCCCATCCGTAGAACCGTCGCCCGTGGTCTCCGAGAGATGCGTGACTACTTGCTCAATTGTTGATGTGGACACGGACGTCGGCAGTGCCGACAGACCTCCGAATGCAGCGTGTGCCTCAGAGAAGAAGTCTGCTTGAGCTCTCCCAACCAAGAGTGGCAAAACTGCCTTCACACGCCCTCGCTGGTGCAACTCCAATGCCGACGCCCATTCTAGCAGCACGTTGTCGCACCAATCTTGCGATTCGCTCATCGTGGCCATCGGGCTGACGGATCCAACGGATACGACCGGCACGAAAACCCAAGACTTTGCAAGACCCTCCATGAATCCGGAGTCCCAGCGCTGGCCATCCTCTAACCTCGTTTGATCGAGATACACGCGCAGTTTTTGCCCAGTCTCATCGAGCGTGACGGCGGAGAGGTCGTCGTAGAGCCTCCGAGCCAGCACTCGATCAGAAGCAACCCGGTACGAGATGAAGACGTGTGACCACTTGTTCACCATATTCTCGAGCATCTGGAAGTAGGAGCTGAGCAGGCGTAGGTCATCGTTGTTTGTGACACCGAGATTCAGCAGCTGAATGGCGCGCTGTTTCGCTCGTATCGATGCATTACCGATGTCCTCACTGGCCCGATCCCGTAGTGTCTGGCGCATCATTGTGCGCTTAGCCCTGACAGAGTACACAAAGGTGACAGGGATCGCAAAGATGAACGTCAAGACGAGTACAGAATCGTAAAATCCGATGGCCAAGACTTCTTCGTCGCGGTGATCGCCAAGTGCCTTGAGTATCAGCGATATCGTCACCACAAGGCAGATATGCACATCAGTGGCCACTTTGAACAAGTTGTCTTCGGGGTGCTTGTACGGCTGCAAAACCAGCTGCAGCGCCAGCGATACAAAGGAGACACACACTGCCACGAACAGCTGCAGCACAGATCCACGCCCAGCCAGCACGAGCATGCCGACCAAAAGAAGCTTGCGCCCACAATCGATTCCTTCCCAAAAGTAGTATCGTGACTTGAATGCGTTCACGAGGAAGGAGTACTCTCGACCGGTTGCAACATCGTGAATAGCGTCTGCAGCAGTTCTGTCATCGATCTTTAGATCATCGGCTACACGGCGTGCCACAAAGCGTTCACTACCGTTCTCAGAGCTATACTCGCGCATGCGGCGGAGCATCAAGCACACCATAGTAGCTGGTGTCCCGATGCTGAAGCCGACGATGACAAAGAGAGCAATGACACAGTAGAACTTGTGAACGCTAGTGTTGCACGAGATTCGATAATCCGTGTGCAACAACTCTTGACTGCCATCGAATGCCTTGCAATTGAACATCGAGAACGCAGCATTTGAGACACTTGGGTACAGCAAGAAAACGATCACGAAGAGATTGGCGCGAAAGTTGTCTCCGGCATCATCCACCAAGTTGCGGCGACGTTCGTAGTAGTAGCGGAGTGCAACCATGGCAATCATGAGTAGCGGTAGGATGAAAACACGAGCACACCATTCCTCATAAAATCCCACCGCTGCCATACAGTCCAGCTGAAAGAAGGTCTTCAGATTCATAGCAAGTGGAGAGAGTTGATCAAAGACATACTGGATCTTTGGTGGCAGCGCTATGTCGAGGACAATTCCAATCTGGCTGACCACCTGGAAGTAGCCTATCAGAATGCGACTCGGCTGATACATCACTCGTACAAACAAATATGCGTGTTCTGACCGCTGTGCAACACCCGCAGCGCTCGGCATCATATCCGATGCCGAATCATGCTGCAAAGGATTGTCTGTCAACTGCACCTGCAGTGAGCTGTGCGTGCCGTCTAGTTGCTTATCGGCGTCGCTCGTGCTAGCACAGCAAAAGTAGTAGAGGGCTGCAACAGTCGCAAGCGTAACGCCAAGCAACAGCAGTGTGGCGATTGGCGATCGGTTGACCGCGTTGCACTTGGTGCAGACGTTGTCACTTCTCCCGTAGCCATCCATGCAGACATTGCATAGTACCCCTTCGTGCCCAACTTGACAGCGCTGCTCTTCAGAATTGATGCATGCATCCGAATTCGGACATTGAAACACAAACCAGGGGCTCACCGTGTCGTGATGGTCTGTGCTTGTATTGGACCAGCCTGGTTGAATCCTGAGACCGACATTTCCGCAGGTCACACATGGCAGCGAGCCGCAAGGTGTGCAGACATCTGATGCCAGTTCGTTTGCGAGTTTACCACGATTGTGCTCGCCTATACACTGCACCACGTTATCGTTCAAAGCTGACGAATTATAGGTATCACGCGGACAGACGCAGTGTATGTGCAGAGCATCAGCCTCTTGCCCAACTGGACAGGGCGAACACATCTCTCCCGGCCAACTAATGGAAGCTTGTCCACACTGCACGCACTCGATGGCCTGGATCACATCGTTTGGTTCCAGGCCAGGTTCACAATCCTCACAGCTAGTTCCAGCAGCCGAATACTTGCCAAACGGGCAAGACTGACATCGTGTTCCTTCGTCCACCGGCTCTTGACCACTTGAGCAATGCTCGCAAGAAAAAGAGCCGCTTGCAGACACAACCTTGTAAAAGCCTTCGTTGCATACACACGCGGAAGCCTCGGAATTTGGCCTGGAATTCGCGACCACGCACTGAATTGGTAGGACATTTATACCGAGCCTTGGGTACGTATTGACCGTCGATTCGATGCCAGTGGTGGGATCAAGCAATGTCCGCACAGGAACAAACTCTTCATCGTCCACCCTGAGCTCAAATTCAAACTCCTCGCGTCTGGCAATCCATGCTGTTGACAATATACACAGATACGACCCGTCCATGCGGTCTTCGCACAGCTGACGCAGAGACCCTTTGTGGATGGTCATTACCTGACCACCGTGCGGGAGATGTAAGCCGCCAGCTGTCCTCAAAACGACTTGCAACTGGCAAACTTCGCCGACTCGACAGTCGAGCGGTGGTGTAGGTTGAATGACTGTTTTGCCATAGTCTGCTACCTCGTCGCTCATGCCTAGATCAAGCGTTCGGAGATTCATCAAGCCACCAAGGATCTCGCCTAATGACCCCCTCTCTTGCATGGCAAGCTGATTCTGGCTGACCGATAGTTCTTTTAGTAGATGCAATTGGCTCAGTGTGTGCGGCAGTGTACCAGTGAGAAAATTGGAATTCAGCTTGAGCGATTGCAGAGCTTGCAAGTCACCGAGACCTGGCGGAATCGAGCCTCGCAAGGACATGCCCTGCAGAGAAATTCCTGTGACACGCGAATTCGAGCAAGACAATAATGCATCAGCGCAGCACTGCACCGAAAGCAACGAACGATCGAAGCATGCAGACCTGCCGTCGCTAGCCGACGCTGGTTGCCCCACGATGCCCAGGTTGAGCGGCGTTGCGACGTCCGCAGGCCTCACGTACTCGACCGGTATGCCTGTACATGAAAACGATAGGCGGAATCCGTCTGCCTGCCTATCATCGTCAGAGACAAATCTTACAAACATCGTAGCCCCGCTGGAAGATATGGGCGTTGGACTCTGCAGCTGAGAGCCAGAGAGAGCTACCAACTGTGGAGCTTCAGCAGATGGACCATCGTAAATGTAAAGCACATCTCCCTGGACAGTCTCGAACTCATCAATGGAAATTGTGAATGTTGCACCGATGAATCCATCCAGAGCCACTCCGCAGTCTTCCAAGCGACCATAAGGACCGGCGCCGTCGGTGATCACACCGTGACATTCAGACACAGAGGCGACCTCACCACAGATATCCACAGCCCGTGAGGTAGCAAGTGTGCTTGCTGCAGGCGGTGGATCGGCATTGTTCAGAGAACCCGCGGTCTGTTCCGTCACCGAAATCGAAACAGCAGCTGGGATAGTTACGCTCCTGAGATCGAGATCAAGATTGTTCACACCAAAGACATCCTTCAGTCCAGACTCAATGCAACATTCAGCATCTTGATTGATAAACAGAGCATGCGCCTCGTTGGATGAGACGCTGCGATCGTATAGCCGAAAATCCGCCAAGGCTAGAGTTGTGTCGCCATGTTTTGCTTGGAAAGGCGCTCCGTGCGCAGAGCCTATATAGATGTTCCTCCGGAGCATTCTCGGCAACGCTCTGGTGCGGGTTCCTCTACCGAGCAGTTCACCGTCCTGGTACACTGACACAGCCTTCACAGAGACCGATACCGTAACCAGCACCCACCGAGACTCTGTTGCTGCACCCCAGAAGGAGTGCGCAGTGTCATGTTCAAATGTTGTTCCTGCTACGAACAAATCCAAGGGCCGCTTCGACGCGATATCGTTGCCTAATGCAAACCAGCCACCTCTGTCCAGCACGGCACCGACCTTGTTGCGGCACACGTCCGTGTCACCACACGTGTCGTCCTGAAATGAGTTAAATATGGTGAAGCCAGTCTGCATTCCATCATGCGTTCCATCCCACGCGGTGCCTACCTGAACCCAGGCAGAAACCGCAATAGCTTTTCCCAAGACCATCGCGTCAAGCTGGACATACGCATCGTCGACCAAGCGCAGGGCCTTGGAGCCAGTTGCGTTCGATAGTGGCTCAGCGCTGTCGTTTGGCACAACATCTGGATTGAGAAGTTCGAGTGTCACCGCATATATAAATACAGAGCCTCTCAAACCTGCAGGACGGACGAGTACAGCTGTCGCCACTGTGTCTTGAGCTATGAAGACTTTACGAATAAATGCCATCCCGTATGGAGTGTGGTCACAGTCTCCGGTCCGACCTGGAGAAAATTCTTCCCAGATCATGTCGCCATTGATCAAGACGTTGAAATACCTTGGGTCGTGACACGTGATCAGCAGCTGGAGCTGGTACTCCTTGCCTAGGATGAGTCCTTCCATCGACATTGATATGGGTCCAACAACGAAGTATTGCGTGCGTGCCAGCGAAGCAAGTGCCATATCATCGGTGCTTGTGCCATAGGAGCGCCATTTTGCGTTGCCAACCGGGGGTCCTTGGTACATTTGCAACTGGGTGTAGGTTCCACTGACGGGTACCGCTCCTCCCCAACGTGCTGTGATCGTAAACCCCGGGGTACCTCGCAACCGTGAAAATTGTTGTGGATTTGAAAAAGCGACCCTCGCAGTTTCCTCGTCAGGAAGATCCTCCTCTAGAACCTCTCGGTTTGCCGATCCCGTGAACACGGCATCGCCTACCTGCACAGACCCGTATCCTGCGACGTCAACAGCGTAAACGAATTCACCTTCAAAGTCCAGACCTTCGCCACTGTCGCCACCACTGGGTCGCCCGACTGTCAGATTGGTCAATCTCTCATCTGTTGTGGCCATAAGTGAAGCATGACCAGCTAGTTCAACCAGTGTCGCTGATATGTGACGATCGCTTGAATCCTGTACTCGACCCTCGATAGCCGTCTCGAAGGCTAGCCAACATACAAGTTGTGCGCGCAAACTTCCACCGTTTGAAAGATCAATGCTATCCCACTCTGCAACGCAACATGGTACAAGGCGTTAGCATAGGAATGTAGCATCATCCAAGAACTCTGGGAGAAATGAGCTTACGAATTTCGATGCCGCCGCCCTGGCTCAGCAACATACTCACGGTGCTGAACTCGTTGCTCCGAAACAACGGCGCGTGCCACGATATCTTTATCAGTGTTGGTGAAGGCCGAGACAAAGATGCTACCGCCTGTGAATGATCCATGTCAAAATCCCCACCAGATGCAACTACTGCACTGTAAACCGCGCTCCCATCACCGAACGGTTGTGCGACCTGTGACTGCTCTTCGAATGCCAAGAAACCGGTCGAAGATACCCAGGCTTGTGTGTATGTCAGCCCGAAGTAAGGAAACGAGAACCCGAGGTCGATGCTAACAGATGCACCCGTTCTCAGGTCAAGCGTAGATTCTGCAGCCGGATACGGCTGTGGTATGGACCATTCGTACGAGTAGGCCGGAGGAAGAACTGCGGTCATGGTGTATGTTGAGTCGTCTTGTCGCCGCAACGACGATACATGCACAAAGTACGGCCCAGAAGCATCAGTTGCGTTCCACCGAAGCATGGTCCCACCCTCGCGGTAGTACTGTACAGGTGCGGCTGTGCCGCGCACGCTCTCGGCATTCTCATCAAGTATGCCGAGAATGGTCCATTCCTGGTGCGCCGAGCGCAACTGCAGCTCATAGAAAGCGTGCGCTGTGGTGGGAGAAAACGAGAACCTGAGACACGCGAAGAGTCAGTCGGCCATGATGAACGAAATGTAAAGCTGCACGATATTATGCGGAACGCACCAGGCACCATTCCCACCGGATACTCCATACGACTGGTTCGCATTCGGGCACGTATTATCGGGGGTTGCCACCCACGTCCAGCTGTAAATGCTGCCATACGAACACTCTTCCGGCTCACCTTCCTCCGCAATCAGCTCTGAAGCAGTGCACAGTCGGCCGCCGAGTCCCTCACACAGGTCTTTGGCCTCTGGCGCGAGCGCCTCGCGCATGCACGCGTCTCCTCTACCAAACTCTCCGATAAGACTGCTTGAGCCGCACACAGCCGCACTTCCGTGTGCATCTGGGTCCCATCCTACAGAACGACAACATGTGGTCAACGACAGCAAAATATGATGGCAGTCACCACCTACGTAGGTATACGTGTCCAACTTACCTAGGCTGCTGCAGTCAATCATCCGCTCACATGGCTCGAGACCAACAGGCCAACCTGATAAGCCGCACTTCACGCCACTCCATAGGTCGAAGCAAGCTGATAGCGAGAACAACACACGCACACACGCACACAAACAGTGGTAAGCTCACCGCACAGAGAATGCAGCGATAACAGCAGCAGCAGCAGGTGAATGACCTACGATCGCTGTCGACGTAGTCAACACGTAAGGTCTGGGCTTCCGAAGGCACCAGGGAGGTCCAATTGTTGTACCGTTGGAACCCCGTAGCTCGCTCCGCCGCTTCCACACAGCGAGCCCAAGGCAATTGACTTTGCGCAGCATATGATAGCTCCATCCCACCGAGAGAGTCGAGTGTAACGCGCACAGTATCATGCGAACCCGCCGTCCAGCCGAATCGATCCCACTGTATGTCAATCCCATCCACGCCTCTAGATATCATTACTGTCTCACTGTTTATGGTATCAGATGGCAGCAGCCTTCCGTCATTGTCGGACGTTAAGCCAGTCGTGTCCAACACTGCGTAGTCAAGGATGCGGAGCCGATACCATGCCATCGCAAATGATCTTGTTCCATCCAGGTTACCCCCGAGGGCAAATATCGTTATCGGGCACAATTGGTTGTTGCACATCTTATCGGTAGAGTAATGGCTTATATCCACAAGCTCCCCGTCAACAAAGTACCGCTGGGTAACTAGGACACGATGCGCACCGGAGTTCCCCTCAGATGCAGAGCGTGTGCACGACGTCCTACACGTTTCTGGGCAGGCTGCCCGCACGCTCTCGCCAAAACGACCTGCTACGCTGCAATAGCCATTCACTTCACCACAATTCCGCAGGTGAGGAGACAAATACGCCTCGCGCGCTAGGTCGACCACTCGATCCCAGATTTCTCCTGTGTTCCGGTCTGCGCACGAAGAGATTTCGCGAGTCGAGCTCACTGTCAAACGGTGCCAGCCTGTAGACAGCATCGCAAGGCTTACGTTGGAACTCTGCCACCCTCCTCCGTCCGTAGCCTGTGTGCCAAGAAACGCTTGTTCCGTTCCAACAATTGCAGTGCCATCTGCCGACCCGACCAGTGTCATGCCCGTTGCGGTAGCAGCGGTGATGGAATCCTCCATCAAGAAAAAGCAGTCGAACGTCCAATCGCCATCAACGTCGATTCCCTTGTCTCCGACTTGTATCCAGCCATGGGTGTCTAGTTGCACAGCATTGTCAACGCCGATCGGACCAGGCACGATGCGTGGGAACCCTTTCGTCCACCCGGCGATCGGTGCGCTGCCAGTGAAGACAATGTGTCCTGCATCATCTACATCCACCCCGAATGTTTCTTCATCAACAGACGGCGCGGCTTGCTCGAGATCAATACATGTATTCGCCAGGTCAAAGATCTGTCGGTGCACAAGCTCCGACAGGCATGATCCACCTTCTGTACTGTAAAGGATGTAGAGAATGGGCGAACCGGGCGCAATGCCGCTAACAATGTCATCATCTAGGTCAGAATTCGCACCTGTGCATTCACCACCTTGGGCAAAATCGCAAGAATGACTCGGCATACCGAGTGTGCTATCAACAATGATCATGTGGTTGACTGATGCATCTCCACCTGGGTCATTACACACACTCTTGACGAAACCTGTGAGCGGAATCGAGTTAAAGGTTAGCCCAGACACAGTCGCCTGGCCTTCTGACCCAAGGTTCCCTGCGACCATGAAGTCGATAGGAGAGTCGTGGACGTTCGTTGTCAAGAACAGCCACATTGAGTCTAGTTGCAGCATTTGATAATGACCATCAGCGCCAAAGCAGTTGGTTGGAACAGGCTCAAAGTCAGCATAGTATAGTAGCTCGCCGAGAGAACAGTCATGCGGGTTAGTCGTTGTGTCACCCATCAGATTTGTCATCAACAGATTTCCAAGATCATACATGTCGCCGCCGCCGTCGGACACGATATTCCCAGGGTCAGAACACTGCACCTCTGCTGTGAAGCCTGCTCCATTTGTATTCCCATCGCTGCGGAAGCTCAGAACCAAGTCTGAACTCCTGGAAGCAAATACTCCAGGATCCTCCAGCGATCCAGACAACTCCAGGACACGCGGATCTGCTCCACTGGCCAGTGGTCCTTCCGTCAGCGCCACAAAATCGTAATCTTGCTCTGTATTGAGCATTGTCAGCTTCACACGAGGCCGTCCTCTATCACAGTGTAGTGTAATCTCACAGGCAAGGTTGTTGCGATACTCTGACCCTTCAGAAGGGAACACGAGCATCGGTGATCCTTGCGTGATCATTTTACACGGATCACTTGGCAATTGATCGTCGGCTGACGGAGCTGCACAGCCAAGCGTATCTGGATCGCAGGGGCCACGGATGAAGCTCGTCCAGCGTGAGCCGAACCGCAGGCTGAGATAGTCCTCGCCTTGGCTCGATCCAGCTTGGTTGTTGGTCATTCGGTCAATCGTGTGCGAGTCTGCTACAATCGTCGGCAGTGCCATCCAGCACGAACGCTCAGCTGTAGCGCTACTATCACTGCTCTGATCGTCCTCATCTGGCGCCACATCAGCTGGATGATGTGCCGATAATGCGCTATCATCCCAGGGAGCCACGACGATCGAGTGATCACAATTCACCGTCAGCAAATAATCACCAGTGTTTCTTTCGTACCCTTCAACCTGTGCAAATAGTAGCGTTGCAGCTGGAACAGCGAAGGTGATGCATGACCCATACTCGTTTCCAACCCAGCCTGCTTCTTGACAATCGTCGTTTTGTGCTTCAACTGTGGCACGATCACTGGCGAAAATCGTCAAGATAGTATTCCTCAAGCCGTGGACTTCCCGCTCCGTCACGAACTCACAGGTCGCGCCATTTAACGCGTACACGGTGTAGAGATCTTTTTGCCGGTAAACGTAGTTTGAAAGACTTCCGGTCCAAACGGCTTTAGACGTGCGAACCATGAAGTCTCCGGTTGAGCCAATGTTGATGTCCGTTGCGACATCTCCACGGATAGGAAATGAAAATGGCAGCGAGACCTGGAACGGAGCAAATGTAGCAGAGCCGAAGCGACGGAACGACCTCGACCGCTCACCGGTAGCAGCAGTAGCGTCACTCTCAAGCTTCCAGAACCACTCATATGAAAACGAAAAGTCCCAATCCTGCGAGCTGTGTACGCTGCTCGTCACGCCGAGGGGGTCGCTGATGTCGTTCAGGATCTGCTTTTCGTGCCGCAACAGGCTGTCACAACACCAGAGCAGCACATCAGACTAATTGGGACTGTTGCCAAGACGACGAGGCGACTATCACTCACGGTGCAAAGATGTTGTTTTCCAGATTGAGAGACGCGATTTGTTTCAAGCTCTGGCCCAGTGACGAGAACTCTGGCAGGGGACCTCCTGTTGTTGTCGAACGTTGCACGCAAACGTCCTTTAGCTTTCGTTGGACAGATTTACACTGGCTGACCGATGCAAATGTAACTCACGAAGTTGGTTGTCAGACAGCCACAACCACTGCAGCCCGAGCTGAGCGATACATTCCGGCATCCTGCCACGTAGTTGGTTTGAAGATAATGCCAAGACCTGGAGTGCAGTCAGTCGGCAAAGTGCCCCAGCGTCGATCGTGCCCGACATGCCGTCGTTCCACATCGAGAGTTCTTCCAGGGCAGTGAGCTCTCCAATTGCGTGCCACGGTATGTCCTGGTTAGTGAGGTCTACATTCTGTCAAAACACCCGGCAATGTAAGCGACGTGTCGGTGCGAGGGGCAGACGCGGTACAGCAGTTCGAGTCTCACGTGGATGTCAAGGACCACTACCCGTGCCACACCGATCTGGTCTGTCCGGCACTCAATCCCCGACCACCTGTCCCGACATGGGTCGCTGGAATTGCGCCAGTGGAAGTAGCTTGGCAAACGCAGAGTGGTAGCCATAGCCAGCAGCGCAGCAGCATCTCCTGGCCTCGTAGTGTGATCCATCACATTGAGGGTGCTATCAGCGTCTGCATCAATAGCGATCCAGCCTATGGTTGTGGTTCCTTCGCTAGCAGCAAAAAAGGACCCGCACACATCGTCCTCCGTCCCCAGCACTGTGTGAGCAGGAGATGTCTCCAGTAGACGTAAATGAGTAGTTAGCTCCTGAGTCGAGCTTATCGAACCCAAAATATGCCTGCAGGCAGCATGTACCGAAGTGCCGTTAGTGAGAACGCAGTCAAAGCGCACGAATGGATGGATGGTAAAAGCTCACGGTGTCCGTGAAAACGCGGATGAAAAATGCAGGGCCGTCACGAGATCATCGCTGCCTTGAATAACTCCGGCCTCAAATTCTGACCCATGCACAGTTCCTGTACCAGTGGGACATGCAAGCCAGCCCACGTCAATGCTCATCTCATCCATGGTCCCTGTTGCGTTGCTGCGGTTGGTAAAATGGTTGGCCCCGAACGAAACCCCGCCACTTTGCCACGAGAGTTCAGCGTAGCTGTCATCTGGATGATCGTCTTCAGAATATCCTGATCGATACTCAAAGCGTACTTCGTGGTGGCCTGTTTCTAGTTTCATCCGACCGCTAGTGAAATACAAGCAACACTCCTCCCAGTGGTCTAGAATCGTCGCACCGTCGAGCATTAGCCGAGAGCCACGATTGGCGAAGGATGTGAAGACAAAGTGAGCGCTTACAGCAACACTCAGCCGCGTTGTCCATCGTGCTGAGAAGAGTCCTGATTCTGTGATGCGCTGAGGAGTCCTACCCTCCATTGCACGCGGGAATCCACCACTGACAACGTGCCAGTGCCAGTTTGGAGCCTCTGCTTCGCACACAACAGCGACTGGAGAGCCGCTGAGGTCAATGTTGTCGAAGTACGATGCAAGAAACTCACCATCGTTGCACCAGACGCCTTCTCCATGGACCTGCATGAAAAACGAGTGCGCAATGCTGCCTGCAGCTACCTGGTAGTGTCTAGTCGTTACGTGTGACGTGCGGTTGTCGAACGTCTGAGGTGATGAGACAACAACTGGCCCTGGTCCTTGGTCTAAAATCGAGCTCAAAAGGGATACGCGATGCCACTGCTGATCGTAGATCCGGTGTAGTCCCGCTTGCCAGCCCTCACTAAGCCCTGCCTCCACTACCAGAAAGCTGACCTGTTCGACGCTTTCTCGTGGGACCGCGAAGTGGCACGAGCGCTGTTCGCCACGGATCTCAAAGCTCCAGGTCCCTGCAGCATCTGGACTAAGGCGACGAATCTGCACGACTGCCTGGATAGTGGAAGCGCGAGTGCTCACGCCGCCAAGCACTATCGGTGACACATATGCTTGTCGCAGGACCACCCGCTGCCATCCTGTAGTAAGCTGGGTGACACCAGACTCGCCGATCGTAGACTTGGGCTCAAACATACACGAGCCGTCGTCAACGTCGGGTATTGCTATGCCCAATATCGTGGGACTATTGTCTGCCATGGCGGAGGTACACCCAGTGGTGAGAGGTCCCTCGCGACAGGTCGA
>Ga0115006_10002014_pt1 | contig 13099 bp, 14 predicted proteins | sample ArcOceMetagenome_3_FD_88943 | JGI IMG/M metagenome (GOLD analysis project Ga0115006, IMG submission 88943) | Marine eukaryotic phytoplankton communities from Arctic Ocean - Arctic Ocean- Svalbard ARC20M Metagenome | ecosystem: Environmental > Aquatic > Marine > Oceanic | place: Arctic Ocean...
ATTCGGTACCGTCGTTTTGCCCTCGGCATCAAGGAGCGAGATGGAATTGTCTGTTTTCAAAATGACAGTGAAGGGCATGGTACCACCCGAGCTTTTTAGGCTGGAGTGGGTACAATTCCTGACATACACGTGATACTTGCCCACGTCCGGTTTGGTCCAGAACACGTTCTCCATCATGTCGCCCGCTGAAGCTCGCCTGTCAACATCCAGCTTGCCGTTGCCCATCGCCTTATTTGAGTAAGAGATCCTGCCTTTGGGAGTTTCAACGTAGAGGTCGAGATCGCACCCCTTTCCGCTGTCGTTTGTCCACATAAGGCTGACATTCATAGCCCCTTGTTTGGCGCCGGCTTTTTCCATTCTCTTCGCGAGTTCAGCCTTTTTGTTCTCAAGCAGTTCGGTGAGGCTCTCCTCCTCGGAGGCAGCGGGTTGATTCTGGGACGCTGATGTCGGTGCCAAGAAGATGAGATTGGCCGGTTTGAGACTGACAATTGCTTCCTTATCTGAGTCAAGCAACACCCCGATACGCCCATTCTCCAATAGGGAGTGGATTGTGCCTGCCTGATCATTGAACTCAGGTTTTGCATGCAGATCGCACACCTTCACACGGCTTCCGACTTGCAGCTGCTCCAACTCCGCGCGTGCCAGAGGCTGAGGAGGTGACGTAGGCGCAGCATCGTTCCAACTGGCCCTCACAGGCTGATGGGTGCGGGCATGGTCTTGTGCAATCTTGTCAGCTTTCGCCCGGAAATTGTGTGCAGATTCTTTTTCCCAGCTGGTCCTCACAGGCTGATGGGTGCGGACATGGTCTTCTGCAAGCTTGTCAGCTTTTGCCTGGAAATAAGGTGCAGAATTATGTTCCATCGGCGGCATCCCCGCCGCGGCCACTGTTCGAACAGCTGCTGCTGGCACGACATGGTTGGAATTCTGAACAAACTTACGAATGGGCCCTCCGCGATTGAGTGCCGCCTCTGCAAACGCATCGGCCTCCGATAGAAAATTGTTTGGAGCAAGCCTGTCAGTATTCCGCATATTAACACTGGAGCTCAATCCGAGGCTGACGCCACTGACAGGAAGTGGTTCTCTGTCTCTGATGTGAATAACTCTATCAGAACGCATTTGCAGATCTCGGGCCACTGTGCCCAAGATTGCCTCGTGCGAAGTAGCATTATACCCACGCTGCACCAGAGCTATTCTGTCGGCCCCCCCAACATATGAATGGGACAGATTTGGCTGCGGCCCCGCTGCTGTTGCTGGTGGCAGTGGTGGGTCTGCAGGCGGCTTCGGCTGCGACTCTGGCGCCACGGCTCGCATTATGGCTGGCACTGCGGCGGGCACGGCTCGCACTGCGGCTGGCACGGCTCGCACTGCGGCTGCATTCGATACAGCAGTATCATCGACTGCTGCTGCTGCTGCTGGCACTGCTGGTGCTCCTGCAAAAATGTGCACGCCGGTCAGTGCAACGGACGCCCCGCTAGCACAAATGAGCTAGATTCTTTCAGCATACCTGTTCGTTGGACCCCGAGTTTTTGTCGCGGCAAAATCCCCCCCCCCTTCTCCTCCTCCATGCTGCCTCCTGGCTCCAGCCCCACGGCTTTGCTAGTCCACTTGCCCTGCAGCAATCGCGATCCAGGGTCGCCAAGCTGCGCCCGCAGGTCCTGCACGACTCGGCTTGGATCGCCTGCGCTCGGCGCGACCAACACGTCATTGATGATGCTTCCAGCTCGCAGGCTTACGACTTTGAAGTATTTTGCATCGGTCTTGGCCGCAAATGCGAGGTCTTGTGTCAGGCTTTGCGTATATTCCCCCCGGTCGCCGATGGACGCGAAGTCAGCGTCCAGCGTGAGCGTGAACGGCGCCGACACCTTCCATTCCTCATCAGGTATTGGTTCGAATTCTATCTTCCTGCATCGTGCATCTCACATCAGGCCCCGAACAAGAGGTATGTGCAAGCATATGCAAGCTGCGCAGAGGTGCACACGCAAACCACCTGGGTTTTGAAACTGGCAGAAGCTCGGGCGCCGGGGACATCTGGAGAAGCTCGGGCGCCGGGGACCGCTGGAGAAGCTCGGGCGCAGACGACATCTTTGCTGAGGGAGGCGAATGCGATGGCGGTGATGGCACCTGGGCATCATTTCGCCGGCCAGGCTTCAGCGCCGTACAACGATGCGCACGCAGCCCGCAAGCGCGCCCCTTGGTCTCCCAGCCGACTGTTGCTTACCGTACGCACCACGGAACGCGCCATGGCGGGGCGCTGGGCTTGAGCAGGCGCGGGCAGGAGCGCAGGCGACCGCTGGACTCCAAGAGGGGGTGAGGACTCCGGCGAGTAGTATGCAGGAACGACGCTACTGAGCGCAGGCGACTGGTGCCGAGGCACCTCTGGATACTGCAAGGGATTCTGTACATGCACCGTGGCGCACAAGCGATCGCGTACAGAGCGTGCACGCCGGAGCAGCCTAGTCAGCGCGCCACGCACGCACGCACGCACGCACGCACGCACGCACGCACGCACGCACGCACGCACGCACGCACGGCAGGCGGGGCGATGGCGCGAGGAGCCTGCCTGCCCGGCACAGGCAGAGTGGGCGCGCACCATCTCGCCCACGCCTGGGCCCGCCGTTCCGCTCCGTGCTTCCGTGACCAGGCTCTGTCGTCCTGCTTCCCTCGCTCGTTCCACACGGTGTTGAGCGTGTTCGGCCTCACTACTGACCGTTAAATCGGCCTTACGACAGGGTAGCGCGGGGCGAGGCGCGGCTTGGAGCGAGGTGCGGGTCGGCATAGGCATCGCTGTGATGGTAGCGCTGGTCCCGCTGAACCCCGCCGCCGCCGCGCCGTGCGCGCCCTGCGCCTTCGCTCCCGCAACCCTGCCGCCGCCGCTGCTCGCGGGCAGAGGGCTGGGGGTGGGCGAGAGGGTTTGCGCGCCGCCAGTGGGCGTGGGCTTCTCCAGCGGCAGCGGGCTTGGTGGAGGGGCGCCGGTAGCGCCCGGTGCGATCAGCTGGCGACGAGCATCCTCGTGCGTGCGTGCGGGCGGTAAGATGGACGACGACGAGGTGCCGGCCGCGTTGCGCGCATTTTTCATAGCAGCAGTGGCGGCTGCGCTGGGCGCGGCCATCTTCGCAGGTGCGGACAGTGTGCTTCAGGCCCGTCCTGCAACCTGATCCTGTTCTCTTTGAGCGCCTGCGAGCCATCTTCGCCGGGATTGGTGACAATCCCCGGTTGTGTGTGCACAGCTCAACACGATGGGTGGTCGTCGCTTGCTTCCTTGCCGTTTCCGGGCGTTGAGGACGGACTTACGGTGCTCGTCCTCGTTCTCTGCGTGCGTACTGCCTTTTGCTTTCGTGCGCGCGCTGGCGCTGGGCGCTGGGCAGCGCTTTTCTGAGACTGACTGGACCGGCGGTGCTGGTCTTCCCAGGGACTCGAATGAGTGTTTCACTGCTAGCAGTGCCCAGCGTGCTCACATCGGGGGTGAGCCGCTATCCAGCTTGTACCTGCTGTTTAGTTGCTTCTGCGTGGCCCTCAAAAATCCTGGCTTCCTCCGGCGGCGGAGCGACACGCGTTTGACACGTCAAGCGCGCAATCGAGTTAGTTTGGAATGTGTTGCAAAATCTGAGGACTCTGGAGCGATTGCGAAATCCGAGGACTCTGGAGCGATTGCCCGGGTGCCGTGATGCCCAGGTGCCTCAACGCACGCACCGCAGGAGGTTGGCTCAGGCTTCACCTTTCCGGCGACAAATTAAACTCACTAAGACTCTCTTAGTGTAGAAAAGGGCGAAGAAAAGGGCTGCGATCCCAGGAGTTGCCCGCAGGCAGGGAGAAAAGCACAGGGGAAAGGCTTGCGGCGCGAGAGTGACGCTCACGCGCGTTTTTCTTTTGCCCGTGACGCTCACGCGCATTTTTTTTCGCCCTTGACGCTCACGCGCCAGCAGTGACGCTCACGCAACGCGTTGTTTTGCGCTTGACGTGCGCCGGCGCACTCGTCGGCATCCGAGAAGCCCCGCCATCACAGTGTGTGCGGGGGGGCAACTGTTGTTACAACTGTGGGCGCCGCCGGCGCGCCTGCTTGCACCGCCGGCGCCCGCTTGGCTGCTGAGGCTGTGCACCTCCAGCGTGTACAGCGCGGTCGCGCTCGGGGTCCTCCTCGTTCACTGCGTCAGCTTTGAATAAACCTTCCTCCTCCTCCTCCTCCTCCTCCCCTCGGCTCTTCTCTGACAAACGATCACATGACCGCTACATGAACATGTCGTCGCCACCACCAGGGGGCCGGAAGATGTCATTGTCGGGAAATTCACGTCGCGGCCTGCCCATGCCGGGAAAGCCCTGGGGACCCAAGCCGCCCATGCCTCCCACGCCAGGCGGACCGAAGGGATCAAATCTCGCACCGGGCGGAGCTGCTATGCCGCCCATGCCGCCCATGCCGCCCATGCCTCCCATGCCTCCCATGCCGCCGCCTGCCGCAGGGGCAACGCGCGGGCGAGTGAGTTGGGTCGTGTTGGTTGGTGCGTGCTTGAAGCCGTGGCAAAAAGACCTCAGACAGTGCACTGTGGGTGATGCCCAGAGTGCGCGTGGGAGGCCAGGAGGACACACGGGAGGAGACAAGGGGGACGCGCTAGGTGCAGGTCACATGAACAAACAGTCAGCACAGGAGTGGATGCAGAAACAATAGTACCGAAGCCAGGGTGGCGAGGACCAAGCAGATTTCCGCCCAGTTCGCCGCCGACTCCTAACCCTCCAGGACCGATGCCCAGGCCCCCCAAGCCGCCCGGCGTTAGATCCGCCCTGCCCACCTCCGTGTACATCTGCAGCGACACATAGGTGAAAAGAGGTGTTTACATTCAGTCTGGCCGCGGGACAAGGTGCTGACGCGCTGACGCGTCAGATCACCGATCTGACGCGCTGGCGCGTCACCGTCACGTCCGTAGGCTGCGTCAGCGCCACTGGAGGATTCGCGGCGGGCTCTGCCGGCGACGCCGCCGGGGGCGCCCGCCGCCGTTGGGCTAGGTCACACTTTTTCATGGGTAGGTCACACTTTTTCATCAGGCTAGGAAAATCGTAGCAACGCGGCATCGACAATCCGCAGGATTGCGGATTGATGTCATGTTTTGGAGGATTCGGGAAACAAGATACCAGGGAAACATGATACCTGCGCAAGACCTGCAGGGCCTGCCATGATGCCTGCTGCAAGCCCGTGCTCGCCGCGCCATGGGTGCCCTTGCGCTGGTCTATTTCCCTCCGCCTGCTTGCATCATTTCGTTAATGGGCGCGGCGTGCCCAAAGTCCCATCAGGGCGCAGCGCACGCGCTACGCCTGCGGTGCCAGCCGTCCCCGCGCAATAGAAGGCCCATCCAGAGAAGGATACTGCTTAGAGCCTCGGACACTGTTCCGCCTGTGGCTGCAGCCGTTCACAGCGCCGGTGTCTCCGGCAGCGTTGCAGTGTTTTGTCTTCACAGTGCACACTACTCGGTCTACTTTTGACGCACACTCCGACACGGTCCCGGGGAGCTAGCTAGCGCCTGTGCTCACGCGCAGCGAGGCTGCGGGCACGGGACATCACGCAGAGAGCAGAGAGACCTGGAGGTGGCACGACTGCGTCTGCTGGGGAGCGTCGTTCTTGCCGTTGCTTGACAAGGACGGCAGGAGTTTGTACGTCACGTTGACCCTCACTGCACGCTGCAGCGCGTCCAGGTCGGAATAGACCTGCTCGTCGCACCAACACCATTCCGCATGACCGCAGGGAGCGCGCGCACAGGAGAGCGCAGGCGGCAGACGCAGAGTCCACAGGGCGCTGCGGGCTGCGGGCTGCAGGCGGGGGCGGCCTGCGACCTTGGAGCAGTCCAGGGCGGCGGCATTGGCGTTGGGAGGCACAAATTGCACAAAGTCGCCCGTGCGGAGCTCAAGACAGTGCACGTCGGCTGTCTGGTCTGACGCTGCGTGCACCTGGCGCGCGCTCTCTGAGTCAGCATCGCAGGCGCGGCCCGGGGCAGCGCGCCTGGGGCTCTGGGCGGGGACGCGGGCGCTGCGTGCGCACCAGCAGCAAGTCCTCCATGACAATGCTCTTCACGGTGAACAGCGCGCCCGCGCCCGCGGCGTGTTTGTAGTAGAGACAGTACACATCCTCGCCGTCGTTCCAGTCCGCGGGCAGGGGGCCCGTGCTCGCCGGCGGCTCGCCGCGGCAGGCCTTGGCTGCGTCCTCGCTGCTGGCGACGCACCGCAGCCCTGCGGCACCCGCGGGCGTGCACACGCCTCACACGCTGGCCGTCGCAAAAGAGAGGCCCGGACACGCGCGCGGCAGCACAGGCGCGGCGCCGACGAGCAGCGGGCGCCGACGAGCAGCGGGCACAAAGGCGAGCAAGCAGCCGGCGGGGCCGCAGCGCGGCGCGGCGGCCCAGCGCGCATAGCGCGGCGCGCCGGGGGGAGGCACACCGTCAACCTCGAGCGCAGCATGCACCGCAAGCGCCAGCGCGTCTGCGTCCTTACGCAGCACGCACTGTGCCGTCGCAGCCGCGCGCACCACCGCCTCCATCGCTCAGCGAATGGACCTGCAGCCCAGCAGGCAAGGGACAAAGAGAGGTGTCTGTGCAAAATGGTCACGGCCGTGGGCCGTGACAGAAAGTCTCGTTAGACCTGGTCGGGCCTACCGTAACCTTACCCCCCCCCCCGGTTCGGCGACACAGGGCCGCCCGTGGGCGACCGCCGGCATGGTGCTCTTTGCACGGCAGGAAGACCCGTCGAAGGACCCCAAGTCGCACCTGCTCCGGCGCGAGGTGAACCGCAAGTATGACCTCGTCGGCGCCCTGGAGCGCACGGCCGCCAGCGAGGGGGTGTACAAGAGCATCCACGGCCCGTCGGGGCTCAACCTGCTGATGTCGGCTGCCGTTGTGAAACGCGCGGACGGGATGCTCGAGGGCGCGGAGGCCAAGCGGCGGGAGTACGTGACGGCGGGCGGCGCGCTGGCGCGAGTGATGCAGGAGACAGGCTCCTCGTCCGCGCAGATGTCGGGCGCCTCGACGCGCGCGTCGCCCGAGAGGCCCCCGCGCCCGCGCGCCAGGTCGGCCTTGCCGCACGCTGGCGAAAAGCTCAACGACGCCCTCTCGCGCGCGTGGATGGATCGGCAGGACTCGCTGCGCCAGTCCAAGGCGGCCGACGCGGTGAAGCAGCTGCTCGCAGAGGCCAAGGAGGTCGACTCCGCCAGCACCACTGCCATCGCCGAGGCCGAGCGGACAATCAGGTCGCGCCGGAGTTCCAAGCGCAGCAAGTCAACTGTGCGCGACGACCCCCCGGGCAAGGACGCGCGGGTGGTGCGCGCGGAAGGCGCTGGCGACAAAAGCGGGGTGCGTGCGCCGGCCACGGCGCAGGCCGCGCCCGACGAGGCGAGCCCCGTGATGGCAACAGCGCACGAGGAGAAGAGGACGCGGGCCTGGAGTGCTCGTCTGTCTATGTCGCTCAACAAGTCCAAGGATCTCGAAGGCAAGGCGCGCGTGTGGGATATGTCGGGTGGGCTCCACGTCGCTGGCGCTCGCAGAGGTGAAACTCCTAGAACACCCGCCTCGCCCTTGCACGGGCGCGTGGCCCGCAGGGAAAGCTCTGCTGCCCGCGCGTGGCCTGCAGTGACAGCCATGCAGCCCACGCGTGGGCAGCAGGCAAAGCCCGGCTGCCCACGCGTGGGCCGCAGGGAAAGCTCTGCTGCCCACGCGTGGGCCGCAGAGAAAGCCCGGCTGCCCACGCGTGGGCTGCAGCGAAAGCCCTGCTGCCCACGCACCCGCGCCGCGTGGCTTCGGGGCAGTCAGTCCTCCGAAGCCACGGTGTTTTTGGAGTTTCATTTTCGGGGGTTTGATGTGCTCCTGGGTGCTGGCAGACAGTCCGAGGTTGTTAGTGTTCTAGGATTTTCGGGCCCGTGGCCCGCTTGCTCGTGCCGCGCGCGTCCCTCCCTCCCGCCCTCAGATCAAACTCACCTGTGGCGGAGGTGTGCGTGCAGATTTGCGATCACCCTTCCTCGAAACCAAGACCAAGCGCCACGACCCGCATGCCCTCTACTCCAACACCATGCGTCCAGCGTCTGCAGCTCCAGGTCACAAACAACTCTGTCGTCTGCATTTTCGTTACTCGCAACCGTGCGTGCACCGCCAAAAGTCAGTGATCAAACTGTCCACAAGAGAGAATTCGAAGCGGGGGACCTGATTTTTGCCTTGTGCAGTGCTGGTGTCGCCGTCCAAGATGGCCCAATCCAACGGGCAGCTGCTGACAGGGAACAGCGTGTGTACATTGAGATATCCGTCGGGCGCCCCGGAGACCTCGCCTCATCGCGGAGAGATGCGTGAGGATGTGCATTGCATGGGCAGCCACTGGAACTTCAGATTCCGCGACAAGAGGAAACACACATTTGGGGCCGAAATAGGCAGCAGTGTGCGCCCCAAGGTCGGCTGATGCTCTGACATCGTTTCTTGATCTTGTGCGCACGCATGTCTTCCCGCTCACATCGGCACCCTGCTGGGTGCCGAGACTGACCAGCCTCGTGGTGGGTGTTTGTTTCCGGTGTTGTGCAGTCCGCCTATCCCGACCTGTCGCCGAACAAAGCTGCGTCTCAAGACACAGCGAAGACCCTGGTCACCAGCCGCTCCGAGAAGGAGGGAGAGCGGCCCACCACTGGCCGAGTGGGCGCGGCAGAGGCAGACACGGCAGGCAGAGGAGTCCAGGAGGGAGGGCGAGGGACTTCAGGTCTGAAGTCCCTCGCCCTCGCGAGGGGCCCAAAGGATGCGCATGGGCATGCTGAAAGCGAGTCTGTCCCGCAAGATGCTAATGCCTTGTCCATCTCCGTCGGGAGAGATGGAGCTGCGCTGGGGACACGTGCAGACGGACCCTACAAAGGGTCAACGGACCACACTGGCAAAATGCTGTGGGGAGGATTGGATGGGGAGCAGATCTCGCCTAGACACTTTCACCGCAAGCGCACGGAAATAACATCGCGGGGGCAGGCGCGCATGGGCTATGGCATGAAGCCGTCGGAAGTGGACTACACGGTCAAAGTGCAGGAGCGTCCTGTGCTGGGGCAAAAAATGGTCAAGACGAAGCGGTTGAAGCAAAAGCAGTTTGCGGAAAGCATTGCTTCAGCAACTGAGCTGCAGCGGCCAAAGTCGGGTGGCCTTGGCCTGGGTATGCCCAAGCACAGCGCCCTGCCCCTGAACCGGCCGTCAGAGGCCAACTGGGCCTATCAGACGCTGTACATGCCCAAGACTGTGGTGCATTGGAACCCGGGCAACGTGTCCAAAATCGTGCGCAACATCAACTACGAGCAGGAACGCCCGACCTTTGGCCCGCACTTCTCCAGCAACTGATCATGTCCTCACCGTTCAATTTTTGTCATTTTACGGATTGTTCCCCCGAGGGCTATAGCACAACTCATTCCGGCGTCTCAATAAAACGGCTTCTCAAAAAACACCAAACGCGGGGCCCTGATTTGCCCGTGCATCTGACAGCTGTTGATGACCACACTGTTCTCTAAATGATGTAGAGCACTACTAACAGCGTCCTCGCCCCCTCTCGGTGCTTCTTGATTTCAACCCCTCCTCCTCTGTGAACAGTTGCAGCTCTGCCCCTTTGCTGTTGGTCAACTCAGCTGCGTGCAGGCGCCCGGGGCATGGTGGCGGGGGGTGTTTCCCCCCCGCCTCGCCCCAGCTGGGAGGGCGCCCCCAGCTCCCCGCCCCGGGACTTGGCAGCGTGCCCCCCCCCCTCGTTGCTCTCTCGCCCTCCTGCTCCTCCCCCACGCCCGTCCTCCTCTCACTGTGACGCCGAAGGGCGCGTAGGCGCCTTTAGCTCCTCTCGCCAGCAGAGCCTTTCTCCTTCCTCCACACAATTTCAAAATTGCGGCACCGTAGGCATTGACAGTCACACCTGGTAAGGCAGGCTGGTAAGGCAGGCGCCTGCCTTAGGCGCAGCACGAAGAGCATCAGCCCAAAGCACACCATGAGCGCCAGCGCCAGCGCCCAACCCCCCAGGCCCGCGTACCACACCGCGAGGAAGGCTGCGCAGTTGACCAAGACGCACGTCCGGGCCTTGGCCTTCTGGTCCGACAACCGCAGCGGGGGGGCGCGAAGCGCCATCGCCCTCCCTTCTTTAGGGGGGGGAGCAAAGGAGGCTGCCGGAAGCCCCGCTCGCCCCGCCACCGCCACCGCCGCCGCGCGCCGCGCGCCGCGCCCGGCGCCGCTGCTGGTGCTACACGTGCGAGGTCCGGCTGCGATGCCTCAGGCACAATAGAGCCTATGCCTCAAGGCCTATGCCTCAGGAGTGACGGCGCAAGAGTCATGGCGCAAGAGGCGCTCGGCCTGCATAGCAAGATCTAAGAGGACACTGAGCGGTTGCCATGGAGAGCGGTTTCCAATTGGCCCCACCTTGGCGCAGTTGTCTCTGTGTCTCTACGTCTCCCAGTCTCTATCACTGCGATGCCTCAGGCGCAATAGAGCCTATATATGCCTCAAGGCCTATGCCTCAGGAGTGACGGCGCAAGAGTCATGGCGCAAGAGGCGCTCGGCCTTGCATAGCAAGATCTACAGAGACACTGAGCGGTTGCCATGGAGAGCGGTTTCCAATTGGCTGCCGGTGGTTGTACCTCCCCCGTTAGGGAAGCGATGCCAGGGCGCCGCAGCGCCCGCGCCCGTCCGGTAACCCGGGTGCGCGGCGCGGCTGCGATCGCCCTGCTCATGGTGCTGCTGGGCAGCTGCGGGCGGTGCGGGGACGGCGCCGGCGCGCACGCCGCGGGTGCGCAGGGCCCGGATCTCGCGTCCGTCGACGACGCGCTTCCCGCGGAGGTGATGGGCGCGCGGGAGGACCTGCTGGACGCGAGGCGGCAGGCGCGGATGGCCGTCAACTGGGGGCTCTACAACAGGCGGCGCAAGGTCAGCGGCGAGCTCGAGTCTGAGTCGGGCCCAGGCAGCTCCACGTCCTTTACGCACGTCACCCGCGCGTACCTCGAGGACATTATTGAGCGGTATGCAGTGCGCAGCATCGTCGACGTGGCGTGCGGCGACTGGAACTGGATGCGGCAAATCGACCTCGCTGCCCTTGGGGTCCAGTCCTACACCGGGTGCGGCTGCATGCGCGCGCCCGCGCGGTGTGCGCATGCCGCAGCGGGGCACGCCTGCGTGCGCGGGGTGTGCGGCTGCACGCCGAGAGGGCCGAGACTGCGCCGGCCAGCGTCCTTCGCAAGCGCCCTGCTGCTGCGCGCCTTCTGTGCCCGGCTGCGCGTGTCGTGGCTTCCTGACGCCTGTGTTTCGGGCACGCGCCCGTGCTTGTGGGCGGGACCGTTCTCGCAGCTACGACATCAATGGGAACGTCATCGCGGAAAACACGCGCCTCTACGGCAGTGCCACTGTGTCCTTCAAGCACGCGAGCCTGCTCACTGCAGCACTGCCGACCGCAGACCTGGTAATAGCGCGCGACGTGCTGTTTCACCTCAACACCGCCCATATTCACGCGGCGCTCGCCAACATCAGACGCAGCAACAGCCGCCTGCTGCTCACAACGACCTTCCCGCACGTCTCGCACAACCGGGACCTGCAGCCCCAAGCAGAGGCGTACCTGGGCTTTGCGCCGCAGCCAGACCAGCCCGTGTGGGGGTACCGGGAAATCAACCTCGACGTGGCGCCCTTTGCGCTAGCCGAGAGCGGGCTCGAGTCTGCCGAGGAGAGCTGGGGCGACGACGACTCGGATGTCGCCTCCACCCGTCTGCTCAAGCTCTATTCCCTCTCTGCGCTCTCTCAATCTGCGCCCTCCGACGCGCGCGCCGCGCGCGCGCAGGGAGCCGCGCCCGACGGGGCTGGCGCGGGGGCGGGCCAAGGACTGGAGGATGTAGCCCCACCAAATGCCGACGTCAAACTCACCGTGACGCTGGCGTTTCCGGGCCTGCCTCTTGTCGCAGAGTGGCGGGCCGCGTCGGCGTCGACGTCGGGGCACTGGCTCGGGCTCTTCAACCACGCTCATGTCGACCAGCTCCATGTCGACCCGGGCCTGGACGGCGGAGGAGCATGGAGCGAGGAGCTCTTGGTCTGGCGCGCGCCGGTGGCGGCGGGCTTGCAGCACGCACGTGTAATGTCCAACGTCTCGGGCGACGGCGCCCCCGGGTTTGTGATGCCGCAGGGCGGGCCGTGGGCGCTGGCCTACTTTGCGGGCGACACGGCCACCCCCTTGGCGCACACAGTGGCGCAGGACCCTGGGCAGCTGTTTGTGGTCACGTCCCTCACGGGCTACAGCTCGCGCCGCAACCAGTTTATCACCCAGCTCCTCTTCCACATGGAGTACCTGTCACTCGCGCGCAACGTCCTCAACACGCGCGCCGTCGCCCCCACCTTCGTCAGCAACCCCCGCAACCACTCGCGCTATGAAGAGGCCATCCACTTGGCCAACGAACGAGGCAGCGCCATGGACCCGGACTTCAAGGCCATCCTGGGCCTGCTACCGGTGGAGTTCGACGAGGTCTTTGACCTGGCTGTGCTGGCGCGGTACTCGCACGGGCTCCTCTCGCGTCTCGAGTTTGAGGAGGCGGCGGACTACTACCTCGACTTGCTCATTGTGGTGGACGCGTGGGCCATCTATGGGCAGGCGTGCTCGCGCCAGCCCACGTGCAACTACTACCACTGCCCCACTGAGGCACACGATGCCCGCGGTGGCGGGCGCAGCTTCGAATTCTACGGCAAGGCGTACCACGTGGGCGAGGTCTACTGTGTGCCGCACGCCGCATCAGGCGAGACGCTCGTCCTGGAAATCCAGACCGCTATGCGCGCATGCCGCGCACGGGGGGGCACGCGAGTGGCTGTTGCTGCTGTGATTGTCAATCATCTCTTTACTGCCGAGCGCCCGCTGAATATGAAGGAGGAGTGGGCGGATGATGCACTGGAAGGAGAGCACTTCCGCGCGTTGCTCTCCCACCTTGTGCCCGCCCCGCACATTCAGCACCAGATTGACTGGCTGCTTGCGCATCGCTTGCGCGGCGGCTTTGCTGCTGTTCATTGGCGCCGCGGCGATAGGTGTGTGTGTGTGAGAGAGAGAGAGAGAGTGTGTGTGTGTGTGTGGTGTGTGTGTGCATACATACATGTTTGTATGTGTGTATACGCAC
>Ga0115006_10002016_pt1 | contig 13087 bp, 8 predicted proteins | sample ArcOceMetagenome_3_FD_88943 | JGI IMG/M metagenome (GOLD analysis project Ga0115006, IMG submission 88943) | Marine eukaryotic phytoplankton communities from Arctic Ocean - Arctic Ocean- Svalbard ARC20M Metagenome | ecosystem: Environmental > Aquatic > Marine > Oceanic | place: Arctic Ocean...
GCTTGGCCATTGTTTTTCAATGATTAATTCATTGGGTTCTTTATTGATCTTACTATTGATTTTTACCCAGTCACTGAACGTTTGCAGGATATTTAAATCAGGTAAACGACGACGAAACACACTGGCAGTGGTCTCATCGTGATAAACAACAGAAGTATAATAAACCGGCAGTTTTTTGGCTCTAAAAGCGTCTAACAACCCGTTTATCTGTGAAATTTGACTGTCAAAGTCACCCCCAAGAGGGCTAGCGGGATCGCTAAAACCATTGGACAAGTCAACCACAATAAGTGCTGGGCATAAACCCAGACTTAATGTGCCAATGGCTAAATCACGATCCTGTGGTGTATTTGACATAGTCTCATTATCTCACTTCAGGTTAAGCTCGAGATTTCACAAAACGAGGTGTTTCTGGTGCTGGCAAACCCGTTTCTTCTAGGCATCTAGCTTTGATTTCTTCAATTGTGCCACCAAAGTCGAATAACTGTGTATCACCACGCTTCTCTGTTAATGCGGCACGTAATGCGGTGGTTTGTTGTTGGTCAACCGCACCATCCACTATCACCACACCATAACGTTTTGCCCCTTCGATAGAAACTAAAGCACGATTTACGTCATCAAGCACACTATTGCAATCACGTAAGAATGGGTCGCCCCAACCGCCTCCGCCCCAAGTATTGAAGTATAATAAGTCACCTTTTTTGACTTCAACACCATCACATTTAGCTGGCAGAATCTGCTCTGTACCATCTGCACGTTTTAATATTTTAGTAGACCTTTGTCCCGGCGTTCCGCCGTTTACACCCCAAGGGTATGTCAACCACCTTTCATCATGGATAGCGATATTGCCGTCATTGAGAAAACGATATGCAACCGATAATCCATTTCCACCCCGATGTTTACCAGCACCACCAGAGTCGACAATGGTTTCATACTGCTCTACTCGTAATGGAAAGTAGGCTTCAATGAATTCGTTGGGTACATTAGTAAACCCTGGCCACAAGGAGTGTCCATCAGGTCCATCCCCAACGGGGCGACCCGGTATGCCACCAAAACCAATTTGAAACAATTGGAACCACTCGGCTTTGTCGTCGTAACCCGAATAAAACAAATGTGGTGAATCAGAAAATCCAGCGGCATTCATAGCTTCTGGTGCACCTTGTCCTAACAATCCACCCATGACATCAAATATACGACCTAATGCGTGTGTCCGTCCTGACAGAGCAGCAGGGAAATTGGGTTTGAGCAAACTACCTGCTGGTATATGCACATCAACTAGATCATAAAAACCATCGTTGAACACAATTTGTGGATCAACAAGATTGATGGTGAATGAACCAAAAAACATCTTAAACATATCTTCATTCAGGTAAAAGTTAATCGAGCTATTGGCTTGAGGATCGGTACCTTCAAAGTCAAATATCGCGCGGTTGCCTTCTCGCCACATTTTACATTGTATTTTGTAAGGGCCCATTCCAACGCCGTCATCACAGACATAATCTACAAATGTACGTGGCTCTTCTGGCACCAACATATTAATAATGGCTTCCATAGCTACATGGTTACGCTCTAGCATGATTTCCATGGTGGAATAAAACATATCATCACCAAAACGCTCGGAGATTTCGACACACCTTTTAGCCGCAGTATTACAAGCAGCGACCAATGCATTCAGATCAAACCTATTCCATTGTGGGGTCCGCACATTATGCAAAATCAAGTCTAAGAGGTCACTTTGTAATACGCCTTTTTTATACAACTTAGTTGGAGGAATACGGATCCCTTCCTGAAAGATACTTTCTGCTTTAATGGGTATAGAACCTGGCACCATACCGCCATTATCTGACATATGGCCGAACATCGCAGACCAAGCGATATGCCGACCTTCTTTAAAGATTGGCACTAACACTATCCAATCTGGAAGGTGGGATACTGCGGCATTGGTCATATAGGGGTCGTTAGTTAATATCACGTCCCCTTCTTCTAGTTGTCCGGTGTAGGCTTCCAAAAATCCATGGATAAATGAGCCAAACTGACCCACAACCATTTTGCCGTCTTTATTAGCGATCATCGGGAAACAATCACCTTGTTCTCGAATTCCCGGACTCATGGCGGTTCTGAACAATACAGCATCCATTTCTTCTCGCGCATTACTCAGGGCATTTTCGATAATGTCTACTGTGACTATGTCAACATCGACTCTATTTAAAGGTGACGTATTGGTTTGTAAAATTTTATTATTCATTGTCATCTCCAATTATTTCGCTGGATTAATAAGAAGATTACCGACCACATCAACCATAGCGTGATAACCAGGTAAAATAACGGTGGTGGAGTCCATTTCACTAACAATGGCTGGCCCAGGGATCTGCAAATCAGTTTGCATCTTATTTCGATCATAAATAGGTGTGGGGTGATATTGACCTTCGAAGTAAATTTTACTATCTGCCAACTTACATTCGTCAAGTGTGGTAGCCGAACTACCTTGTGGCATGGTAGGCAACTCACCGCTGCTGGCAGTTGCAATAGCGCGCACCATAACAATTTCATGGCCTTCTTCTAAAGCAAAAGTAAATAGCTGCGTATGGTCTTTATCGAACTGAGATTTAAGTACATCTAAGCCCTGAGCTTGTAATTCGGCTAACGTAAATTCAATCGATAATTGAAACGCTTGGCCGGTATATCGCACATCAGCTTGATAAGTCACTTCTTGATCAGATGACGCTATACCATCGGTAATCAAGGTAGCACTGGCTTTATGTTTTAGCTCATTCAGTACTTTTTCTAACTCTACTGCAGAGGCATCTTTAAGTAATTTAACGAAGGTTTTTGATGCTTCATCTCGGACCACAGTAGTGGCATCACCATAAGCACATAATACCCCAGGACCTGGCGGTATTATGGTTGGCCAAGCTTGAGTTAGAATACCCAGCGCATTTGCATGTAATGGACCCGCACCACCAAAACCAACAAGGGCAAAGTCTCTCGGATCGAAGCCTTGCTCCACAGATACCAATCGTAACGCACCAAACATGGCCTCGTTAGCAATTTTAACAATACCTTCTGCTGCTTCTTCAACAGTTAAATTCATAGCGTCAGCCACTTTTGTCACCGCCGCTACTGCTGCATCTTTATCTATGGCCATCGCGCCACCAAGTTGCACATCAGAGGGTAAATAACCTAATACCACATTCGCATCACACACTGTGGGTTCAGTGCCGCCTTTCATATAAGCAGCAGGCCCGGGCTTAGCACCTGCTGATTCGGGTCCAACACGTAAAGCCTTAGTAAGCTCAGGTACAAAAGCTAAAGAACCGCCACCAGCGCCGACTGTTCGTACATCAACTGACGGAGCACGCACTGTTACATCACCGACTCTAGTTTCGCGCCTGACACGGGCTTTGGAATTTTGGATCAGAGCTACGTCAGTGGAAGTGCCGCCCATATCAAAGGTTAAAATATCGTTGAATCCGGCTTTTTTACAAAAATGCATGGCACCCGATACACCACCAGCAGGTCCGGACATAAGCAAGTTAACTGGGCTTTCGGCTGATGCTCGAGCAGAGGCTAATCCCCCATCTGAACGCAAGATAGAAAGATGTAAATCTTCACCCATAGAGCGCCTTAAAGAACGATTCAAATTATCTACATACTTTGCTACTTCAGGACGAACATAACTATTAACAACGGTGGTTTCTGTACGTTCGTACTCCTGCATTTCGGGCACTAAATCACTAGAAATCGAAATAGGGATATCAGTAAATATTTCTGCTGCAACTTCTTTGGCTTTTTGTTCGTGAGCACCATTTAAATAGGCATTGATAAAACAAATGGTCAGCGCCTCAACTTGGCCGGTATTTTTCAAAGTGGTTAATGTAGCGCGAAGAGCGTTTTCATCTAAGTCATCAACTGTCTCGCCATTTGCGTCCATTCTCTCATTAGCTTCAACAGTTAACTCAAGTGGGGCCAACAAAGGTTTTTTCACAAAACTCACCCAGCCACCCAATCCACCGGGACAGAACGAGCGAGCAACCTGTAAAACTTGTTTATAACCTTTAGTCGTCACTAAGCCTACTTTGGCACCTTTTCCGGTTAACACAGCATTAGTGGCAACTGTGGTACCGTGCATCACCCGACTAATTTCACTGGCGTCAATTTTAGACTCTTGGCAAATTCTATCGATGCCATTTAACACCCCAATAGAAGGGTCCTCTGGGGTGGATGGCACTTTTGCAGTATGGGTTTGCCCATTCACTTCATTGATAAGTAACAAGTCAGTGAACGTTCCACCAACATCTACACCTAATCTATAACTCATATTTTACTCCAATATTCGGTGACTTCTAATACACCGATTAATTAAGATAATAATTTTCAATCCAAGGCTTAGCGTTGCCACCAGTGGCTGTGCCCGTCAACTCAATTGCTAGGTCTGCGGCTTTCACTAACAAGGCCATGTCGATACCCGTTGAGAATCCCATTTGTTCTACCATCATGACGACATCTTCCGTTGCCACATTACCACTGGCACCTGGTGCGAATGGACAGCCTCCTAGTCCGGCGATTGACGCGTCAAATTTTCTGATCCCTGCGGTTATCGCTGCATAAACATTGGCAAGACCCATGGCTCTGGTGTCATGAAAATGACAAGACAGTTGAGTCACATCAAAACGACTAGCCATTGCCTCCATTAGCTGATTGACCTCTAAAGGGTTGGCAGCTCCAATAGTATCTGCGACAACGATGCTAGAAGCACCGGCTTGCAGTAATTTTTCGGTGACACTAAACACACTATCCGCACTGATTTTTCCTTCAAAAGGACAGGCCCAAGCGGTGGCTACATAAGCTTGCACTTTAGCGCCTTGTTCTTTAGCCACTTTTAATACGTCTTTGCTGACCTTAACGCTATCCTCGGTAGACATACGAATATTCTTCAAATTCATCGTATTTGAGGTTGCCACTACTAATGACATCACCGGCACCTGTACCGACATAGCTAATTCAAACCCCTTCATATTGGGTATTAAGGCAGAGAACAGGCTAGAACTGTGTTCAAGTTCAGCAAATAACTCAGCAGTGCCTGCCATAGCAGGCACTGCTTTTGGAGAGACAAATGCACCCACCTCTATTTCAGGCACGTTGGCATCTACCAATGCACTGATTAGACTTAGACGCTGTTCTTTACTCAGTAATTTAGGCTGATTTTGTAAGCCATCTCGAGGGCCTACATCGTTAATTTTTATATGATTAGCAGCCATTAATTAACCACCTCGGCGGCTCTTAAGATTGAAACTTCCTCTGGGCTCATACCTAACAAGTCATGTAACACTTTGTCTGTGTGTTCACCTAAAGCAGGCGCGGCACTAAAACTTTCTTCGTTGCTCCTAGAAAATTTAATGGGGTTACCTGGCCCTTTGGTTTTATGTCCTTGTGGATCAGATAGCTCTACCACCATATTACGATGTAATACTTGAGGATCACTCAAGGCTTGGGAGAATTTATTTACAGGGGCACAGGGAATACGCGCTGCTTCAAGTAACCCTAGCCAATGGCTAGAACTCTGCGTCGATAGCGTGTCGTTTAATGTAGCATTAATAAAATGCTGATCTTTAAAACGACCAGGTTGAGTGTCATATTCAGGTTTATCCAAACTTTCAACCCGTACCACCTGTTTTAGGTTTTGCCAAAAGTTATCAGTAATAACAGCAATAACGATTTGTCCGTCAGAAGTACTGAATGTGTTGTAAGGCACATGCACAAAATGTGAATTACCGATTGGATAAGGGTCTTTACCCGAAATAAAATGCATGGTTGCCATGTAATTTAATAATGAAATTTGGCAGTCCAACATGGAAATATCCACATCTTGCCCTTCCCCACTTTTTTCACGCTCCAGCAATGCTGCCTGAATACCCATCACGGCAAACATGCCACCACCCAAGTCACCAATAGGAATACCCGCTCGCACTTGCTGATCGGCGTTTGCACCAGTAATGGACATACCACCCCCCATTGCTTGGGCAACTTGATCAAAAGCAGGACGTTTAAATCCCGGGCCATCATTGCCAAAACCTGTGATAGAACAGCTGATAATTCGTGGATTAATTTGCTTTAAATGTTGATGGTCGATTTTGAGTCTAGTAGGTACACCTGCTCCAAAATTATTGATCACCACATCAGACTCTTTAACTAAGTCACAAAATAACTCAAGACCTTTTTCTGATTTAAGATCAATACAAACGCTTTGTTTATTGCGGTTTAGGGTAATGAAGTACGCCCCCATACCATTGATTGAATTCTCCGGATCTGTGGCTAACAGTTTGCGGGTTCCTTCTCCCTTAAGTGGTTCAACTTTTATGGTTTCTGCACCTAAATCGGCTAATATCATGCCGCAATAAGGTCCAGATAACATATGCGTTAAATCAAGAATACGTGTGCCCGATAACGGCTTATTAGTCACTGTACATTACTCCAATAAAAAAACAGAGGAGCCTTGCGGCTCCCAATAACTAGAAGCGATATGTAAAGTCGATACCGTAAGAATCACGTGCTGAAGGTTGGATGAAAGAACCACCAAACTCAGGAGTAGGAATAACTTCTTGCAAGTATTTCTCATCCGTTAAGTTTTTAGCCCAAATAGCCAAGTTCCAATTCTCAGCGTCAAAGCTGACTCTCAGATTAACTGTGCTATAGGCATCTCGGCTAGCCTTACTAAAGTCAACAGGGTGAGGTCCAGGTGGCACAGCACCGCCAAAGGTGCCAAACAAGTCCCAGATAGTAGGCGTTGGTTCACCTTGCAATGTATGGAAGAAGGTTTCACCCACATACTGCCAATCTAATCGCGTGGTCATAAATACATCATCAGTCAGGCTGTAATCCCAGTTTGCCCCAAAAGTGAAGGTTTCATCCGCTGCTTGAGGAGCTTTATTACCAACAGAAAGTGGACGGTGAAGGTTTTCTTTAATTTCACTGTCCAATAAACCCATACCACCAAATATCATGATGTCTTCAGTCACCTGAGCACTGATATCTAACTCAAAACCTTGAATAGCCAGTTCTTCGATAGTCGTTACTGCGCGCAATAAGCCAAATGGGCCAGCGTAAAATTCAAAGAACTGATTATCATCGACAGTAGTTGAGAATACAGCTGCATTAAGTTTCACTTTGTTGTTCATCATCTTCGATTTGAAACCCAGCTCGATATTAGTGGTGACTTCTTTATCGTATTCGTCTTTAACGATAAGTTGTGCATTCACCGCATCGCCTGGGGTGTCGCCAGCAGCACTGGTATTAAACCAAAAGTCTAAGGTGGCTTCGGTACCGATAGAGTTAAAGCCACCACTTCTGAAACCTACACCATAGCTGGCATACCAATTAAGATTATCGCTAGCCGCATAACCTAAAGTAACTTTAGGCTGCCACTGGCTAAATGAGCGGTTTCGATCAGGAATGCCATCAGGATTAGCGTTAAAGGCTGGATTGATTGGGCCCAATACACCATCAACAAAGGTATTAACATTTAAACCTGAGGCTGTAACGTTAGGCACATTATTACTCACTTCTCTGTCTTCATAATCATAACGAAGGGCGACAGCCAATTCCCATTGTTCGCTTAGATCATATTCAAGCTGACCAAATGCGGACAACACTGAGGTATCAAAAGTATCAGAAAATAATAAGTCGGTTGGATTTGGGCCAGTGGGTGGCACATAAGCTTGGCGCAAGAATCCTTGACCTTGATCAGCACCATAAGCTACAACGACATCACGTTCGATTTCGGCAAAATATAAACCACCAATCCATCTTAGGTCTGCATCATTGTCATCTGAAGTGAAACGTAACTCACCACTAAGGTCAGATTGGCTTCGCTCTTGATATTGGTAACCATCGCACGATAAAGGTGTGAAAGGTCCATAAACACCGACAAAATCAGCACCAGGAGGCAAAACGCCAAAAGGAGCGAAAAACTCACCGAACAAGTCAATACGCTCGGAGCCAGCTCCGGGAGTATTATTCAGTGCAGCACGATCGGTTTGACACTGGGGAGTCACCTCATAACCATAAAACGTGGCACTGGTACCATCAGAAAGTAAGTCTTCTTCTAAGTCGTTGTAAGCTAAAACAGCGGTCACATCCATCCCATCTAAGTCCCAGTCGGCTTTTAAAGATAGCTCAGTGGTTTCTTGCTCGTTGACGCCAGGTACATTAAACGCAAAGTTAACATCTACATCATTCACGTCTTGGTAAAAAGACGGATCAAATCCACTAGCAACAAATGATGGTAAAGCAAACACTGCGTTATAGTTGATTGCACCACCTTCTACCTTGCCCATACTGGCACGAAAGTCTAAGGTTAAATCATCACTCGCATCCCAAATCAAACGCCCGCGGATATTGGTGTCTTCCAGATAATCAACCGAATCATCTGCACCAGTAAACGTGTTTTCATAAAAACCATCTGTGGTTTTATAACTAGCAGTCAAGCGACCGCGCACATTTTCTGATAATGGCCCGCTGATCACGCCATTTATTCTTTGGCTATTGTTATTTCCTACACCTAAGGTGATCCGACCTTCTAATTCATCTGCAGGCATTTTGGTGGTGACTAATATCGCACCCGATACAGCATTTCGACCATACAAGGCACCTTGTGGACCTTTAAGTACTTCTATTTGTGACACATCTAATAGTTCTTCGTTGAAACTGTTTGGGTTGGTCATCAACACTCCATCTACCACATAGGCAAACGTACCTTCAGCATCACGAGTCGATACTATGCCGCGAATGGTCACTTGCGTGTCACCCACGTTTGCTGCATCAACCATAGTCACGTTAGGAATAAGCCCAATGAAGTCCCCTGGCCGTTCAATACCAGCACTTTCAATCATCTTTTCAGAGATAGCAGTGACTGCAATAGGTACTTCCTGCAGACTTTCTGGTCGTTTTCGAGAAATACTAATGATTTCTAAATTGTCTTCTTGAACAGCAGTCTCTTGCGCTACCGCTTGATTGATTCCAACTAAACTATTTGCGGACAGAGCGACAAAGATACTTGTTGCAAGTGCGCTTTTACGGAGTATTACCATTGTGTTTCTCCAATTGTTTTATTTGAGATTTATGTGTTTTAGTCTTCGCCATAAGGTTGTTTGACTCAACCCAAGATAATCGGCGACCTGTTGCTTATCACCTTGGAATCGATGCATTGCGTGCACTACAAGTTCCAACTCTTTTTTTTTGACCAAAGCTTGGCCGGTTTTAAATGTTGTTTCTAAAAATAGTTCAGGGGAAATATCGCGCAATATCTGTTTAATCTTTGAAAGGTCTTCTGCCATCTGTATAGATGCAATAACCCGTTCAAGCACATTTTCTAATTCACGTACATTGCCCGGCCACGCATAACTGACTAAGTCGTCTAAGATTTCAGTGAGTATTTCGTTAACCGTAAATTGCGATTGATAGCTGGTGATAAGGCGAAGAAGCTTTTGCTCTGCAATACTAGAAATATCCTCGGGACGATCACGTAGAGGTGGGATATGAATATTAAATACATTGAGTCGAAAAAATAAATCTTCCCGAAACTTGCCTTCTACTACTAGCTGCTTCAGCTCTTTATTGGATGCAGCGACCACTTTCAAATAAGCAGGTTTTTCTTCATTAGATCCTAAAGGTCGATAATGACGCTCTTGTAAAAACCGCAGTAACTTTGATTGTTGATCAAGTGCCAACTCACTGATTTCATCAAGAAATAACACCCCATATTGCGCTTCTTCAATGAGTCCTTTTCTTCCACCTCGTTTGGCGCCGGTATAAGCACCGTCGCGATGTCCAAAGAGTTCTCCTTCAAACAATTCAGTAGGAATTGATGAGCAATTAAGGGCGACAAAATGACCTTCTGAAAAGGGACTGGCTTCATGTACCGATCGAGCAATGAGTTCTTTACCTGTTCCAGATTCACCATAAATCAATACATTACTGGGTGAGGAAGAAAATGCCTTCACCTGCTGTACCACTTTTTGTATAGCGGATGATTCAAACACTAATTTGTGACGAGAAGAGACTTTCACTTTTTCAGGTTTGGGTTTTTTTCTATATAATTGATAGATATAAAGCGGTTTTCCTTGTGTCATTACGCAGTCTTGATGAAACCACCAGTCAATACCTTGAATACGGCACTCGCCATCTGTAGGACGGGTTATTTCTTCAGAGTGAATGAGACTTTCTAAATCTGAGCAGTTGCCATTATCGACACCTAAATCACGTCTCGCGGCTTGATTAAAAATTATGGATTGACCATCTTCGTCAGTCATAAAAATGGGAGTTTTTGATTGTTTCAACAACCAATTAGTTAAGGCAACGCCTTGATTAGTGACTAACTGTTCATTGGCTATTTGAATGGCAGTAGAGATGGTTTTGCGACAGGAATCGGCACTGTATAATAAAAAAGAAGGGATACCATGTTGGGTAGCCAAACCACATACCAAACTAGCGCCTACGAAGGCAATGTTGGGCTGCTGACGTGTTAATTGAAATAATTCACGGGCTTGTTCGGCAGTAGTATAAATTTCCTCTTGCACAGTGACATTCAATGCAGCTTCTAAGACGGGCACAACAGGTGACGCTTCAGCAAAATTAATCATCACTATTTTGCGTGATACTTGAGCAGCACGCTGTAATGCTGAAATAATATCTGTGACACTGCAATCTAATGATACAACGGGCAAATCTAAGGCTGATCTTAAGTAAGCAGCATTAGAGCCAGCACTGACGATCACATCGGGTAAAAAATTATTAATATGTTCATCTATTTCCGCCACACTTCCAACTATGGCATCAAATAATTTAAATTTGGCCTGCCCCCCAAATTCGGGCAACACACTTGTCATCAGCTGACTAAATTCTTTATGACCAAATATTAAAATCCTGACTGCTTGGGATTTTGTATTCACTTTATTCACGATACTTTCTCCAGATCCTGCGGACTGACAACTAGAGGTTGTATAAAAGTGAACAAAAGCTGATGCAAAATAATTGGCTAACTTTCAAGTTGAATAAAAGATAGCTCTGGATAGCATTAGTTATGCCATTTTCATAAATTTTTAGTTGGCAGCCTATTTTTAAAGGCGCTTAATGTTAGTTTGCAAATTTTGATGCATATTAATAGAGGATTTTAAGGTGGTTTTTATTTCAATATGAAAAACAATTTTTCATATTGAAATAAAAACCACAACGATTTACCTTTATGAAATCAGCTGACAGAGTTGTAAAATAGGCCCTAATGCATTGGGGCAATCAAGATCTTGAACCCTCCAATTACCTAATCCCTCTCGTTTACCTTTGTTATCAGAATTAATGCCCTGCTGAGATAACTTTTCTAAAGACGCGTCCAAAGAGTCTACGTTCAATGATAATAAAAATAGTCCTTCCCCACGTTCGGCCAAAATTTGGGCAACTTCACCTTCTGTTGATAACGGTTGCACAAGAACAAGCCATACGCCTGACAAACAAAAGCGGGCTGTTTTAACTTTTCTGTTGGGTAGGTCTTCGATGATAGGCTCAGACTGCAATAGAGTGCGTAAATACTCAATCTGAGGGGCTAATTCTCGCACCACAAAGTTTATGTGGTGAATTGAATTGACTGTAGACATGACTTTGACCCCTCTTAGTTGCAAATGATATTTTTAAGCAAAATTTCATTTCGAGTGAAAAGCTGCTATTGATACCAATATTTACTAACAAGCAACATTGGGACCATATAACTTTTTTATATATTTACTCCTGCATATAACCTATGGGTAGCTCACTAATGGCTGACACTCCCGAATCTATGGCGGCTTGAGCTACTGCCCGTGCCACACGTTTCAAGAGTCTAGGATCCATGGGTTTAGGGATAATGTAATCCTTACCAAAACTAAGACTATCTATATTGCTAGCAGTCAGCACTTCTTTTAACACGTCCTCTTTAGCAATGCTGCGAATGGCATCCACCGCAGCAATCTTCATCTCATCGTTAATCTTAGAGGCACGCACATCCAACGCGCCACGGAAAATAAACGGGAAACACAGCACATTATTGACTTGGTTAGGATAATCAGAGCGTCCTGTTGCCATAATTAAGTCATCCCTTACTTGATGAGCTAATTCAGGTTTGATTTCAGGATCGGGGTTTGAGCAGGCAAACACGATCGGATTAGGTGCCATTAACTTCAAAGCCTCTGGTGGCAATAAGTTGGGTCCAGATACGCCAACAAATACGTCGGCGCAGTCTAGTGCATCCTCTAACGTTCGCTTATCAGTGTTATTGGCAAATAACTTTTTGTGGCTGGTGAGATCTTCACGATGAGTATGGATCACCCCTTTTCTATCAAGCATATAAATATGTTCGCGTTTAGCACCACATTTAATCAACAGCTGCATGCAAGCGGTGGCTGCGGCACCGGCGCCTAAACACACTATAATAGCCTCTTCTATACTTTTACTTTGAATTTCCAACGCGTTCAACATTCCAGCTGCGGTGACTATAGCAGTACCGTGTTGATCATCATGAAAAATAGGTATGGCGCAGCGTTTAATTAATTCCTGCTCTATTTCAAAACATTCAGGGGCTTTAATATCTTCAAGGTTAATCCCACCAAAGGTATCTGCAATACATGCGACTGTGTTGATAAACTCTTCTGTCGTAGTATGCTTCACCTCAATATCAATAGAATCAATGTTGGCAAAACGTTTAAACAACAAAGCCTTACCTTCCATAACAGGTTTTGACGCAAGAGGACCTAAATTACCTAAGCCTAAAATGGCCGTACCGTTAGAAATCACCGCCACTAGATTTCCTTTGCCGGTGTATTTATAAGCAGTATCGGGGTCAGCGGCAATTTCGCGAACGGGCTCAGCCACGCCAGGGCTATATGCTAGCGCTAAGTCGGTGACACTTTCGGCCGGCTTAGTGAGTGCAATGCTGATTTTTCCGGGTACAGGTTTGGAATGGTAGTCAAGCGCTTGTTGGCGAAAATCAGACATTATATTGTCAGTCCTTTTAGAAATAGAAATGTTTACAGTAAATTTTGACGTTAATTGTTGCTCTTATAATAAA
>Ga0115006_10002017_pt1 | contig 13086 bp, 11 predicted proteins | sample ArcOceMetagenome_3_FD_88943 | JGI IMG/M metagenome (GOLD analysis project Ga0115006, IMG submission 88943) | Marine eukaryotic phytoplankton communities from Arctic Ocean - Arctic Ocean- Svalbard ARC20M Metagenome | ecosystem: Environmental > Aquatic > Marine > Oceanic | place: Arctic Ocean...
AAGAAGCTTGGAAGGCTCGAGGGCGAAGGGGGGGGGGAGGGGAATGTAGGTGGAACTGGGGGTGGGAATGGAGGGGATGAAGCGGGGAGACGAGGTGGGAAGAGGAAAAAGGAACGTCGAGCCACCGTTCAAGGCAAGATTGTCGGGAACGTCAATAAGGGAGGAGGTGGAGGAGGAGGAGGAGGAGGAAGAAGAGATGGAAGCAACTACACCAAAGACAACATCGCGCACAAATCAACGACAAATTTAAACGGGGTCTACCACATCATTGTGGTGAGGCAGACGGACGGGCACGTGATATTTGAAGCCACCGACCAGGAGACGAAGGAAGTTTATCAAACGAAAACGAAAGCAAAGGCTAACGCCGCCAAAGATAAGACGATTAAGGAGAAGGAGTTCTACTACGAGAACTTGATTAAGAGGCTGGCATTCAAAAAGAAGGGAGGGGGCGGGGAGGGGAATGGGCCAAGGTTCATGCAACAGACACGAAGGGAGGGGGAGAAGAAGCTGGTCTTCTTGAAGGTGAGATTATATTGTCCCGCCCGTTGTTATTGACCTCAAATCTAACCCGCTTTCGCAGCTCTCCGAGAACAATGCATCCTCCGTAAATGTGAATAATAAACGAGGTGCACCCTTCTTCAAGCAGCAACTTCCGATCGGTGATATCATTGCAGACGTCACCGGGTATAACAACGTGGATCGCACTACCACGATCAACTTCTACGACAGCATTTACAACTGTCAGACCAGATTCACTTTCCCCACTTGTGCCCTGCCAGACTTCAATTCAACCGACTTCAAGCCCAAGGGGGGAGGTGGCGGAGGGATGATGACGAAGGCGGCTTTAGGGGCTGTTGTTGACGTGAGGTCAGAGTACGTCAAGAATATTTGCGCTGCCGTCATTGTTACCAGGAGCGATGACGAGGAAGGGAACAACCTCTTCCATCATGTTCCTCAGTATGTGCAGAAGGTCATTGACAAGGCAGTGCGCAAGGATAAGGCGGCTGTTACAATTCAATCCTTGGCGAGAAAGCGAATCATGTACAACAGCTTCAAGCCCAAAATGATGAGAATCAAAATCGAGCAGACGGCTGCTAAGAGAATTCAAGCGAGAGCGAGGGGGGTGCGGATCCGTGAGAATTTGAAAAAACCCAGGTTGCATTACAAGGCGTCGCGGCAGATCCAGACGCAGATCCGGATGTGCCTTGCAAGGATGGCAGTTGAAGACATGAGGGAGAAGAGGGAAGCATGCATTTTGCTGCAATCTCAAGCGAGAGAAAAATGCGCACGCGCTCACGTCAGTGCCCGCAGAAAGGAAGCGAGGGCGATCTTGGAGTCGAAGTCTGCTCACCTTTTGCAGAACCAGGTCCGAGCATCATTGGCTAGGCAGCAAGTAGGGGAAGTGCGAGCTCAAAAAAAGTCGGCGACGCTGTTGCAGTCGAAAATTCGCCAAGGCCAGGCGACAACCATCGTGAAGAGGCAGAGGGGTGAGAGAAATGCTGCAACACTCATCCAGGGGCGCGTAAGGGTCAGGAAAGCGCAGCTCAAAGTGCAAGTGCGGCGAGAATTCGTAGCCGACCTACGAATAAATTCTGCGGTGGCTCTTCAAAAAACAATCCGTTTCCGTGGGGCTAAAAAGAGAGTTGAGGGAATGCGAGTTGAACGGAACTCTGCCATAACCGTCCAGAACCACATAAGGCGCAGTCTAGCTCGACAGGTGCGAGGAGCGAAGGACGGGTGGAACGAAGGACACGAGGAGCGAAGCGACGACAGTATACTACTACAGCACAATAACTAACAACCTTCTACTCGTCGCTTCGCTCTTCGCCTCATCCCTCATCGCAGGAGGCCAACAACCGAAGGGAGCAGAGGTTTGCTGCGATCAGGCTGCAGAGCAAGGTTAGGGAGGGCTGTGCAAAAGCGGTTGTCGGGAGGAAGAGAGACGAGAGGAGCGCTGCAATCAAAATTCAGAGCAAGGCGAGATCGAGGAAGGCTGTGGTTCGCGTCGAGGCTCGGAAAGAATTTCGCCGCGACCTTCAAAACAAGTCCGCTCTGGCTGTTCAGAGTATCGTGCGTTCTCGGGGGGTTAGGAGGAGAGTCGAGGGCATGAGACTCGAGCGGAACTCTGCGATTGTAATGCAAGGCCAATTTCGGCGATCACTTGCCCGACAAGAAGCCGACAATCGAAGGGAGCAGAAGTTCGCTGCTATCAGGCTCCAGAGTAAGGTCAGAGAGGGCCGTGCGAAGGTGGTCGTCGGGAAGAAGAGGGAAGAGCGTTATGCTGCGACACTTCTTCAAGGTAGAGCAAGGATGAGAAAGGCACAGATAAGAGTTCAAGAACGCCGTGCTTACGTAGCTAACCTTCAATATAACCTTGAGAGAGAGGCTGCCATTTGCGTGCAGAGTCAATTCCGGATGAGTCTCGCGAGACAAGAGGCGGATGAGCGTCGAGAAAAGAGGCAGGCATCATTAGTTTTGCAGTGCAGGGCGCGTCAAATCCAAGCTTTCAGTTATACGAACGAGCTCCGGCGCATCCGAGACAATATTCTTGCCATGAAACTTCAGATCAAGCAACTAGAGAGTAGCATTAAAATTCAGCAGATCGCCAGAAGCCTTCTTGCCAAGAAGGTGGTCAAGAAATTGCGGGCAAATAAGGCTCAGAAAGATCGGGAGGCTGAGGGTAGGCGATTCGAGAAAGAGAAGATGGAACGTTGTGCCGTTGTTTTGCAAGGGAGGATGAGGATGTGCAACGCAAAGGGCCACCTTGTGGCCAAGAGGGAGGTGAGGAGGAGCGAGGGGCAAGGGAAGAGCGAATGCAGCAAGCGTGGTGAGCTGTTTGACGCTGTTCTATACGATAGCTAACCCCCCCTACTCGTCGCTTCGATCCTCGCCCCAACCCTCGCAGGAACGCTTCGTTGCTGTTGCCCTCCAGTGTATCGTGCGAGTCAGACAGTCGAGAAGGAAATTAGAATCGGCAAGGAAGGTTGCGGCCGAGAACGAGCGCCTGGAACAAGAACTAAGGCAAGAACGGGTGTCTTCCGCTTTGAAAATCCAGTGCAGCTTCAGATCTCGAAAGGCCAAGAGGCTTCGAAGAGTTTTGGCAGGGGGGCGGAAGGGAGCGGTCGTGATGCAATCGCTGTGGAGGCGTAAGGTAGCGGTTGCGGAAGGTCGAGCCCGGGCTTCAGAAAGAGATAGGATACTTAAGGCGAAGGCTGACGAGGAGGAGCGTGTTCGGGCATCAGCGGCAATCGAGAGGGAACGTACAAGGGCGTCGGCCTCAGTGAAAATTCAAACAAAGATCAGGTCGTGTCTTGCACAATGGACGGTGAGGGAAATGGTAGAAACGAGGAAGTTGGAAGAAGGGAAAGCTGTCGTTCTCCAGACCATGTTCAGGCAAAAAAATGCAAGGGCGAAGTTCGTCAGGCTGATCGTGCTACATAATGCCGCAATCTTTATCCAGATCCAGGCGCGAATAATGTCTAGTAAAAAGGAGCTCAAGCAGCGAAGAATCATGAAGGACGACGTCAAGTGGTCGAACATGATACGAATTCAGAGTATTGCCAGAATGTGCCTAGCGCGGTGGAGAGTCAACAAAATCGTGGAGAGACGAGATTCGGTTCATACCATGCAGCGAGCCATCCGCGTTTGGATTTCCAAGGAGTGGCTGAAGGACCTGAAGTTCATGCGGAGCATTTACATCGGGAAGGTTATCAAGGTGCAGTCCATTTGGCGAAGGCGCGCGGCTGTATTCTGGTGGAAGCAGTGGCGTGAGTGGTACGAATGGGAGAATTCGTGCGCTAAGTTGATCCAGAAGAGATGGAGGGGCGTTTCGGCGAGAAAATCTTTGAGGGACTGGCGCGAGTACTGGATGGCCGTCCGCTTGCAGGCGAGGGCAAGGGGTATAAAGGCGAGGAAAAGGTGGCCGCAGATCCCTGTTTTCTTTTGGTGGGTAAGGAATGGACTGCACGTGGAGGAAGTCGACGCTTTGATGGCATGGGAGCCAACTTTTGGAGACACAGAGCCTCCGCAGGTCAGCGGGTTCGAGTGGAACGTCCACACTGTCAGCTACGGAGGCGAAACGCTCCTCATGACTGCTGCGAGTGTCGGGAACCAAGGCCTCGTCGAAGCCTTGATTTCGAGGGGGTGCGAGAAGGACACTTTTGACTCTCAAGGAGATACTGCAGCCCACTACGCCTTCCGCCTAGGATTCAATGATCTCGGGTACTTCATGGTCGACGACCTGGGTTGCGACGATACAATCGAAAACAAGCTTGAGCTGGACTGCTATGCGGTCGCTGGAACGGCAGTCGAAAAGGAGAAGAGACAAAACATGTATTTGGGCGATGGTGCTCTTGGCAGCAACATCGCCATGGAATATGAATAAATAATATTGTTTGTTGTGTAATTACGTGTTGTCCTCTTTTTTTTCAACCTTTTCATCGCATGCAGCAACAGCCCTGTATTATCACACTTTTGTTTTACTCTATGGTGAACCTTGCCAAGGTAAAGCCGGTATTATCTCGTGCTGGGGGGAGGGGTAAGGCGGATGACTCCATGAGACAGCCTGAAAATACCCCCCAAAAGGGTGATACAGAAGATATAAAAGGTTTCCTCGAAGAGCAGGCCGAGGGGATGGCAGAGAAAATGATGAAGGGAGGAGGGGGGGAGGCGATGGATGGTGAGGGACTGTAGTTTTTTTAAACCCGACCTTTCAACGCTACTTGCTCATCGTCTTTTCCTCTAATCTTGTCTGTACCCCCCCCCCTACCCCAGCCTTTGATGAAACCTCCTCAGCTATGACAAGAATGCTGGACGGTGGGGGAAAGCCGCTTGAGATGATACAAGTTGCGATTTCTTTCCTCCAGAGTTTCTCTCTCGTGGCCCTAATTGAAATGGATTGGCCCGGTTGGTTCACTGGGTTCAAGATGTTCACTCTCGACCTCGCCTTTATGAAAGATGCCGGAGAGTGGCCGACGATTTTCATTGGCCTTCTCACTGCGCCTTTGCTGATCCTTCAGTTGGACCACGGTCTTTTTGTCAGGCGCAATGACAATACCATGGTTCAGACCACAGTTTCCAATGAGTTTCTGTTGAAGAAGCGAAGGAACGTATTTACGACGGTAACATTGGTCTGCATATTCTGGATCATGGGGTTCGTCCTCTTTAGGGGTCTTTCCGCGCCGGGATTCATAGGTGGCTTCGTCATATCTTTGTTGTTCATTTTCATTACGTGGAATCTCCAGGCCGGGTATTGTCTTCCTGTCGTGGAAGGAGCTAGGGAAAGCCTTGACAAGATCACGCTCCGAATAGCTTTTGTCTTCGTCTTCCTTCTTGGTGCCTTTGGTCTTGCATCAAAAAAGCGTAACGACAAGGTCACTCGAGTCGACTGCATAGAAGATGTCGCCCTTTGCTCGGACGAAAAGTCCAAGGCGAGGCTCGCTGATGTTTATTCTATCGGGCTGATTTTCTTCATCCTTATTTACACCTCAGTTCAACTTTTTCACTGGACCTACCTCCGTAGGCTTCTCAAGACCTGCCGAACAACCAACCAGGTGAGATCGGACGAGGAGCGAAGCGACGAAATAACGACGCTATAATCCTAAGTCATCGTCCTAACCTTTTTTACGATTCGCTTCGCACATCGCAGAACTTCAAAATAAGCAGGTGCACGACCGAGTTTACTCTGTTTCTCTTTCTCTACCTCATCGCCTACCTCGCGGGTGTCAACTCCTCCCTGGCCATGGCGATCATGCAGCCGGTTGAGGCCGTCAATAGCACCGATTGTGCAGCCTTTGTTCACACTGCTTGCGGCATTGACAAACAATTTGTCCTCACCGATCAACTTTGTTTGGGCAAGCCTGTTTACAAGTCTCCGTTAATTATCTACGGCACCGGTCACGCTGATTACTACATGGCAGAATTCAGCGAAATTGCATATTTTACCAACGACGTGGAAGGATACTGGGTCAACTATGAGCATACGCTGCCTGTCGATAAGGAAACTTTCCTTCCAATCGAAACGCGCCCTACCGCTTGCGGAACTCCTGGGCGTTCTAAAAATGTTCTCAACTTCTATGAAGACAACGAATATTCCTTCTCACGCGTGACTGGTGGTGGTTGTAGATGGTGCAGTGACTTTAGAACATCGAACGACTGGATGTGTCACTACAAAGACCCCACCATAGATTCGAGCTCGGTTTTGAGGTGAGGCGGAGCGAGGAGTGAAGGATGGCTGGAGCGAAGGACGGCTGGAGCGAAGCGATAGCAACATATCCTCTTCGCCTACATAAGTAACAACCCTTTTTGCGATTTGCCTCGCTCATCGCAGTGCGCTTCCCGGAGAGCACGCCTGCTTTTCATGGGAGGCGAACCACCATGTTGAGCTCTGCAATGAAAACTGCATGAAACGCACCAACGTCCTAGGTTGGATTCTCTTCGTTTTCTTTGCTATTCTTCCCCTATTTCGCCTCGGAAACATTGGCTACAGTGTGAAGAAGATTATCAAGGAAGAATGTGATGAAAAGAAAATTGAGTTTGAGGAAGGATTTGCATTCATCGCCGGCCGGGCACGGGCAACGAGTACGCATACCGACTTTCTGGATATATCTACGCCCGCGTCTGCGTCGTCCTCTACTCAAGAAGGAGAGGACTCCAAAGCGAAGTTTGGCCTGAAATACAAAATGCGACACCTCCCGTTTCCGATCAAGTTTTGGGAAGATTCCCATGACATTATAAAGAGGGACTACGGCCAACAGGTTGCTATCAGCACGTCCCTTCTTGCTGCCTTCGAAGAGCGTTGGTGGTGGTGGAAGATTTACTTGATGGCGGAACGTGCTTTGCTAGCAGCCGCAGTTTTCACTGAAGTTAGTGTTTGGGTTGCGTTCGCTGTTACTGCGTTTGGCTGGGCTGCATCCAAGTATACGAATCCATATTGGGAGGATGATGAGGATAGTGCCGATCTCATCGCAAGGGGCACCACCCTTATCACTGTCTTTTTTGCCTGCCTCGCCGAGACGGAGGTCATCAGTGGCAACGAGATTGTTGTCTCCGTCATTCTAAACCTCTGTGCCGCCGGAACGCTTGCAATCCTCATTGCCGCAATCGGGCCTAGGCGCCTGTTTTACTCTATCATTTCGTACTATCGGGTCAAGAAGCGACAGGTGATTTTGGAGGGCAGTGAGGATGCGGCCGAGGTTATGACAGAGAAGGAGGTAGAAGACATGGGTGATGATGAATTCTTGGCTAAATCTGTCGCCGTTAGGACTCGACTGATGAAACACTTTCAAGATCATCTAATCGGCGAGACGAAGTTCCTCAGATTGGTTCAAAAAGAGCACAGGGCTGACTTCGATAAGATCGACGTGAGTCACATGGAGATCTTGGAGACCGCGGCCCAAGAATTTGGCAAGAGCAGGTGCTGGCTGTACTCCCCGGCAAACGGGACTATGATTGGAGTGAAGCTAAGTGAAGGCAGGGTGACCGAGATCAACTGGAGGGGAGAGGGTCTAATCCTGAAGGAGGGAAAGAAAATACCCGAGGTCCTAAAGAACCTTAGTACGTGTAAGGTCATTGATTTGGGCTGTAACAACGTCTACTTGGATGTCAAAACAAATTGTGGAGATTCCATGAATCTCGACAAAAAGAAGTTCATCGTCACTGACAGGCAGAACAAAGACTTGCTAGAGAAAGTGGCGACGAAATTAGGCAAGACATTGGAGTGGTTGCACAATGGCCACGACGCGCACAACGTGGAGAAGTGGCGGGGGGTTGAGTTTACTAAAGATTATAAAATTTACGGTATTTCTTGGCCGGGCGAGGGACTCAAGGGGAAACTCCCTGACGAAATCTGTGAACTCGTGGACCTGAAGCGGTTGGACTTAAGGTTCAACAACATTGTTGTGAAGAATAACGACGCTATAAACAGCATGGTAGATCCCACGATGCCAGCGCACTGGGAGGATACAAAGTACGTGCGAATCAAGTGCGAGTCCGAAGAGCTTCCTGTTGGTTTGCACTTCTGGAAACCCAAGGGCGATGGGAGGCACGGAACTCGCAAGAAAATACCCTGTCTTGGTCACCGACCCCGTTCCTTTCACCTCGTGCGCCAAGAGGGAGACGAAGATCTAGTCCGCATTGAAAATGTCAAACGTCCCGGCTGGTTCCTTCTCAGGTCTATGATGGAGTTGTCCACTGATTGGTCGATGGGAAAGACGGTTTTCTCTGAGAAGCAGCAGAAATCTCAGCCTAATTACGCCAGCCTATATTGGGCCGAGGACGATGGCAAAAACCCTGATAAGTTCAAGAATTTTGGTGAATTCCGCATCGTACCTGCTCTGTCTGGAACGGAAGGCTACGTTTCATTCAAGTCCGAAGGATCAAAATTTCCAGCTGATGGCCTTGACAGGTACATTTCGTTTGCGAGGGCGGGTAGGACGTTGGGGGTAAGGGTTGCCGGCACGAAGATAAATAAGCAAGAGAATAAGGGGTACGACTTCAGTGGCCCTGTCCTGTGGCCGAAGGACTTCAGCTTCAAGTTGATGACCTACAAGGAGGAAATTGGAGGGAAAGGTGCCCCGTCTGGTAACACTCGGGCTGAGCTTGCTCACGGGTGGAAGAGTGGCTTGGTAAATTGGAAAGTGAGCGACATGATAAATAGGATGGAGGATGACAGTAGCTTCAAGTTCGACAATAACAAAGACAAGGTTGCTCTCTGCGACATGGCGAGAAAATTCGGCAAGAGCATCGACTGGCTTATGAACGGGAAAGGTGAGGCAGAGTGAGGATGGAGGATGGAGGATGGAGGATGGAGGATGGAGGATTTAGGAGCAAGGGACAGCAAAAGCAACATACCGCCCACAAGCATAACTAACAACCCTCATTCAACTCGTCACTTCGCTCATCACAGGGGGTTATAAGTCAGATTGGTGGCGTGGTGTCATTGTCCAAGACGGCAAGGTGGTTGGGCTCGATTGGAGGCACGAGAAGCTGCGAGGAAAGATCCCTCAAGAGCTCCTCCACTTTAAGGACCTGAAAGAGGTGAACTTCCTCGACAACCCGGATCTGAGCAAGGAGCTAACAGACGACCTTTTGAAGATGCAAAAGAAAATGGGAAGAGACTGCGAACTCTTTGACCCTCGCGACGACATGAACATCTTAGAGGTCCTAGCTGACTCTATATGGAGGCTCCCCTGGAACGAGAGGGGAGGCTGGAACAAGTTGAATACTTCCTTGGTGCTCATCGTCATGTTCTGGCTCCTTGTGGGCTTAGCAGGTCAAGATTCAGCGTCAGCTTGGGTTTACTTTATGGGAATAAACATCATTCTCGCCGTCATTACATACCTAAACTTCGCCCGCCACAGCAAAGGCGTGTCCGATGGAAAGGACAGGAATCAAAGATTTAAAGAGGGCGAAAAATAATTCAATAGCAATTTTCGGATAGAAAGAAATTCAGATTCCTGGTTCCACTTCTTCTGGGAACCCTATTTTGTCCTCTCCCTTTTTACCACAGAAAGTGTACTTAACAGCTATGAATGGAGCATAGTTGAGGCGACGTAGTTCTTGCTCAGAGGCATCGTAGCTGGGTATATGAAAGCAACGCCTAGGAGAAACGAGTTGAAAAGGCTCAGCGTGCTTGTGAAAGTGTCACTGAGATGAGAGATGCGACAAGCAAAAGGTTGTTAGAAAGAGCGTGGCAGCGTGGCGTTGGCGAACAAAAAGTCGCTTCACCTCACCTCAATGTTTTTTTATAGTAGTTGTTGGCAATAGCGATAATATCCGAAACGAAATCGGAAGAATAGAAAAGAACGAGACCGATCTGTGTTGAACGAAAGAAGTTAGGATGTAGGATGAGGCGAGGAGCGAAGCGACGAGTGGAAGGTTGTTAGGTATGTAGGACGGCGATATAGTGCTTTGCTGTCACTTCGCTCAAAGCCTTCGCTCCTCGTCAAATCTCACATTGTCAAATCTCATCTTTTCGGGCGTAGTATAGTTCCCTTCGATGCCCATCATAGCGTCTTTGATGAGCATGAAATCTTGTTTCGTATAGGGAACGCATGACCTACGAGTCTTTCCGATGTTGTGATCAGCAAACATGCTGCTGTCGTGAGTAACCAAGTATGAGTAGGTCTGGTTTGACGGGATAATCGGCGAGTACCGATTGTCCCAAGTTGTCGCAAGGACGAACATCGGCTTCACGTAGACTTGTCTCAAGATCAACTCTAGTGCATTATTCGACGTTGCGCCTCCGTTGCAAAAGAATGCCCTCGTCATGAATCCACTGAAGGTACGATCAAATTTCTCATCGTCGACCCTGATGGATGATTCGAAAAGTTCGGCCATGAAGCCCTCTTCCCCAAATCTCTTCACCAAATCGTCGGTTTCAAAAAGGTTCGATTTGTACATGAGGAAGTCATTTATAGTGCCATTGCCTCCTCTCGCGTTAAAATTCACGAAACGCATCTTAACATATGATACAGGCCACGCGCATGCACAGCACTCTCCTGTGGCCTGCTGCTTATTTTAGTCATCCATGTAGACCGTTCTGCAAACGCTCTCGATCGGCTCTTTCTTGCTGGTAAGAGTTCTGCGATTAACGAAGCGAATCGCGAAAATTAGACTAATATTTCAGGATCATTACGGCGATTGGTACCTTGCCCATTCTCACCTATCGTCACTGACCATGCAAGAAAATTCAGTCAGGGGGGCACATCGATTCGCTGTAAACTAGACGAGAATGTCACTCAACGTTCGTGAAAAAATCAACGCCAGTAGAGCTGATGAAGTTTGAGTTATCGCTAAGAGCAAAGCCTCCGTAAATCTGAACGTATGTGCACAGATTATACCTGCAAACATCGTAAACACGAACCATATTCTTTCGCAACCCCTCAAATCCCCAAATACTGGGTCCGGACCGTCTGCCTCTACTGCAGATACTGCCGCATTCTTGGCCCTTCTTGTGCGGGAGAAAGCACGTTGGAGGCGTGATTTTTGGGGAAGAATTGGGTGGAGAAGGGATTTGAAATCTTGTTGTGGGGGGGTGGCGGAATTGGAGGCGCTATGCTTAGGGAACGGGAGGAATCGTCACCCTTCGGTATTGCTTGGGGATCTCCTTTAACATATTCCCGAAACAGCCAGTCTGTGAATGAAGACGCACGTGACTGACGACGTGGTGGTGCGGACGACAATGATAACCGCGCTCCGATATTAGATACTGGGTTGGTAACCGAGGAAGGAGGGGGAGGAGTTAAAGCCTCCGAAGGCGCAGCTTTGGGAGAACATTTTTTGCTGCCCTTCTTGATTCCAAACACCATTATTTGCGTGTGTAGAAGGAAGGATAAAGGAAAATCCAAGCAATGCGGAAATAAGGGGATGAAATGGCGTTTTTTGAACTGCCTGTGACCTTCTATTAATAACCGAAAATAAAGGAAATGGAAAAAATTGAGAACATGTCATACGACGTTCTATTAATACGCAATAGATAGACTTTATAGCGTTATTGCGGAGCTTAATTTATTCCGCCTCGAGGAGCTCTTTGATCGTCTGCAGCAATCTACCGAACGCATCCTTCTTTGCCTCCCCCATAAGTCTCTCAACGAGCATGGTGTCGCAAAGACTCCTCATCTCGTGAACCAAAATTGCAGTGTTTTCTCCTCCGTCTCCAATCTTAAACTTGACGAAATCGTTGAGAACGAGGACGTTCCCTTCCACCTTGGTGTCGCCTGGTGACCCAGCAAAAAGGAGCAGTGCAAAGCGGGAGACGAAAGAAACATTGTTGAGGTACGTCTGGCCGTCCCCTCCCTGGGTTACCGAGCGGTGCTTGGTGTGGTACACAACGTAGGCATCTTTTCCAATGTGGGAAGCATACCTCACGCGAGTACTGCGATGAGCGAAGCGAATTGCGAAAAGGGTTGGGGCCAGGAGCAAAGCGACGAGAGGGGAGGTTAGTTTATCATAGAGATCAAGATGATGCAGTTCGCTGCCTTCGCTCCTCGCCCCGCCTCACCTTTGGAAGGAGGTAAAATGTGGGCGTGCCTTCTCCTTCGTGCGCGTGATCAGCCGACCGCCCCCCCTCTTGTTGGTGTGTTTGGGGCGCTCTAGCGCCGCAATATTGGGGTAAAGTCCCGATGCTAGAACGCACTGGAGGAAGATAGGGTTGTCATTGTCATTGTGTGAAGAAGGGTGGAAATTGGCATCCACCATAATGTCCTGGAATTGGTCCCGGAGTCCTTCGACCTCTGTGAGCGCCACTGGATCCATAGCGTGATCCCGGCACCACTTGACACGATCACAGTGAGACCTGAATGATTGAGACGAGTAGTGATTATAGATAGCAATTTGGGCCGCAATGTCAGATTTGCAGTGGAAGGACGAGGACCTACCTCCGTACCCGTTGTCAATGATCCCCTCGATTATTTGTCTTGCCCTCTCCTTTCCATTCTCCCCCCTGACATATCCTGTGAAAAGGCTTTTGGTTCCCGAGAGGATAGCGGCAGCGGTTATAGAGACGTCGAGACAGCCTAGGAGACAACCGGTGAGGAGGATCTTGCCTATTTGGCAATCCATGGGGAGGTGGGAAAGGTGGTAGCCGAAGGGAGAAAGACGGAACGTGCCAGGTGCAACGTTAGTCATGGCACCTGTAAGGAGCGAGCGGGGCGAGGAGCGAAGCGACGAGCAGTAGGTTGTTAGTTATTGGGCTATGCTGTATAAAGTCTTCCTTCGCTCCAGTCTTCCTTCGCTCCAGCCTTCCTTCGCTCCTCGCTCCGCCTCACCTATCTCCATGAGGTGCCCGGCGGCATGCACGACCGAGGGGCGGTTCGGTGGTTCAATAAGGTTATCGAACCATGAGATGATGGCAGTTGGTGAGGAGGATAGGGTTTCCTCGAGAAGAAGAATTTGCAGTACAGTGTCTTCGAGGGGGGTGCGGAAAATCTCTGGCACTGTGTAAGGGGGGATCAATGGAAGGACTGATTCGGGGAAAAGTCTGGAGCGAAGCGAAGCGAAGAGAAGAGAAGAGAAGAGAAGAGAAGAGAAGAGAAGAGAAGAGAAGAGAAGAGAAGAGAAGAGAAGAGAAGAGAAGAGAAGAGAAGA
>Ga0115006_10002018_pt1 | contig 13086 bp, 5 predicted proteins | sample ArcOceMetagenome_3_FD_88943 | JGI IMG/M metagenome (GOLD analysis project Ga0115006, IMG submission 88943) | Marine eukaryotic phytoplankton communities from Arctic Ocean - Arctic Ocean- Svalbard ARC20M Metagenome | ecosystem: Environmental > Aquatic > Marine > Oceanic | place: Arctic Ocean...
ATTCGGAATATCAGAATTCGGTGTGAAAAGACACAAATCATCAACTGGCAGTGCAATAAACTGCATGCGTGACAAAAGCTGGTTTGAATTCTCTGCTTGACATGATGCAAGTTTTGTTTGCGCCATTTGCGAGCGACAGGCGCACGTTCCGGGTGATGTAGCTGACGTCTTGAAACAAAATTTCATATTTTGACATTGATGGCAATTGATGCTTGAATAAGAAATTTCGAGATCAGAGTTCAGGTATTTACACGTCGAATCTTGCATTAGACAGTCTTCATTTGATAGACAATATGTTTCCTCAAGAATAGGCACCCCACATGTGCAAATTTTGCTTATTTCATCACATGCGAAATCCATTACGTTTTCATTTTGTATATTGGGACATTCACCACACATCAACAGCTCTCCGGACAATCTACTTTTTCTGCAAGTGTCAGCTTTTGAACATGACAAAGTCGAAGAGTCCCCGTAAAACGTTTGATAAAAGCTCCAACAACGTGTGGCCGTGATTGTTGTCGACATCTCCTCTTGGCCAACTGTTTCATCGTCAAAACTACAATTCTGCGTCCATCCCGCACAAAAATTTGTTGCAAATTGTATGATTTGGTCAATGATAGTTTGTATGGTAGAAACTACATCTTTCAAATTGCTTGCAGCGCCGCCAGCACCGGGTATCCATCCGATCACATTAATTATTTCTTTCAATATACTCATTAAAATTTTTGCAAGATTCAAAATCAGCTTGATCAATGGACACATTACTGGTTTTAAAAAATAATTATAAATCGTTTTTAAAGCAATGCAGATCGCCTCGATAATGTTTTGAAACTGTTTACCCAAGCCCTTGCTGAATAGCAATTTCAGCATTGGTTCTTTCAAGTTTTCTACGAATGTGCCGAGGCTGTTTATGAAAGCGACGATCGCAATGGTCAGTTGTTGAATTGCACTCTCAAGCGTATTGGTGGCGCCAACAAATCCGTCTTCTCCACCGGCAGCTACTATTGCGCTTGTTGTAAAATCAATGAAGCTGGCAATGAACAACTGAATAGCTTTTGACACCATTTGTGTGAACCAATAATAACTTAACAAAAGATAACGCTTGACTAATCGAGCACTTTGCACCGCCGATATGAAAGACTGCAGGTTATTGGCAGAGCAATGTTTCAAAGCTTCCGCATTAAATTCTTTTTGAGCTAGGATTTCGGCATTTACAACGGTAGGTTCATTTAAAGAAACAGCACAGTTGTCGGGAACATACCGCTCATAAAACTTCTGCACACTCGTTCCGACAAATTCTTGATTACGCAAATTGAATGCTGTCGGCGAATAAAAAAAGTCCGTGTCGGGGCATAGGCCGCTTGCTTTGCATAGAATAGCACGGATTTCTTCGCGCCATACAGGGATTTGTTGACATAACTTTTCTGTATCAGCATTCAATAAACAAAACAAGATAGGCGCGTCAAATTGTTCAGGCTTTTCTTTGATAACAGCGGCACAGGCTGGTAGACGTGTTTTCGGATTTTTCCAAACTTCTTTTGTGATTGATCCATGGCATTGTTTCAAATCGGTTCGCTTGCTGTGATTGCTATGCGAACAGTAGACCCAATCACGATTCCACAATGCATCATCGGCTTTATGATACTCAAGACGGGTTTTTGTTGATATCTCGGCCTCTTCAACACGGTTTTGCTTCAAAAGATTGATAATTGGATTGATATTTGTTTCAGCTTCATTTTCTTGTGTAATGTTCAGCACTTTATCAAAAATTTCACAATTGTCATTTGCAGCACACATCATCTTGCGTAAACGGCTTGAAATCATTTTAGTGGCTGGTAAAGCAAATGGTTTTCCAATGCTTAACTGTTTTTTTGTTGTGTCTGAAAACTGATTCTTGTTCATTTTGTTCGGCATATTATATTCGTCGGCCTGCAAAATTCTTGACAACACGCCATTCAGTTGCTGAGAATCACAAGCATTACAGAGTCTTTTTGGCCGTGACGTCAAGTCCTGCTTTGGCGAAATTCTGGCGTGTTTTTTAAACGTTCTGATTGTTTGAAACGGCTTGTCATTCTGTACCAGCACAACACACTCAACATGGGTTGTATTCTGTCCACAATATTGTAGCGATTGCTCGTGCAAGTAAGAGTCTGCAAAAGTTTCATTATCGGCATCATCAATTTCATGCAACAACCCCATTTTGCATGCTCCTACCGTGCGAGCAAATGACGTCTCAGTATTACCAAAGCCATTTTTTAACGAGCTTGATTCTGTGCTTGAAGCATGCGCATGAAAACTTGTTTTGCTCGATATTTTTAGTGCAAACGGAGGTAATCTCCGGCTGGCAATGCACTGTGACGATTGCTGAGGCTGACAAACTGCTCTGTCACTTCGCGTCAAATTAAACTGTGCCATGTCATCAAAATCGGCGTTAGTAATTATTTGAAGCTGCTGTGTTTCGTCAAGCGCAGGTTGTCGTGAAAACCCAGGAATGCATCTACATTGACCACCAGCAACGGATACTTCATTTTCTCGACATTGTACGCAAAGTTTTGGCAAACTGAGAACAACATCACTAACACTGTACAAAAACGAATCACTGATACCTGGTATTGATTCAAACGCTTCATGATTTTGTGGACATTGACAAGTTTTACCATCTTTGCTGATCATATTGTTGGGACATGCAGAACATGTAAAAAATCCAATTTGTGGCTGGATTTGAAAAGATGAACATTTTTGGCAAGCTGTCAAAACATTATTTGTTCCATAGCCGGCGGAACAAGCGCAAGTTTTTTCTGTGTCGACTTTTGTGATATTATCAATGAAGCTTGTGTAATTTGTATAGATCTCTTCAGATCCATGCTGACACGTTGCGCAACTTGAGGCACCTGTAGAACCGTTTGTTGAATAATGTACCAAACATTCGCGACACAAAGTAGCAACAAAATCGAGCTCTTGATAAAAATTGACCTGACATGGTTTACATAAACTGACTCCATCTTCTGTAACAAGCTCAAACCCAATTCTGCACCGACATGACGCTTCAACTCCAGCTTCGCCATCCGGGCAGCAGTCCAAACTACTGACGCTTGCTAGCGGTGTGACGCCTCCGTTCGAGCATGTTGTACAAATTTCTGTGCCTGCATTTTCTTTGTACTTTCCAACCTCACATGCTACGCAATTTTGATCTTGATATGTGTAACCTGCATTACATGAACAACTTGATTGTGATGTTCGCTGATTACTGACGCTCAACGCGTTAGATCCGCAACTCAGGCATTCCGACGAACCGATGATACTTTTGTAAGTGCCAGCAGCGCAAGCTAAACACACACCACCATCTTCACCACTATATCCAGCATTGCATTTACAGGCCTGAACATTTACCGAGCCCTCCAATGAAGCAGAATACGCAGGGCAATTATTACAAATGTGCAATTCTTCATTTACTGTCACGGAGACAAGCAGGTACTCATTTGCATTGCACGGCTCACATTCCAGCCTGTCAGATGTGGCTTTGTGGTGATCCGGACATTGCAGACAATCGTTGTTGCCCACATTAACTTTTATCTCACCAGAACCGCACAACTTGCATGATGAATCTTCTGCCTGTGCATACCCCGCATTACACAAACAATCGTCAGACGATTGCTTGTCAACATCTGATGTGCTTGATGCTGTTGGGCATTGCTCACAATTGCCGTCTAACATATAATACCCAATACCACACACGCAAGTCCCAATGCTATCGAATGGACTCAACGATGTCATTCCATTTGCACACGGTGTGCATAATACAGACCCTAAAGAGCTCCAATACCCTGCTGTACAAAATTCACACCATAACGCAGAATTAGCTCCAGAAAGAGCATAGAACTTGCCTGCTTCACAGTTCAAACACGCTTCTGCAGTGCTGGAGCCTGCATCTTCATTAAATTTACCAGCATCACATGCAATACAAACAAGATCACTGTCTCCCTCAATCGATGTACTATATTTGCCCGCGACACAATCTGTGCATTGTGATGAAGCAGAAAAACTAAATTTTCCGGCAACACATGGAAGACACGTTGCGGCTGAATTGGCAGCTACTTGTAAACTGTATTTACCACCCACACATGCTGTGCAAAATTCTACACTTTGAGCTTTATTTGTTATGCTGTAGGTACCAGGCACACAGCTTGTACATTGTGTTGCTGCCTCATAGCTGTACGTTCCTAAAGCACAATCGTTGCAACTATCTGTGTTCGAAATTGTTTCTTTGAATTCACCTGCTTCACACACGTGACACAAATTTGGATTACCAGACAGCAAAGAATAATAATATCCAGCGTTGCATAAGCAATCCGACTCGCTTGTTGATTTTACTTGCAAAGTCGTAGAAAAATCTGCACAATCATTACACGAATACTCTGTTGGGGGCGTGTCGCCTGAAAACTTACCAGTTTCACACTTGGCACATGATGCATCCTCATTGACAGCTGCTACTTGACCAGTTATTTTACGACCAGCTTCACAATTTGTGCAGGCATCATCAGAAACAAAATTTTTGTACTTACCTGAAACACACTCTACACATGCCGAATCTACACCACCAGAGCGTGTATATCCCTCTCTGCATTTACATTGTGGTGGATTACTCGTATCTGTTGTTTCGTAATTAGGACATTGTTCGCAATTTTGCCTATTCGTAGAAGACACAGTGCCTGTCGCACAATCATCACATGCATCATCACCCCAATAATTTTTGCTTTTTCCCGCAGCACACAAATCGCATTCTCCTGTCAATTTTTTGGTAAAACCTGCTTCACATTGACAAGATACTTGTCCTGAAGCACCATTGGTGCTGGAATGTGGTGCACAAACTTCACAAGCGCTCATGGCATCTTCCGTGGTATATTTTCCATTTTCACAATCCACGCATAACCATGTTTGTAGATCACTTTCTCTTGCTGTCCAGTGTGGTTCGTCGCGATTATAATATTTGCCAGCTCCACACTCAGCACACGGATCTGTATCAAAATCTTTGTTATAGTTTCTCGAGTATCCAGAGTTGCATTTACATAATGTTATCATTTCATACAAATTTTGTGGCTCCATCCAATTTTGCCAAGCTGCTGGAAGATTATTTTCATCGTATTCGTACGTAGCTGAATTTGATGGGCATGTAATACACCCACTCAAATCAATTCCGATTCCATCGTTTGAGCGATATTTGCCAGCTGAACATACCTCACAACCAAATGGATGTTGCCGCAATGCATATTTTCCGCTGATACACACTTGACACTGATCATACAATAGCTCACTTCCCTCAATACATATGCACGTTACACTGCCAGTTTGTCCATCTGTATTGCTGTTATCTGGACATAGTTTACATGCAGACTGACCTGTGTTGTCTTGGTAATAATCTGCAATACAATCCATACAGATTCCAAACCCATTCTCAAATGTTCCTGTTGTATAATCGATTGTTTGGGTATTATCGTAATATTTGCCTGCGTGGCATGCATTACAAACTGTTTGACCGGCAATCGAAAACGTTCCAGCAGAACATTGCAAACAACTCGTTGCTCCAATGGCACTGTCTGCATATTTGCCAGCTTCGCATGGAATACAGAAAGCAATATTTGGCGTGTGAAGAAACCAGTGCTGTGCATTATTTGCTTCACGACAATTGCTGTATTTTGGGTTCAGATTCCATTCACGTTTGTTATCATTAAATTTTCCAAGAGAACATTCTTCACAAGCAAGCATTGAATAAAACGCAGCAGGTGCCTGATCTCCAAAATGAAGATTGCCATTATCATAATGATTTTGCCAATCCCATGGCAAAATTTGATCATAGTCAAAATTAGATAAAGTATCATCAAATGGTTGACAATGAGATAAACGATCTTCGGCAATGACATATGCTTGACCCTCGCTGTCCTCAATCCATTGTGAAACTTGATTTTGAAAACCTGGATCACATCTGCAATGTACATTGGTCATGAAAGAGTTTTCGCGAAGCGCTTCAAGTGAAAATGTTGAAATGTCATTAGTTTGAGCCCATGTGTCGCTAAGCTGTGCATTTTGCAAAGCTTGCAAATTACCCATATATTCCGGATAGAATATCTGCTGTGCTGATGGGAATCGTCCAGCAGTCAACTCCCACTCAAAAACATGTCTGAACCATGATGTGTGTGAATTTGCTGGACACGTTTGACATGCGTTGCTCGTGAATGCAGGCGTGACCGCAATTGTGTATGAATATTTGCCCGCAGCACAAAATAAACATGATGTCACTTCTTGATAATACGAAAATTTTTCGTTATATGTACCTGGTTGGCATGCAACACACCCGCTTCCAGCTGCTGAATCAAATTCACGGTAACCGTGCGTGCATACGCACATGCTGCTTGAAGTAGATTCTATTGGTGAAAGCAAATGTGTATTGAGCGTTACAAATGTTTTAGAATCATAAATTAGCAATTCATCGATACAATTTGAACACAACGACGATTTTTCTACAGAAAATGTACCAGCAGTGCAAGAAGAACAAACGCTCACGCTTCCCGTAGCGTCGTCTGAAAATTTTCCCGCAGCACAACTTTCACAGTAAGAATTTGCATCTGGCGTAAACATACCAGCTTCACAATTTTCGTAATTTCCAACAACAGGGTCGTACACAGATCGCAGACTAAAGTACGTGCCAGTATTACCTGTAACACATGAAGTCATGCCATCATTCGGCGCAAACTTTGGAGATTGACACGGCCAGCACTCTGAAGCACCCTCGGACGAGTATTTGCCTGCAGGACAGTTCAGACAGATGCCTATGTTTGTTCTATGCATTACACGTCCTGATTTGTGTAAAGAGTTAGCAGCACACCTCGACTGACCGTTTCCACTATCGTAATCGGCATCAAGATTCCAAGCATTCTCATTATTATTATATTTTCCAGCAGGACATAAACGACAGCCCAGCATTGGCCAATAGAAATTGTTAAAATCATTGGTGTGCGAAAAAGCGGAATCGTACACATCACAAATCAGGTCTGTTACTAAATATTGCGATGCAAAATCATTTGTAAGCAAGGGCTGAGATTGAGAGTTTCCCAATATATTTTCATAACCAATGTTACAACGACAATGACCATGAGTCACTAGCGTATTGTCTTGCAAAAGTTCGTCGTCACTTGAAATCAACGTAGGCAAATAATACACATCAGCCTGCCAGTAATTTTTTATCTTATAAGACCAAATCTCAGCAGATGAATGTGAGTTTGCAGGACATGTCAAACAATGTAATTCAATTTTTGCAGGATCGTTTCCACCCATCATTGAATACTTGCCATCCACACACTGAGTGCAGGTAGTACCCACAGTCTTTTCAGACGCATATTTTCCCGGTGCACATGGAACACACAACGGCACGTCTGAATCCATCCAAGACTGAAGATCATCGCCATCAGAACCACCAAATGCATACTTTATGCTATCTTTAAAGTATCCAGCGCCACACCTGCAGTCATCAGATGAATCTGAACCACTATCCGAAATATATTCACGACTTGCAAATCCAGTAGTATCCATATAACGCACTTTCTGATAGCATGAGGTGCAAATTGAGGCTCTTTCCAAACTGTATGTATTTTCTTCACACGTGAGACATGTATCAATTCCATCACCTATGTCATTAGAATATTTGCCGCCTGGACACGAAGCACAAATGCCATTACTCTCTAAGTACATGCCAACTTCACATGGCAAGCAAGCCGACTGCCCCGTTTCTGGCTGATATTTGCCACTTTCACAATTTTCACATGCGGTTTTGCCCTCAACGTCTTGATAAGTGTTCTCAGCACATGGTGTGCACGCGCCAGACGCTACATTAAGATAATAGCCAAAACTACACGGCAAACATGCTGATTCACCATCTGCAGGTTGATATTTGCCTATTTCACAAGTTTTACAGCTTGATTGTCTGTACAAGTCCTGAAACGAATTTATTCCACATAATTTACAGCTTTCTAATTCAGTCCATACATCGTTATACTTGCCAGGTTCACATTGTGTGCAGACAGCAGTTTTTCCCTCAAAAATTAATTCACGTACACGTGATCCAGGAGGACACAATGGCACGCGTGGATGCGGACGCACGTCTGTTGATGGGCAATTGTTCCAATCAAATCCTGAAATTTTTGCTTCCCATTCAGCAAAAGTTGGTTGCGAACAGGAATCGCCACTTGGATCTACATCGCAGTCAGTGGTTTCGGCAGCACACAATGCATACGGATAACAACCTCCATGAGTGACTGAAGAATCAGACGTTAATGCATAGGTGGTCGAATTTTCTGCATCAAAACAATTAATACATACTTCACTTTCTGCTGGTCTGTGTTTTCCAGGCTCGCACCAAGCACATGTGGCGCATGTATTGACAATTTCATCATAAGATTTTAATTTTGTGCTACTGGAAACTGTTCTTTCACTGTCAAAACAAGCAAGAATGTTGTTGTGCCTGTCAATTGACATGAAGCTATTTTCATCACACTCTCTGCAGATCGGAACATTATATGTTGAGTAATAATTTTCTGCGCATCGGGTACATTCTTTTAGCAATGAGTCAGAATCCTGGTTTGTTTCAAATCCAAGTGTACAAGAGCAAAAAGTAGAAATTTGAGTGCTTATATCCCATGTTGCCAAGAACCCTGCAGCCTGCACATAGTAGAGCGTATCTTTTTCATAAACAATTTGCATAACAGGATGGGTAGAGGTCGTAACGTAGGTCACAGAGCTTGACAAACTTTGTAACACTGCCAATTCTATAAAATTGTTTTGAATTTTGTCGCATTCATACGTTTTGCAAATACGAATGCGTAATCTACTTACTGGAGACATATGATAAAACTCAAGAGACATTATATTCAAATTGATTATTGCTCCAGAATTCAAAGTTTGCTGTAGCAACCAAACGCATTCCCGGCCGTCATCAGGTGTCCAATAGTAGTTGTCGATTTCTCCAGAATTTGCTATACTTTCATCTGGACATGCACATCCACCTGCACAGGACACCAAGACCGTTGTTTGATGGTGTGGAGCTGAGTTTGCCGGACATTCTAAACATTTTTGATTTGCACTCTCGACAACATAAACCTCATTGATTGAACACGCTTCGCAACCAGACCAGTCTAAATTTGATTGTTCATATTCAGCACAATCAATGCACACCGATGACCCTGATTCCGATGCGTACTTTCCATATTCACATGTAGTACACGCTACATGGCCCAGTGTGGGCGTGTTCGGGCTATATTTTCCAACCGGACACGTTGCACATGTTGATATCAATTCGGTTGTAGTTTTTTTGTATAATGTAACATCGTTATTCCATATCTTGTATGGGTAAATTAAATCTTGCGTGCATAGGAAGCAGTCCCTCGCAAACTGCCCATATTTTAAAGTATTTTTTATCTCTTCTCGAATAACATAAAACCCACGACAATCAGTGTTTGGGTATGGATTGATTTGTGTCTTTCCATAAAAAATTTGCCAATACTGTGGATCTGTGTTCATGTCAGATATGTAACTACCAGTAAAACTGAGTAAGTTGTCGTATGCGTTATATCCTGGATAATATCCTCTAGGAAATAGTTCAAGCCATTCTTTTTCTGAAATCAAAAGTGAAGTCGATGTAGTAGATTGAGTTGATTTCGATTGCAACCAAGCAGAAATTTGACTATTTTCGAGTAGAGTCCAACCACCGAGTTCTTCGATTTCTTCAAGACTAGTCTTCCAAAACTCGTGAACGTAAACAGTGTATGCTTCAAATTCAACGTCCGCACCAAATGTGCAAATTTTTTGGCAATATTTGAGATGGTCTTGATAAGTATATTCATAAATTGTTGGGTCTCCGGGATTTGTGTAAACTGTTGCAACAGCGCATTTCTGTGCAATTTCACTGGTAAAAGAACCAGCTAAAACTTCAACATATTCTCCCGTACTGCAAGAAACTTCTGCATTACATTTGTTTATGTTAACAATAAATAAACAATAACATAATATCTCTGCGACATATCTCAGTGAATGCATTTTCATAACAAAAAATCTTCGAAAATACTTGTTGATCAATATTTTTAGTATGCAGTGCGCAAATCATTTTTAATCATCATTTTTAATTTGAGCAAATACGCAAATCATTTTCTTTTACGTTTCGTAGTATGAATTAAATGATGTAACTCGTTGTTAACAATTTGCACATCTTTTTCCGTGCTACACATGCGTTTCAAGCAAGACCAATAGTATAAATCATACAGAAACTTTAAGCGTACGCGTTGTTTTTCGGCATAGATCATTTTGCTGTGCCATGCATCATCAAACCTCACCACGTAACGCAATTGGCTGTTCAATACAAAAAACAGATTGTTATTTCCCAAATCGGACAAAATCAGCTTAGAAAAGTCGTAATTCGTGTGTTCGAAATCACATACACCAAACATTGTTTAATGAAACAGCATTTAATGAAAATATAAACAGCATTTAATGAAAATATATTTTTTTTTAATGCCAAATATCTTTCAACTTTTTTTTTATTTTTTTTATATTTTTTTTCCAATTTGTTTGTTTGCAATTTTTTATTACTGTATATTTGTCCAATATTCTAGTGCACTGTGCATACATAATTGTGCCATGCCATTCGCTTCATTCTACACTAATGATAAAAAGCTTCTTGTTCTGTACAATTCACAAGCGCAGCAGGGTAATGTTTTGGAAATATCCGAATTTCAACTTAATAATTTAATGATAAATGCAAGTATGGCGTATACTGCACGAGTAACACAAAATAGACTAATTTATCGTTTTGTGTTTAAAGAAAAAACAGATTTTGCCGAAGATTTGTTGCTAGACCTAAACTTGAGTTTGAACCGATATTATTTTCTAAGATTCGATGCACTTGATGATCTTAACAATATGATGAGCATTCAGGCCTGAAAATTATTTGTCTCTATTTCCATAATTCCATTTTTTACACTGGGCCATTGTTGAGTTCAATAAAGTTTATTGCTGAACTGAAAACTTGATCCCTGAACTGAGCACATGAGTATTTACGATGATAATAAATATGTCTGAAATTGACACAAAAATGCAGCAAAATCCCTATGTTGTAACACTCAATTCAAATATGAATTTGAATTGTTGTGGACACATTACCTGCAGGTGCTCTACAGACAACATTAGAACACAGACAAATGCGGTGGCACAATTAACAGCCAATACAGCTACGGTTTCAGTTCAGCCTCCCGGGCATTCGGGGTTTTTTCCACTCTCTAAAGATGATCCAAAAGAATTCTTGATTAATGGCGTAGACTGGTCTACAATGTATAGTATGGGGGAAAATAAGCAAAAACAGCCAATGTATAGGGTGATGAACCTCGATGGACTTAGTCAGAAATTAACGATCTTGGGACCCGAAAAATTTAAGTTGTCTGCGTAAGCATGAAGAACGAATCGTCAAGCCTAAACAAGCTGGCACATTACAAAAAAAACACAATTTGTATTTGAGATGATTTCTTGTTAATGAATAAATGCATATGCATTTATTTGCTTTTAATTTCTTTGTTATTTCTTGCATATGCCGACGCTCAATGTTCGCACTGCTCTGACAGTGAAACACTGGAAATTGTTGATTGTGTCACGAAGCTAGAGGGAAGTACTACTGTAATTGATATAACACAAGATAATGCCAACACTTTACTGTGCGACACAACTCGAGACGTCATAAAATGTTATAAAGAATGCCATTGCAAATGCTTGGCGGATTCTGACAATATGAATGCAAAAAATGAAATTGAAGCTTTAAAACAAACATTGACTCTCTACTCTTGTCCAGAGTTTGCCGACAGTTGTCTTGTGTGGAAAGAGGGAAGTTTACACGTTAGCAGCACACCCGTTTCTGCGCATGCAAGCAAAATTTTGATGATCATGAGTTGTTTATTTATTTTCACGTTAACACGATAAATCAAATAAAATCAATAAAATCAATGAAATCAATGAAATCAATGAAATAATTTATGCAAGTTTTTGCACGAGAGCGTCAATCTCGGTTGCACCATTCAAATTTCTCGAATACCAGGTGAGGCCAGACTTTGCATACATGTCTTCAAAATTTGCATACATGTAAATGTTCGGATACATAATTGATAGCGGATCCGGCGCATCTGCCAAAAGCGCTTCCAATCTCGCCGTCCGCAGCTCGTTCAACATTGTTTTATATTCATCATCTAGTTCGATGGCAACGCTGTTAAAAACACACCATACAGGAACGTCTCTGAGCACATCCAACCTACTTAATGTTTCAGGTTTTATGGGCACATTTCGGTTCATTGGCACATCTTTCTTGTATTTATCACGGATTGCATCCCCGTTCTGCAAAATTTTACCTGCCAGGTAATTAAAAAGCTCTGCCAGTTTGTTTTTTTCACACAGAAGAATCAATTCGGTTACATGGCGAAGTGGGTTGTCTGCCAATTTGCGCAATGTAGCCGTGTCCATTTCCGCATCTGAATCCTCTGCGTGGTACTGCTTACATTTCTTTATAATCTCCCCATATAACTCGTAATTTGTGGTCTCGCTGAAGATAAATTGCACCAAAGCATCAGCAAGAGGCTTTTTTTTCACTACGATCTTACCACTTTCTTCGCGATCTATTTTTTGTTCCAAAACGTTAAGCTGTGTCTCAAACACTTTTAACATTTGCAATGGGTCGTGCAAAGTAAACCATTGTTTCTTATTCCATTGCATTTCGTTACCAATTTTTGTCAGCCACTTCACAAGCTGCCTGCGAATACCAACAAATTCATCGGACTTGATCGCCAAAGCAATTTGGAATGTGCTCAATACCAATTGCGAATTCAAATTATCTCGCTTTTCCCATTCCCAGATCATTGGAACTTGCTGCCAATTGTTTAAACTGCAAGACTCTACTTGCTCTACTTCCTCCATTTCATCTTTCTCACTGGAAATGTTAACTTCCTCCATTTCATCTTCCATGTCTGCACTGCAAGACACGTTCGCGTTTTATACAAAAAAAAAAAA
>Ga0115006_10002022_pt1 | contig 13077 bp, 9 predicted proteins | sample ArcOceMetagenome_3_FD_88943 | JGI IMG/M metagenome (GOLD analysis project Ga0115006, IMG submission 88943) | Marine eukaryotic phytoplankton communities from Arctic Ocean - Arctic Ocean- Svalbard ARC20M Metagenome | ecosystem: Environmental > Aquatic > Marine > Oceanic | place: Arctic Ocean...
CCCCCCGAGGCTGACTCTGACTCTCTGGGCCCCTGACTGCGCGACGCACTCGGGATGAGTGCCGCTGAGCCGCTCAGGCTCCTATGGGAGGCGGCTGCGGTGCGGCCGTCCGTCCCGGCCCTAGTCGCCGACTCCGCGCCCCTCCACACGAGGCGGCGGTCGAGCACTGCTGAGGTACTATGGCCAGATATCCTTACGATGGCTCTACTGACTATGGCAGATGGGTGTAGAAATCTGTGCCGAGTTCGCCGCCGCCGCGCGTGAGCGCGTGGAGGGCACAATGCTTGAGGCGGACATGTTCGCGCCCCTGCCCGAGGGCACGGCCCCCTTCGATGCGGTGGTGCTCTGTGCGAACACGCTTTTCTGCACGCCGCGGCACGCCGAGTTGCTAGCGCGCTGCTCCGAGGCGATGGCGCCGCGCGGCATGCTGCTCTTCGACGTGTACAACGCAGCACCGTGGCATGAGGAAGCACTCTATATCGCCGGCGGGGGGAGCGCCGAGGACAGCGCCGAGGTACGGCAGCGTGCCAAGGGGGAGGAGGGCGAGGAGGGCGAGGAGAGTGCCGAGGAGGGAGAGGAGGGCGGCGTGGGCGAGGAGGGCGGCGTGGGCGGCGAGGAGGGCGGCGTGGGCGGCGAGTTTGAGGAGGAGGAGGAGGACTTGCTCGTACGAGCGATCGACGAGGCCGGCCGCAAGTGGACCGTCTTTGAGCGTGACCCGGAGGTCTGACGCCGCTCGAGGATGCATGCACCCACCACCTGCATGCACCAGGCATGCACCAGGCATGCACCATGTACGCATGCAGACAGGCATGCACGCACCGGGCGTACACCGTGCATGCACCATCTGCCATGTGCCATGTGCCATCTGCCATGTGCCATGTGCCATCAGCCATACACGCCCCACGCACAGGTTGACGCCGCCAAGAGGGAGATCGTGTGCACGTACGACTTCGAGGCGGAGAGTGGCGAGCGGGCCTCGCAAGTGAACACGCACCACTACGCGCTGCCCGGCCAGCTGCACGCGATGCTCGACGCCGCTGGCTTCGAGGTCGAGGCGACCTTTGGCGGCTTCGAGGGCGAGGCCTACGACGAGGAGGAGAGTGACCACCTCATCTTCGCCGCGAGGTTGAGAGACTGAACTAGCCGAGCGGCGCGCGCAGCGACCAGCGTACGGCCGTGCGCGTGGGGCTGTGGGGCACAGCGGGTTCATGGTTGGCGTCGTACCTAGGCTGTCCGTTGTCTGTAGGCTTGTTACTTTGTCTGACTCTGAGTGTGAGTCTGTGATACTCTCTTATCTTATCTCTTATCTCTCTGTGAGTCTGTGCATTGTTTACATTGTTTTTATATGGTCGTTCACGTTGACGTTACCGTTGTAGCGAAACTGGCGTCGATAACTGCAGAGTGCATGCGATTCCTTTTGTCCAAATCTGTGTCAGAACTCAGATCTGTCTGTCTGTCTGAGTTACAAGTAAGCTGACACGGAGATAAGATAAGGCAAGCTATCTATCTCTTACGGAGATAACTCAGATCTTGCAAGTCTTTTGCCTTTTATTTTGGGCCAATTGAGCACAAAGCTGCGCGGTGGTGCGCTTGCCTGGGGTGGCACGAACCAATGGCGCCGGCTTCGTCCACCAACCCAGCTATTGCCACCCGTTCCCACCGCCGGCCGTGCCCGCCCTCTCTCCCGGGCTGTATGGGCTCACGCTGGACCACGATTATTGCATCGGCGCCAAACAACTTCCGAATGTGGCTTGCGCGCCAGCTGGAGCAAAACAATGACTCGGGGTACAAACATCATCGGGTTTCGCGCCATAGCCTTCAGACGCTGCTCGTCGGCACCTCCATCGGGCAGATCGGCTTCGCTTTGACCATCTCGTGTTCGCTGGTCCTATCGTTAACGCTTGTCTGGCACTTGCTGCCCGCGTGCGATAGTTGCGACTATGACAACACTCTCGGAGCTTCGGCCTGGCTGGCCTGGGGCGTCTTTTTTGACCCGGGCACTCAGACGAACCTCCTGCCCGACGACTCATCGATATGGCACAAAGCAGCCGCCGCGGTGTTCTCAGTCTTCGGCTACATCTTCAACGTGGCGCTGCTCGGCGTGATCGTCGAGTGGATCCGCGCGTCGGTCGTTCGATTTAAGAAGCACCACAACACCATAATCGCCAATAGCCACGTGGTCGTGCTCGGCTGGACCGACAAGACGCTCTTCCTGCTCGAGGAGCTCGCGCAGATGCTCCATGACTCGCGCCAGGATGAGGCGGGCCTGCTCGAGCGTCTCGTGCGTGGCCATGGCGGCTCCGGGCAGATCGTGGTGCTGGGCGAGGCGGCGCAGGAGGACATGCTGACGGAGATCAGGATGGCCTTCCCCACGTGGGACGAGCGGTGGCCGCGCGTCAGTGTCGAGTGCCTGCAAGGGAGGCCATACGAGGTAGACGACCTTGCGCGTTAGGGTTAGGCCTCGCCCTAGCCCTAGCCCTAACCATCAATCTAACCCCAACCTTAGGTGGACGACCTCGCGCGCGTCTCCGTGTGGGCGGCCAAGCACATCGTCGTGCTGAGCGGCTCGCGGCAGCCGCGCGTGGGCGACTCGCACACGATCACGACGGTGTGCGCGCTGCGCTGCCTCCCCGTCGGGCTCAACCCCAACAGCCTCGTGGTGGTCGAGCTGAGGCTGCCACAGAACAAGCCGGTGACGCGGCAGCTGGGGGTGCGCCTGCCTTCGCACGCTGTGCACACGCACGCCTCACGCCTCACGCGTCGCCCCTCGCGCCTCACGCCGCACGCCGCACCGCGCACCACGCACCCTGCACCCCACACCCCGCACCCCTCACCACGCACCCCTCAGGGCGTGCGCCACGGCCAAGTGGACACCGGGCTGGGCGTCGAGGTGCTGCCGGTCGCGGCGGGCCCGGCGGCTGACGCGCTGCTCGTGCTGTGCGCGCTGGAGCCGGTGGTGGGCCGCACGCTGATGGACCTGATGAGCTTCGAGGGTAACCAGATCGAGGTGCTAACCCCCACCCGCACGATCACCCTTCACCCTCACGATCACCATTCACGATTACCCTCCCTCTTCACCCCCTCCCCCTTCAGCCTTCAGCCTTCAGCCTCCAGCCTCACCCTCACCCTAGCCCTAGCCCTCACCCTCACCCTCACCCTCACCCTCACCAGGTGGTGCGCATGAGCAACCACCCGCATGCGGAGCTGCTCAGAGGCCGGAGTATCGGCGACATACGGTGGCGCCTCGGTGGCGCAATCATCATCGGCGTGGTGCGCTGCGGCTGCGAGGGCTAGGAGTTACGGTCACGGTCACGGTCACGGTTAGGCCAAGCCTTAGCCTAAGCCTAAGCCTAAGGTCAACCCTAACAACCCTAACCAGGTGCGCTGCGGCGGCGAGGGTGACGCCACAGCGATGATGGATGAGTTGCTCGACGGTAATCTGACCGAGGGCTCACCGACGGGTCGACGGGTGGGGCAACGAGGCAGCGGCACCGCCCTCATCCCAGAGGCCGGGCACGAGGGCGACGCTTATGACTTTCAAGAGGCGAGCGTCTTCGAGGAGCAACGCTTCGACAGCCGTGACGTTCGGGGCCGCGGGTCACTGCACGAGTCTTCTAGGGCAAGCGCTTCTGCTTCCGCTCCCGATGTGGATGGCGGGCCGCAGATGGTGCTCGCCCCGCGCGACGACCTGATCGTTGGCGCTGACGACATACTGGCGCGCGCGCCCCCGCCTCCCCCCCCGAACCCCAAAAGAAAAACCTTACCCCGAGCCCAAGCCCACACTCAACCCGTGCGCCCCTTAACGTCTCGCAGATTGTGATCGCGGAAGATGCAGCGGAAGCGCAAATGGTGGACATGGCGGAATGCCAGTCGCCGCTGCCGTGCGGCATGGATGCGGTGGCTACCCCTAGCCCTCAACCCTAGCCCTCAACCCTAGCCCTCAACCCTAGCCCTCAACCCTGGCCCTCAACCCTAGCCCTCAACCCTAGCCCTCAACTCTAGCCCTAACCCTAACCCTAACCCTGGCCTTAGCCCTAACCCTAACCCTGGCTCTAACCCCTCAACCCTAACCAGACGGCGGCGCCGCTTGAGGAGGAGGACGAGCACAGTATCCTGCAGGAGAGCGCAGCCGCAGCGGTCAAGGCGGCGGAAAACCTCACACGGAACGTCCAGTGGGGCATAGACGCCGCGTCGGACCACATACAGAACCTCCAGAGGGGCGGGCCGCGGGCGGCCGGCCCCAAGCCCTCGCCGCTCCGCTCGCCGCCGCCCTCGCCGCCAGCGGCCGCCGCGCCAGCCGCCGCCGCGCCAGCCGCCGCGGAGAGCCCAGGAGCCCGCTCGATTCTACGTCGGTCCAGCAGCAGCGTGTCGAGTGACGCCGGGCGCAGCTTCTCACCGGTGCTAGGCTCATCACAGGTTGCGACGGGCTCTGCTGAGGTGTTGACCAAGCGACAGGTGGTCACTGCCCCCTACTACACCCCGACTACACCTTTACTACCATTTTGCTACCCCTTTACTGTATCCTTATACCACCTTACTGCCCCTTTACTGCCCCCTCATCTCACCCTTACCATCCCGGTACCACCCCTTACCACACCCTTACCACACTCATATCATACCATACCACCCCCATACCATAGCCTTACCATCCTCCCCTTACCACCCCCTTACCATACCCTTGCCACCCCTTTACCAAGGTGGTGCTGCTCGTGGGGTGGACCCCGATGATTGGCTCCTTGCTGCGCGCGCTCGACGCACGCATGCCGCCCGGCTCAACGCTCTATGTGCTCTCGGAGAGGAAGGAGAAGGCGCGCGCCCTGGAGACTTAAGCCTAACCCTGACTCTCAGACCCTAAGCCTGGCCCTGGCCCTAACCGTAACCCTAACTGTAGCTCGGACCCTTCCCCTTCCCCTTCCCCTTCCATTCACCACTGTCCCTGACCACTGACCCTAACCAGGCGCGCGCCCAAGAGATGAGGGAGGAGGGCATGGCCAAGGACGGCAGCGCCCTGGCACAGGAGGCCTCGGAAGGGTACTGGGACAATGGGCGGGACGCGGCGACCCGAGGGGAAACAACAGGGGCCGCGGCGGTGGGCGAGGACGAGGTGCACCTCGACCCCGCGGCCGAGGGACGCGCCGGCCTCAGAGGGCGCCCTACCAAGTCGAAGCTCGCCAGCCAGACGGGTGTGGCCGACGGCAGCGGGCTGCGCAACGTGCGCGTGGGCCACCTGGAGGGTTACACGACCGATATCCTCGCCCTGCAGCGGCTGCCCATCGCACGGGCCGACGTGGCCTTCGTCGTCGCCGACGTCGGCAGGTGAGTAAGTGAGTACACTACGTTGGGAAGCGCCTCGGAGAGGGGCGGTGCCACACCCCTGCCACACCCCTGCTACACCCCCTGCTACACCCCTTACCATGCTACACACCCCTTACCATGCTACACACCCTTACCAGTACTTCGGAGAGGGACGACGCCTCCGGGGGCGGCTCCGAGCTGCAGATCGCCGACAGCGACGCGATGACCTCCACCATCCTGCTTCGTCAGCTACGCGAGGAGCTCGGCGTGCCGGCGGAGCTGCAAGTGGTCACTCAGATGAGCGATGTGCTCACACGACGCCTCATCGACCAGCAGCCCAACTTGCTCGATGCGATGGTCGGTGCCGAGGAGTCCGAAGTTCCGGGGGTGGGCGGCTCCTCACTGCTCGTCTTTCACCGCAACTACCTCGAGACCACCGCGCTCTCCGTGGCCACTCACTCGCACCTGATCTGGAGCACGCTGCGCATGATCCTCTACCCAATCGGCGGCGGTGACGTGCAGGTCGTATCTGCCTCGGCCTGCATGCGCGTGGACGAGCGCTCGCCCTTTCCCGCGAGCGGCAACGTGCCGCTGAGTTTCTGGGACCTCGCCGAACGCATCCAACAGCTCAACCTCGGTGTACTCATCGGTTGGCGGCGCGCGCACCGCCGCGCTAAACCGGGAGCTTCGGTGGGGCGCCTCAGCACCAGTAGCGACCTCGGTCAGTTGGCGGCGGAGCTGACGACTGCGGGCCTGAAGAGCGTGGGCAGCCTGCTTGGCGGCCACCAGAATGCGGGGTTGATCGCGTCGCGCCAGCGTGAGAGGGGGAGCAAGAGTAAGATGGAGCTCGAGCTCAACCCGCCGGACAAGGCGAGTAGTCAGTGGGTATCTCGAAAAGTAAGTAAGTAGGGGGGCGACCCTGCGGCGCGGGCTACGCGTACTGCCTGATACCTTCCTACTTGCTCACTACTTACTTACTTACTTGCTGCTGATTACTTACTTACATACTCACTCACTAACGTGAACCAGGGGCGGCGGCTGCTCTGGTGCGACACGGATGAGCTGCTCGTTCTCGCCAGCCAAGAGCGCCACTGTGGACCAAGAGACCCGCCGCCGCCAGTGCCGCCGCCAGTGCCGCCACAGGAGCCACCAGAGCCTCTGGAGCCACTGGAGGCCTGACGCAATTCTAGGCAGGAGTTGCTGAAATGTGGTGTCGAACCGGTTGCTAGCCGTTTTTTTTGTTTGAGACGGTCCAAGCTTAACGTTGCGTGGAGCCCGCCTCCAGCAACGCAAAAGTGAATATACGACACTAAAGTGTATAAAGCCGTAAAGCGCCCCGGGGGTACGTACGGCCCGGCTTCTCAGCCTTCTCCAATCTTAGTGCAGGGCTCGAGAAGTTTGTAGACACGGCTGCTGTTCGAGAAGTTTGTAGACACAGCAGCAGCAGCCGGTTCGGTGGTCAGCCCAGCCTTCTCCAATCTACCCCCTACCTCTTAGTTCGACTACGTGAGCGGCCAGAACGTCACCGAGCACAATCATGCGCCATCGCCCTCCGGTCACCCGCTTCTGATCAGATAACTTATCTTATCCACTTCGGCTTGCACTTTTCCCCCCACGCCTGCCTACTTTGGTCGGTCGGGTCGTGGTGACCATCATGCTCAGCGCGGCGTTTGCGGTGGGCCTATCCGCCAGACCAGATCTGGTGCTGGGGCAGGATGGATCCACTCAACCACCCTTCGAGGAGATGCGGGTGTCAAGCGCCCAGTCCAGGCTTTTGCCTACCACGCCGGGGTTTGAGCTGAGCGACACGCAAATGGATTACTTCAAGCGGCGCAAGGACCGCAGTGTGGGCTTCCCCGGATCTGAATGCTACAAGAAGTGCCACGAAAAGCCTGGCAAGTGCGATCACTATTGCGCCGAGGAAGGCTTCTGGACCGGCTCCTGCTGCAAGTTTGGCGCTTCTGGGGACGAGCAGGCAGAGGAGTGCGACGGACGCGGGTGCATAGGCTTCCACTGCTGCGTGGCCGACGTGGTGACGAGCGAGGAAGAGCAGGACAAGTGGAGCAAACGGGCAGGGTCGAAGGATGAGAAGACCTCGAAGCAGGAGGGGCAGCAGCAGCAGCAGCAGCAGCAGCAGCAGCAGCAGCAGCAGCAGCAGCAGCAGCAGCAGCAGCAAATCTCGTCGGCGCCGATCCCGGTGGCAGTGCAGGCGCCTGCGCCGGAGGCCGTCGCGGTGGCGCCAATAAACGACGCCCCAGCTCCAACGCCAGTGCCACTGCCGGAAGACCGCCCGAAGCCGGAGCAGGCGTCGGAGCTAGGGCCGAAGCCGGCGGTGTCGGCTGGGCTGCCGGCCAATTCTGATGAGCCGGGCAATGCGGAGGACCGACAGCACGAGATGGAGGAGGCGCAGCGTGAGGCCGAGGAGGCGCAGAAAAGGGGCCAGGAGGAGGCCAAGGAGTCGCAGAGCGCGGTCAATGCGCTCAAACCGCCGGAGAACGACGCGCTGGACGCGGCCGTAGCATCGGCTAGCTCAGCAGCGGAAAGTCAGCAGCGCAAGCTGGAGGATGCGCAGATGGAGGCGGAGGAGAAGCAGAGAGAGGCACAGCAAGAGTACGAGAAGGAGCAATCCAAGCGCAATGCCGCGGCGGATGCCGAACGCGAGGCGACGAATGAGGCTTTGGAGGATGCCGCGGCGGATGCCGCGGCTGAAGTCTCCTCCCACGTCAAGGACGCTTACCATGATGCCGAAGCGGCGGTGTCCGCCGCCGGCGGGGGGGCAGAGGAGGCGGCCGCGGCGGGAGCCACAGCGGCGGCCAAGGCGGAGGCGGAAGCGTTGGAGGACCCCTACGGCGAGGCCCAGGCGCCCAGCGGCCATCACCAATGGATAAACGGGTGGACGCGCGACGAGTTGCGCCACCTCTTCCTGCACGGCACTCCGAGCAACGACCTCAGTGAGGCCGGCCTCACGGTGCACTGCTTCGACGGAACCGAGGATCACGCGCAGCCGTGGAGGCCGTGCGACGCCGGCGCCTGCAAACAGTTTGCAAAGTGGTGGTCGGCGTCGATCATCAGCGTCAAGCAGCCGGCCACCTTCAGCAACGCGGGCATCATCCTGACGCCGTCGAAGACCAAGCTGCTATGCTCCTTCCCCTCCGACTTCGGCTCGATGAACGCTGGCTGCAAATGGAGCGACAAGCCGCACGTGTGGCAGCCGTTCGACGCGGACCACACCAAGGAGATGCTGACGAATTCCATGGACATGAACTCGACGGGCAACTTGGGCGCCAAGACGCTGGGCATCACCATGTACAACGAGGTGCTCGTCGACTCCGGGGACATGATGTCGCACATGCCCAAGTCGATTGGCGCCTTCGTCTTCTTTGAGGATAACGAGTTCAACCACCAGAGACCGTACACGCCGCTGCCCGAAAAGATCGTCGCGACGAACGCCTACGTGGCCCTGCTCGACTATTACAACCTGACCGAAACGGACATCCCGATCCTCCAGGTCAACCGCACAGACGGCTCGTTCATTGACGTCTCCCGCGGGGCGCGCCGGTTCCTCGAGCTGCACTCGTTCGAGCAGTACCGCAAGCGCCATCCCTATTGGCAAGATGCGTGGCGGCAGCAGACGGCACAGGACGATGTGCCAAATCCGTCCACGATGCGCAAGAAGCTCTTTGAGAAGATCTCGGGCGCGAACGCGCATCCAGAGTACCAGGCCCGACCGCCATGGAATCCTTACGCTTGGCTCGAAAACTTTTCGAGGGCGCACGGGGGCGCGCCAGGCGACTGGGCCTTGTAGCGTAGGTGTTATTTTAATATTATTGTAAATAATGAGCACGCGATTTCTTTTTCGTTGACTGTTTTTTGTCCGTGACCGTGTGTTCTTTCGCCTCGCGGGATCTTGTCACCTGACGGAAAGAAAGTACGGTAATCGCCAAATCGGTACGCTTTATAAGGTATATCCTCGCGCCTCGCTAAAGCCGTATCACTAACACTATCTACGTATCTAGCTACGGCTTTAGATCGCCGGGCCGCGCGCGCGGCGCGGCGGCCGGCGCGGGCCGCGGTGCCACGACCGCGCGGCGCCGGCCACCTGACCAGCGGCCACAGGCACAGCGTGCAGCGGCCTCCGGCCAGGCCCAGGGAGCAGGGTTGTGCTTGTGCGGGTTGACCTTCTGCTTCTCGGTTCGCGCGGCGGTTCGTTCGGGGAGAGCTTCCACGAGACTCGAGCGAGGTTCGTACAGAACACAGCTCACAGGCTGAACACACGCTACACGGACCGGCACATTTCTCCCCTCTGTCTCGCCTCCTATACGGCTTTAAAGTTTTAACACTAAAGCTTTACCGTAGTCGCTGGGCGGCCAGCGCAACTCTAGTGTCTAGAGTCTATCGGTACCTCTATCTAGTCTACCCTCATTCGATCAAGGGGGGGTCGAGAGATAAGTGCCGGACTTCCGGTGTACGCGGTTTACGATTACGTCCTGGGATGCAGCGCCATGTGCAGCGCGTAGGCGTAGTACGGTACGGCGTACGCGGCTTAGGGCTTTACTTTCAGTTTCACGCAAAAGAACACTAGTACCCCCGTTGCCGGTGTGGACCTATGCCCAGCGTTCACCTGCTACCGCGTATCCGCAATTTACTTAAGACCGGAAAGACTTTGCCGATTGCCGCTTTTGGGCGGCTGCGGCATCGGGACCTCTCCCCCATCCTCGAGGCGAACGAGCAGCCGACTAAACGGCAGGCGCGCACCGTGTGAGTCCTGCAGCAGCACTGTGCGCACGCCCGGCCGCAACGTGTGGCACGGCAGCGCGGCGTACGCCAACAGCCGGTGCTCTTGCCTCCGGCTGCCGTCGTAGACAGCAACGCGCACCACGGCAAGCTGCCGGTCGGAGACCACGATCTCGCAACCATCCCGGCCGCCCCAAACCGGGTTGAAGCCATTTTTGCTCACGGCTTCGCTCTGCCAGCTCTCTCCGTTGGCGCAGGAGCGCGCGTCGGCGCACGCGGCAGCGAAGGTACCACCCATCACCTCAACAGAGACCACGGGGGACGCGACGCCCGTTCCCCGCTCGAAGCGTTCGGGGCAGTGCAGCGGCAACGAGGCGGCCGCCCACGCGTCGAGGCTCGGCTGCTCCTCGCCCGACTTTCGCAACAGGAAGCCGCACAGCGGCGTGAGGCGAAACTTTCGTAGCGTCGCAGGCATTTCGCGGCTCGCGTTGGCGAGCAGCACCTCAGCGTCGAGCAGTGCGGCGGGCTTGAGCACGTAGCCGCAGTTCCCATTGGCTCGAAAGAAGCCGCGTGCGCACTGCAGCTCGCGGTCGCTCGTCTGGTAGTTGAGCGCGCACAGTTGCGCGCCCGCCGCCCAGAAGGGGAAGGGGTTGTAGTTGGAGGACTTGACGCGCCGGGCATCCGGGTAGACCCGCGTCACGTTCGTGCAATTAAAGCTGCCCCAGAGCATAGGCAGCGAGTGGCCGTCTTGCAGCAGGCGGTGCGCTTTGGACTCGCGGATTGTGAAGCTGTTGCAATCACTGAGGTCGTCGAGCCCTACCCCAAAGGGCAGCTCCTCCTTGGCCGCGAGCAGCACGGCCGCCGACGGCATGGCGCCAGGCAACGGTGCGTATACCAATCTGTGCCTGTCCATATATATCTGTCGGTATCTCTCGCTCTGGGAGGGCGCTGGCGCTTCCGGGGTGAGCGGCACGCCCCCCTTGATGCGGGCGGTGATGTCTGTTCCGGTCCCAAACATCTCCATCTTCGGGCACGGGCGGCTGATGAGGAGCACCTTGTGCTGGAGCGAGGCGGGCGACATGGTGAGGACGCCCGCCTTGGGGTAGACCAGCATGTCTCCGAGGGTGGCGCGGCAGATCTGGGCGAGCCGCTTCTGCTGCGGCACAGAGCAGTGCATCTCAAGCGAGACGACCACTGGGTAGGGCGAGGCGACGAAGGCGCTTCTCGCGATGGCGGCGAAAACCCGCTCGGCGGCGACGCGCGAAGTGAGTGTGCGGCCGTGCCAGACATCGGGTTCGCCGCCCGCGCCGTCCCAGCAGTCGACCTCGATGCACCGGCAGCCCTGCAGGAGTACCCGCTCGTACATGCGTGCGTCCGAGGCGGAAGTGAGCTGGTCGCCGGTTAGGTAAGTGTTGTGCGACGACTCGACAAAGTAGGAGGTGAGGGGTAGGCTCATCGGCTGACACACGGCCAAGTGCTCAGGGCGGAGGATCTCATTGTGCCGCGAGAGGAACAACCACTGCACCTGGCCCTCACTCAGACGCAGCGACGTGGCGCTGCTTGGCGCGGCTGCACTCAGCCCGGCGTCCTGCTCGCCGTTGATCGTGAAGACATATGGCGCTGTTTCCGTAGCGTTCTCCGAGGCTGCAAGCACTGCGAGCGCACTGATCTCGGCCGGCATGGGCTCGTTCTGCACGCTCTGCCACAATCCACCTAGCTGAGACAACGGCACCCACAGACCTTTCGAAGGGGCATCCGAAGGGGCGTCCAGCGGCACTTCGCCACCGCTTGCCTCGGCAAAGGGCGCGAGCCGCTGCCGGATCTCAGCGATGGCGTTCACAGGGAACCTGAGAGACTCAAGCACGCACCAATGCAAATCGTCCAAGGTGAACATTTCGCGTGCCGCGGCCGAGGTCTGGCGTTGTCGGCGTGCGCACGTGGGCACGTATGCAGGCACGTAGGGAGAAAGGCACTCGCGGTACTTTCCCTCAATGCCGAGGGAATGCGCGAGACGTGCGAGCTGTGATGCAGGCATGGCAATGTTTAGCACCGCGAAGAGCTCGCCAACTCGATCTGCTGGGATACCTCGGTCACCATCGCGCATCAGGCAGGACATTGCGCGCTGCAGGTACGTTCGAAGCATCGTGGAGTCGCCGAGGCCCTCCCATGAGTCCATTTTTTCCCTGGCGCGCGCAGCGCCGAGTTAGGAACTCTTCGAACTTCTAACAGCTCTGCTCAGTTAGAGCCTGCTCCGCGTCCTGCTGGCAGCATGTTGAATGGCCGCGGCCTCGCCATAGCGAGGCTGGCGCTTTTGCTTTTCGCTTTCGCTCCAGGGAGATCGACAGAATCTCCTGAGCCCTCTCCGCCGCCACCCCCCGCTCCAATGTCTCCAGATCCATCGCCACCTCCCTCAGTACCACCGCCATCGCCAGAACCTTCCCCACCACCACCCTCGCCCCCACCGCGACCGCCGTCACCTCCGCCGCCATCGCCGCCGCCGTCACCCCCGCCGCCGTCACCTCCGCCGGCACCCCCACCGTCCCCGCCACCGCCCTCACCTCCCCCGACACCACGGCCGCCTCCAAGTCCACCACCATCACCACCCCCACCGAGCCCGCCGCCGTCTCCGGCGACGCCACCCTCACCGCCACCCTCTCCGCCACCGCCATCGCCACCGCCGTCGCCACCGCCTCCCTCGCCGCCTCCAGCACCACCGCCCTCGCCCCCGCCGCCGTCACCTCCACCGGCGCCCCCAGGGCCACCGCCATCGCCCCCACCCTCACCTCCTCCACCATCGCCCCCGCCCCCTCCGACCCCGGCATCGCCAGATCCATCGCCACCACCACCACCGTCGCCCGACTCTCCGTCCCCAATGCCTCCGCCCCCTCCCTGCCCAGACCCGCCCCCCCCCTCCCCCCCCCCCCCCACGCCCCCCCCCCCCCCCCCCCCCCCCCCCCCCACCCCACTCCCCCCCCCCCCCCCCCCCCCCCCCCCCCCCCCCCTCCCCCCCCCCCCCCCCCCCCCCCCCCCCCCCCCCCCCCCCCCCCC
>Ga0115006_10002023_pt1 | contig 13074 bp, 12 predicted proteins | sample ArcOceMetagenome_3_FD_88943 | JGI IMG/M metagenome (GOLD analysis project Ga0115006, IMG submission 88943) | Marine eukaryotic phytoplankton communities from Arctic Ocean - Arctic Ocean- Svalbard ARC20M Metagenome | ecosystem: Environmental > Aquatic > Marine > Oceanic | place: Arctic Ocean...
CTCATTCCTTCTCCGTGATATGGAGTCATCTGTCTTGTTCTTGTGGTAATTGCGAAGCCATCTTTGGTTTAGCTTCTCCCTGTCAGCTTCGGTGGTATCTCTGCTGTATCGATCCCGCCTGGCCTCCTTGACAGCCTCGGTGGTATTCTTTCTGTCCTTCTTACGCCTTCTTTTCTTTGATGCTTCTTTCTCCCGTTTGGTTTGTTTCTTCTTGCCCTTCCATGTCAAAAACGGTCAGATGTTTGTGTATGCAATGAAGTATCGATCAAACGACAGACTCACTTTTGATCCTCCAGCCCCTCCTGCAGCTCGTAGTTGAATCACCAATGTCTGGTTCCTGGGAATCCCATACTCAGCAAGTGTTCCAGTTTGACGGTACAATGCCTTATGGTTGTTCATGGTCAAATAAAACTCCGAATCATCCAGAGAAATGCTGCTCTGTTGTGAGACCTTGTGGATGATATCTTGAACGGTCATATGTTGACTGTATGCCAAAGAATATGTAACTCCATTGGGGTGCTTGACAAAGAGACAATCTTGATTTGTATTAGCATCACTTGTCCGGCGCCCTGTATCAATTGCACTCCGTCTGCCGTCATATCTTCCTTTGCTGGGCTTGGTATTGACGACATCATATTCGCCAACCCTTGTGCTGGACTTGGCATCATCGAGGTCACTTGCGCCACCATCAATGCCGGACTTTTTGGCACCACAGCCTCCATCATTCCCGCCCTTCCTGGAGTTGGCATTGGCATCACAGCCAACTCCATATTCAGCATGGACATTGTAACCAGATTGATAAGATCCGTCCTTTCCAGATTTGCACTCGCAGTCGCCATCACTCCTGCCAATGCTGAAATTGGCAACTCTGGAGCCACTCTTGCTGGACTCAGCGCTCCCGGTGCTCTTGTTGGGCACGGACTTTGTGCTGGAGCGGTCACCCCTGTCCTTTCCTCTGCCATATATACCCATGCTGGACTCGCAGGACTTGGCATCATAGCTGCCAGAACCACCTTTGCTGGACTCTGGGCTCCCGGTGCCAGTGCCAAATCCGCCTTCGCTGGACTTTTCACTCCGCTTGCCTCTGCCATTCCCGCCCTTGCTGGACTTTGTGGACTTTGTTGACATGCTGTCGTAGCTGCAATATCTGCCCTTGCTGGGTCGGGACTTAGTGCCGCAGCAGTCACTTCTACCCTTGGTGGATGTGCTGTCTCTCGTCTTCGTACCCTTGCTCCCCGTTTCAAAACCCTGGTGTAAAGAAGAGCGAGAAGAGTCAGAAGGTTTTGACGTTGTCGCTTGGCATAGTCGGCAGGCATGGCTGTCTGTGTGCGAAATAAAATGAACTCAACTCACGCAATCGCCCTCCTCTGAAACAGAACACCTCTTGAATCCGTTTTTCTTGCCGCTTCTGCAAGAACCGCCCTTGTCCACTTTCCCATACACATACCCTGCAGGAGAAGGAAGGGGGGGGGACAAAGATGAGATTCGGCGACTCAACTCAAAACCACTTCAAATCCGAACAGCTTGTAACAGAAAACGACAAACACACCGTTGGAAACTTTGGAGGGGCGGTACTTCTGCCGTTGTAACACTCCCTTTTCCAGCCATGCCTGGGCACGCATGTTCATTTTCATTTCCTCCTCGCAATTTTCTGTGTCTGCCGAAAGGAATTCACCCCAATCAACGAGCTCTGTGATTCTGGCACTGGCATTTGCTGTTGGAGGCTGCCCTTTCAGCACTCCCAATTCAATCAGGCTATGTGTGTAGAGTTCGTTGTTGCTGATCTTCCTCGCCTCCAAAAACCTACTTCTCTGCCTTATCCTTCGAAGGACGCGATGAATGCGGTAGTTCCGAAGTCCTCCCATGATGATGAGGTTGTGCGGCGGAACTCGGGCAGAAGCAGGCAGTGCAATGAGTGAACCCACCAAGGCAGGACGAAGAGCTCCCTCTGAGTGCCCAGCAGTGGATTGAACTGGACCTCAGTTCTTCAGATGTTTGTTTGGATTGACACGTTGGCTATTGACCCCTCGTCTTCTTGACCGGACACTTGACTGGACACTTGACTGGACACTTGACTGGACACTTGACTGGACACCTGACTGGACACTTGACTGGACACCATGAGTGAACCCACCAAGGCAGGACGAAGAGCTGCCTCTGAGTGCCCAGCAGTGGATTGAACTGGACCTCAGTTCTTCAGATGTTCGTTTGGATTGACACGATGGCTATTGACCCCTCGTCTTCTTGACTGGACACTTGACTGGACACTTGACTGGACATCTGACTGGACACTTGACTGGACACCTGACTGGACACTTGAATGGACACTTGACTGGACACTTGACTGGACCACTGGATGCTCGACCGGACGCTCGACTGAAAGCTCAAGTGCATGGTGCTATCTTCTCTTCACTCCTGGCTGGCTTCGCGGATAGTGCCCGACTGAATAGACCGAATGCTCTCCGCAGGGGCAGGCTGGCTCAACTGGACACTGACCTATGATGACAAAAATTGGTTAGATGACATGTAACATCTTGCTTTTACACTGATTTATCCTAACTCCTGCCATCACAATTCATCCCCCATTTTCTTATCGGTAGTAATGTGGGTTCCTTCTAAACAGAGGCTGAATTCTTGGGCTTTTTTTGCACCTCTTTCGTGCGCGAGTGATATCATGGCCAAATGGGACAATCCCATAATTGAACACCCCAGTGAGTCGTTTATTCCGAAACCGATCTGAAACTATGGTCAAACGCCAATCTTGAGGGGCATAGCTCAGCTGGGACACGTCAAGTTCTTGTGCAAGGGCCAGGATTTGTGACTCTGTCACTCGATTAGGATGGCGGATCTCATGGAATAATTTCAGATTCAAGAAATGATTGTCTTGGTAGATCCTATAGTTTTCGTCAGGTTAGATTAGAAAAGGATGGTGAACGAAACAGTGGGGATGGAGTCAACCTACCATTGCACAGTCGTAATATTTACGTGCTCAACTGTGGCGCTGTTCACAGTGGAGATGTATTGCTGAAGTCTCTCCTTTGCCATCAGACATGTCATACATTCGGCAATGCGGTGGATTAAGTTTTCGCATTTGGATAACTTGTTGGTGTAGTGAGCCAACCGGCGGGCTCGTACCATCGATTGCACCGAATCTCTGTTAACTCTGCGCTGTTGATGTGCTTCTTCCAGGTTGGATTCGAAAGCCCGAAAGAGTGATAAACACCTTTCCTCGTTGTCAGAGGCGGCTGCTGCATCAAGATGAGCGTTGAGGATTGACGTGACGTTTTGGTAGCTGAAGTTTCCGCTGTTATAGACTTCCACCAAGATGTCCTTCAACATATCAAAGCTGAAAAGTGGTCCCATTGGCTTGCCCTCAGTGTCGTGAATCGGGCTGCGCAACATGTATAGTAGATTCCAAGGTCTGCCATATTTCAAGACTGAAACTCGTCTGACCCGCCCCCCCCTCTTGTTGAATATGTGGTCGAGAACTGGTGCATGGTTCTGGTAGAATTTGCTTTCCCTATGGATTCGCTTCACCACACCCTTTCGGTTGTTGTTGCGGCCATCGCGACAGCATAGGCACATGAGGGTACCAGAGACTGGTTTTGCAACCCATGCGGTTGTTTTACAGCAAGTCATGCATTTTGAGCCGCCTTCTTGTGCCCCCAAAATCAGAGCCAGATTATTCAGAGAGGGAGCATGGATGGAGCCGTTCTGCGCAAGTGCGGCGATGTTGGCGGAGGAGTAATGGTTGGTACTGCCTGTAGGATCACGCATTCCTGCCTGAAGCAGTTGTTCCGCCGTAATGGCGCCTTGCAGAGTCACACCAGAGAGGACAACGGCCCCCACGCCCTTTCCATTCAAGAATTCCGTGATGTAACCAACTTCGTCGTGGCTTAAAGTTCCAAAGAACGTTATCAATTTCAAGCCATCTTCATCACAGAATGAGTCTGAATTTTGTTGGACTCCTACGAAGAGTAATTTTCCGTTTTTGACTTTCCTAACAGGTTTATTGAATCGATGTGGGCGTCTCATTGTAGTAACCTGAAGATTGCACAAGAAAGTGGAGAAAGTCATTGAGATAGTGAGATAAGACACAACGAACTGAACCAGAGTGACAGGCGGGTGACATTCCCGCGCAACATCATGAGAAGAAAAGGCTGGGGAGCTATCCCGGCCGAAAGCTTGGGCTCGGGCAAGAGAAACATGCTGGATGATTGGGCTCAGGCGACGAGCCCAACTCGACGCTGTCCGTGACCCGCGACGTTGGAGTTTGTGTGTCCGGCTCTTGGACGCTGGAATGCGCCTTTCTCACGTTCCGAGGCCTCAACTTTGGCTAGACTTGGCGTGTGACCTCGGCCTCCCTGACGGCTAGTCATTAGATGGCGCGTTGGGGCGATTGTCGAGGCGACGAAAATGCAGCCGTATCCTTCCTCGACGGCTCGCGAAGCAACGCCTTGCGGATACAACACGCGCTCGATGGAGTCTGCACAACGACGGAGATGCAGGTCGATGGAGAGAGACGCCTCTGCGACGATGGAGCGTTGGCGCGGACTTGGATCCTTGTAGCTCGGTGTCCGGTCTTCAACCGAGTGCTTGAACCTAGCATTGATTTGCGAATTGATAGCGTATCACGTACCTGTTCTTCTTGCCTGTTCTTCTTCCCGTTCTTCCGGCGTCGTTCCCTAATACTTACAACTGATTCGAAAAATTAACGCTAACGCACGACGCGATCGAAAGTCTCACGAGCAATTAAACTTACCTTGAGCCTTGAGCGTCGATAGTATCTCGGCCTCTGATTCAACTCCTGATTCAACTCAATTCGAAATTAATCCAGTTTTGAAATTATGAGAGATCGAAGATGGATGAACAAATGAAAATGATCAGACTTTGGAGAAGAACGTGCAGGTGAACTTATTGAAGGAGCCTCACTCTGAACTTGATTCTCAATCCCACCTGATTCACTCTCTGTTTGATTGTTGCGTCCATGACTGTGATCAATCATTTTATTCGTATCCGCAATAGCGTCCGAGATCAAACGTTCACGGCTTCGAGAAGTCCCTGTCTTCGACATAGTCTCCTTCCTGCCTACAGCAACGACCGGGGTGTCCATTCGTCAAACGTGAACGAAGCAACCCATCAATTTATTCGTATCCATAGTAGCGTCCCGTCCGTTCGCTGTCATTCTCCCGTCCGTTCGCTGTCATTCCTTGCCAGTAAACGACCGCGATCGTTTTATCATTCGGATTCGTGGGTCACCAGCCATACCGAAGACCGAATCGCGTAGCACGTGTATGAACGAAGCAACCCATCAATTTATTCGTATCCGTAGTAGCGTCCCGTCCGTTCGCGGTCATTCCTTGCCAGTAAACGACCGCGATCGTTTTATCATTCGGATTCGTGGGCCACCAGCCATACCGAAGACCGAATCGCGTAGCACGTGTATCAGGTTGTCAAAGACGCTGCCGAACGAATCGCAGTCTGGGCCGCGTCGTTTTGCGTCGTGTCATTTTGTGATGGAACGAATTGTCTGTGCCCCGACACGACAAGAAGAGGGACTACTCTCCGGACGAATCGTGATGGACTTTGTTCTCGTTGTTGATGACATGTAGCATGTAGCATGATGTGAAGGAGAGGAGGGTCTACTGCTGTGACATCCGCCCCGCAGTACAGCAGCGCAGAGAACGATGCCGAAGCTCAGTCAGGAAGGAAAAAGCGCGGGCGCTCAAAATTCGCACGCGTAACTTTGTTACTACGGGGGCCTACGTAAATCACAAACTCACAAACGTGATGCTACGATATTGTAGAGGAGACCAAACAGAGGAACTGGGCATGTGAACAGCAACATGACACAATGTGTGACACTCAGCCAGGAGGGTTTCAATCATCTTATTCGTTTTCAAATTCTCAGGTGGGGGCATTCTTCTTGAGCCCAATAACTATGGTCCGAGCAAAAAGACCAGTTCATTCACATATTCATTCGTTTCCGAAGATGATGGCAATCGTTCTATTTTCTATTCGACTCGCACAGACAAGCAGACGACCACTTTGGCCTCCTCGCCTGGCGCGAGAAGCACCCTATTCGAATGTAGGTCAATTCTCATAAAAAAAATCTACGTTCGAGTCCAAAGCTGAAAACCAAACACGATGGCGCCTACGAAGAAACCTCCATCATCATCATCAGCATCATCGCCGAGTAGGAACGCTCGTCGTCCTCTTCTGAAAATCGGCAAAGGTTCTCCAGCGAGGATGACTAATAATGGTTTTTCATACAAAGTGGAACTGTTGAAATCAAAAGTGGATCAAGTCAAGGTCGCCAAGTGCTCCCACCCTACTCGAGATAATACAGGTTTGTCTTTTTTTCGATTGTGTAATATCATGTCGTCTCGTTTGCTCATCGCTGTCTCTACTCTCAGCTGCCTATGCGAAGCCATACACAGACGCAATCGAGACAGGAAGCCACATCGATTTGACCGGCGACTCTGGAATCCACACGGTGGTTGAATTGCGATCCGACGACCCCAACTATAATGGCAAGAAACCTACAAAACCAGGGTCTGATTGGAATTGGAAGGTGTTGGTAGGAGTCGGCGAACACACAGACGACCCAGCCTTCGGTAGGAACTTGCTTTCCAACATCAATAACTTCGTCAGACAGACCAATCTCTGGGACAGAAATCCGAGATTCACCCTTCGCCCCGCAAGCGACCCCACTGATGCTGATGGCAGCAAACCTCTAAGCGCCTTCCTCTCGGACGAAGATTGCGTGTACATAATGAAGGTCATGTACGGACTAACTTCCAAGGCCGCCATTCTTCAATACGACGACATGCTGGCGGACTTCTTCGGTTCTGCCGAGGCTGGCAGAGCTGTCATCAACGAGATGGACGACGCCGAATTCGACATGCTAGCATGAATGACGAATGAAAACCGCCGACGACGAACGACAATTAGGATTGCTTGCGTTAAGTGTACTGTATCAAAGTAGGAATTAAGTTAAGATCATACTGAAGTAATCAAGTGTCTACCCCACAAACCGCCTTATATAACCAGACGTCGCGAAGGCTGAAACATATCAAGGGATTTTTCCAGAGAGGACGCAAGGACATCGCAACAACAGGTACTCAGATTGAAAACTGTGCAAAGATGGTAGCATACTTCAAGGTCGTCACAACAACTCGTACTCAGATTGAAAAGGAAGAGAGCGGACGACTCTTTGAATTCTAAAGTGAATTGTATGGAATTTATCCTCTCCTCGGTGGCTGAACCCGAAGCAATGATACTAGTCGCCGTTATCACTGAGCCATGCGTTCAAATCCTCTTGACTTATGAGCCCGGCCGTCATTGCCTGCTGTTGAACGTTGTGATTAACAACCTCTCGGATAAAATGCTGGAGCGTGAACCGGCCAGTTGAATTGGGTGTCACGTTGGCATCCCACCATTTCCTTCTGTCCGATTTTCCACACCTTCCGGTTAGTCGAGCATAGGTGAGATTTAAATTGGAAAGGAAAAGTGGTGCATTACGAGGTGCCATAAAGATCTCACCCCCAAGCCAAGATCGAAAGTAGTGGATGGTTTAGATGCACTCGATCTCCCTGAACTACCACAGGGTACGATGTCTGGTGTTCGAGTTGCGAGTCAAATAAGTTGTACATAATCCTATTGGTGCCAATCCTCACTGCCGTACCAGCCTCGGTATAGGCAAAATGAGCGAGAACCTGAGCGTCTTCTTTGGCGAGCTCCTCCCTCCACCGACACAAATACCCGCAGCTCGCCTTGACAGAAAATTTGAGAGTGGACAAGTCCGCGCCACCCGCGTGGCCGCTGCGCAAGACATGGACGACAGACTTGGCAACGTTGAAGACCCTGTCTTTCAGGTCTCGGTCTTCTCTGCAAATTTCTAATATCTTTGACATGTACTCGCATGCCTTCTTAGAAAACTCGAGACCCAGGTCGTCGCTGCCGTCTCCGTGATTAGTGTTCACAAAGCCCCGAGGGTCTGACCGCCTGCGCCCAGGACCGGTCAATAGCTACTCTCCCAGGAAACGGGCGCGATTAGATAGGAAGAACACGACGCAATGCCAGCAGTTGAAGACTCACCTGCAGTCTGGTCATCAGCTCGCCAAGCTTCGGAGTCTTCTTCAGATCGTTCCCGCTGATCGCCTCGTCGAATACGTCGAAGAGAAGGTAATGATAAGTTGGGTCTGCGAGACGTGCCGAATCAATGCTGTCCTGGGCAAGAGTCGCCATCACGTTGAGAGCTACAGGGAGGAAAGTGGGATCTATCCCCTCGCGATATAGGTGGGCTTGCCGAATGTTGGATTGGCCGAGTCTAGGAGTTGGCTTCTGCGCCTGGGAGAGATGTAAGCATGATGATGGATAAGCAAGAACAGGATCGCACACGAATCTCACCACAGAATGGGTGCCGGCATACTGATTCATACCACGAGACTGAACGGACTTCCTTTTCGAGTCGTCGGGATACGTCGTACGAATCAACTCTACAATCTCGTCTACAGGAACAAGTTCGTCCAGCTCTGCCGTAGTCGGCTCTTTGTTCGTCTTCGTGTTCTTCACAGGCAGCCAAGTTGCTACTGTACGCCCTGTTCTATCCTCTGGGTCGGATACGTCGCTGTCGATTTCGCCGTCTGCCTTTCCGGGATCGTTCATGATGGACATACCATCCCCAACCTCCAAACACCGCAACGAAATGTTCTCGTAGGCTTCAGACTCGAGTGCATTATTGTAGTCGCAAATATAAGGTGATTCACCAAGAGAATCAAGGAGCGGGTCGAACCGGTCGGTCTCAATTCTCGCAAACATTTCGACATCTTTCCCCTCCCTGGGCACGTAGGGAAAAAGGTAACACTGCTTATCAAGACGTTTCTTTCTGATATGTGCGTTCACCACACGATGACGCCCCACGCGGCGCCTTTTGGTGGGTTTGGAGTCGCATAGACTTGTTGATTTGTCAAGCCTGTTAATTTTCTTTTTCTTCTTTCCGGCAACTGACCAACCTTCGAGAGAAACCATCCTATGAGAGGACAATCGGCGCTGCTTCATTCTCAAAAGTACGGGAGGGGGTAACTGCCACGAAGCCACGGTGTCCGGCCCGCCCGTACTGCAGGAGATCATGCCGTCGTCAGCACAAGAATCCGCCTTTATTCTGTTCAAAAAGCGAAGGGACAGATCATCATCGGCGCCGAAATCGTGCATGGATTCCGAGATGACGAGCGCGAGGTCCTTGTTGTAAACCGCATCGCAAACTACGGTCATGGACCGCGACAGATAAAGCAGCACGCCGAGTTTCCACGACTTCGTCTCCTCGGGCACTATGTTGAATAATCGACGAAAGCGTGAGGCACGATCGACAAATCAAACTGTGACTGATTCACTGACTCAAACAGAACGCACCTGCCCTACCGCCCTTATCCTTCTTTGGATCCTTGCTGTACGCAATGATTGGATATGCATCTCTTCCGTTCGTCACTCCGCAAGCGGTGTATAACGATGTCTCAACTTCAACGGAGCTCTCTCTGTTCGACCTGAAAACATCGTCGAGACAACAGCAATCAATGAACACAGGACACCCCGGCTGGTGTAATATATCGGATGGCCTGATACTGCGATGCCTTCTCTTCGCGATTTCCAACTCGTTACATCTACCTGACCTCAGCGGCTTAAAATAATACGCGACGCCGCACGTAGAACTGGTCGGAGGTTCTCCCAGCTGCTCCTCGAGGTTCATTATCGACGAAACGAGCCCTTGCCTGAACCAAAACCCAAGACAGTACGATCTTATGCGAATCGCAAGAGATGTCTGGAAAGACCGGGCTCCAGATGACGCGCACTCTGCCAAATCCTAAGGTCTGACAGCGCAGCGAATCAGCAGCGGAGCACGATCGGACCGTGACACTCTTACGCACCGCACCCAATCGTCTGGAGCACGATTATTGTGATGGCAATATTTATTTGGTAGAGTCCAAAGCATCCGGATCCACGCCACCAGCCAAGCAAGGGCGGGGCGGGGGCCGTGGCCGTGGCCATGGCCTGCCGCTGCGCCTACCCTGCCCTCTCTCAGTAGCAACCAACGGCCAAAGCACGGAGAGGGACGATTGGCGGACGATCGGAGCGAATTGCGTTCAAATGGCTGGCACTTTTTTTCGGCGCACGCAAGTCTTTCATCCCGCCATTTTCCCCCAAACCGTTTTTAGGCAAATATTAACCCTGAGAGACTTCGTGGTATTGAAGAAGGTCCCTGTAGCTGTATGTAGCTTGCTACTTGCTACTTGCGACGCGCGCGCGACGATGGAGACCGTGCGTACCAAGAGCAGGGAACCGAAATGAAGGGGAGCAGCGTAGAGTTGTATCGGACCATCAGCGTAGAGTTGTATCGGACCATCCTCCTAGACGTAGATCGACGCTGCGATCACGATGGTGCTATCGGCGAATAGCGATATCCAACCGATAAAAAGATATGGACGAGTTGATGTTTGGAGGTGTCATCGTCGATGATTCGACTCTATTGACGAGCTCGATGTAGCGCTGACCGCAACCCCACCCCCAACCAGGTCGACCAGGTCCACACCACACCACAACAAAGGGGAAACAGTCAGATGCCTACGCCTATCCGGTCGTCGTTCTAAACGTTTATACTTATTTATTTCAATATGCTATGCTACCGACGCGACGGCCAGCATCTCAGAATCTCAGCGCAGTTCAGCGCTCTCCTCGAATACGACGGGCTAGAAAAATGTCTCGGGGCATCAATGTGACACGCTTGGCATGAATGGCGCACAAGTTCGCGTCTTCGAACAAACCGACCATATACCCTTCAGCTGCCTCTTGCATCGCCAAAACAGCGGCTGACTGGACTTTCAAATCCGGGTTTACATTTTGCATGATTTCGCGAACAAGGCGCTGGAATGGAGACTTGCGAATCAATAGGTCGGTCGACTTCTGATAACGGCGGATCTCGCGGAGTGCCACCGTACCAGGGCGGTATCTGTGAGGCTTCTTTACCCCAGCTGAAAACATTTCAGTACATTGATGCAAAACTCAAAATCACCAAGAGAACGTACCTTGGCCTTTCGCAACAACTCTCTTGGACGTACGAGACGCAGACGCAGACGCTCGAGGTGCTTTTCCTTTCCCGCCCGTGGACTTGCGAGGAATTTTTTTAGTTCGAGCCATTCTTTTCGAAGGAAGGGAGTACGATAATGAAAAATGTGGAGATTGGATGCAAAAACACACGATGACACGATTGCGGAACAAGGTGACCAATCCAATAATGCAGCAATGACTCGTGAACGGTCTGTTTATGTGTGAATAAGAAGTCAAGATGTTTTGGAACGATGGTGCGGAAACTCTGTGGCGTGTAGAACACACACCAGATTTACACGCACTGATAGGACAAAAAGATACCAAACATTGATTGAAATGAACATGGCATGGCGCAACGCTACATAGATGGAACAAACATGCATGTTAATTTAACCTAAAAACTACTTTGTCTCACGCACAACAGATGGCATCAAGTTTACAAAGAGCCTTCATCAGACTTGGATGGGCTCCCAAAACTATCTTCGAACAACTTCTGAATCTGCGTATTCTTCGCCTCCATGTTGTCTCGGGCTATGACGACGGCTTGTTGCTCCTCCCGAACGAACTCCCGTATTTTTTTAAACTGCAAACAACTACATATGAGTATACATTCGGTCACATTCGGTCTAACTTCAGTGCTACTCACCTTCTTATTGTCGGTGCAGTCAGTCGTATTAGTTAAAGGGTCGTACAACATCACCCAGACTCTACCATCTTCTGGTTTTTCTTCGCAATCACTGTAGGAATCGTCATCGGTAGAGTTCTTGGGAGATTTTTGTTCTTCTTCCATCTTCATTCTTTTTCCCAAGCCAACCCCTTCGTCGCCTTCTGCCTTCACGCCTTTCGTTCGTTTTCCGAGAGCACCTTCTACGGCGCCACTGTCATGCAAGGCATTCGATGCTCCGACGACGATCGATGTCGAGAGCAGCAGCGATGGGGGGGATGATTGATTGATCGGTGTCGAAGAGGCCGACGATGGCGTGGACGGCGTTGATGATAGTGGTGGGAAGAATATGTCATGCAAGGCATTCGATGCTGGGAGGGCGATCTGTGTCGAGAGCACCGGCGATGGGGGGGGTGATTGCTTGATCGGTGTCGAAGACGCCGACGATGGCGTGGAAAACATTGATGGTGGTGGTGGGAAGGGGGCGACGCCACCAGTTTCATTCGTCGACATGATGGAAGAACTCTTGATTGTGAGAAGAAGCGTGAGGGCCTACGCCTCCACTGGCCTTCAATCTTTTGTATCACGATCGATAGAAGCAAGAGTGACCGCTCACCCCATTCAGCGGGCCTCTCTGGTATGGCCTCTGCCAATCTTTCGTGCCGATCGATAGTGTCACACCCAATCACGCCCATTCCTGAATAGACAGAATAGAACGACTGACTGCTCATGCGACACTGGACATAATAATACAAAACGATCATCTCTTGAAGAGTGTAGCCGCCTGTGACATTGAAATTCGTTTGGTGACATGGGAGAGAGATCGAATCAAGAATGTGAACTCCTGTGAGTGTACCCGCTTATTACAGTTTGCTTTGCTTTTGTTGTGAGTTGTTGTGGAAACTTACTTGTGACAGTCTTGCACTTAACCCCTGGATGCGAAGAACGAAAATTAGGTGCGAATGATTCATGTCAAAGATAGATGAGAACCCTCATGTCAAAGTGAGAGAGCATCTTACGAAGGAATATAGCAAGCCTATCGCCAAATGTGTACAGCTCAATACTGTTCATCAATCAAGTTTACTTCGCGCGTTTGAGATTTGCATAGCCAAAACTGTTCGTGGAAGCGAAACCTGGCTGCATTGAAGCTAGACGCAAAAGATACGATCAAGCCGATTCGGCGATGGTACGACAAAATCGCCGACGACGACGACGACGACGACGACGACAAACCGAATTAACAAGGGGCGGCAAGCCGCATGCAGAGGAACGGAGCAGTTTTTGTGTGTAACCTGCTGTTTGTCTGA
>Ga0115006_10002024_pt1 | contig 13072 bp, 25 predicted proteins | sample ArcOceMetagenome_3_FD_88943 | JGI IMG/M metagenome (GOLD analysis project Ga0115006, IMG submission 88943) | Marine eukaryotic phytoplankton communities from Arctic Ocean - Arctic Ocean- Svalbard ARC20M Metagenome | ecosystem: Environmental > Aquatic > Marine > Oceanic | place: Arctic Ocean...
AGTGCAGATATGTGTATATACATATGATATGTAGAGAGAGTAGTATCGCCAGTGCAGTACAGTACTAACAAGGTCACTGGTTCTAGAGGACCAATGTACTCGCATGCAACGCACGCGCTTTCTCAAACTTGTTTTTTAACGTTTTCTAACGGTTCTGCAATCGTGCTGCTCTGTTCTCGCTTGCTCGCTCTCCTTCTCTTCTCCTCCTCTTCTTGCTCCCTCGCCCTCGCCCTCCCTCTTAACCTATCACTCTCGCGCTCGCTCTCGTCCTCAGCATCACCGCCGGATGATAGAGCGGCAGAAGGGTGTTGGCGGTGAGTGCTTCTTGTGCGTTCGTGGGTGTGGGTATGTATAATATGTTATGTACAATGTCTGTGTGTGTGCGTGCATCATATATTTGTACACACACGCACAGACACAATATATATACAGAACTTTTTTTCAGCGTCAGCGCCATGAAAGCTGCAAAATATTCTCCGTCCTGTTTTGAACCCTACTCTTTTTTGAGTGCTTCTGGTGGCTTGATTGATTGTCTCTGTCTGTATGATATTCATTGATTGTCTCTGTCTGTATGATATTCATTGATTGTCTCTGTCTGTATGATATTCATTGATCGTCGCTGTCTGTATGATATTCATTGCCTCCGTCCGTATGACAGCGTGAGAGTTCGTGAGCTGGTGAGAAGGAGAGGACAGTGAGAGAGAGGGTGCCAGTGGAACGGAGAGAAGAGGGGGGGTTGATCAGAGGGAGAGACAGCGAGCGAAAGAGAAAGATACAGAAGAGCGAGGGCGAGGGCGAGGGCGAAGGCAAGCGCGAAAGAGACAGTATGCAAGTATGCAGTTTGTTGCACGCACGCACACCCACGAGCAAGCGCGCGCACGTAAGGGCCACACGTACTTGGGTGCACACAGGCGTATGCACATGCGCATACACGCATGTACATATGAGCGCATACACATGGTCTAAATAAGTGCACCGCGGGCGGTACCAAGGGGGGTGACGCGAGAGCTAGCACCTGCCCTGCCGAGAACGCCCAAGATCAACCCCCCAAACAGCATTACTCCACGTTTTGCGTGATCATTTGGGGGCCTTCCAAATGGCTCCTACGCGCCCCTCTCCTGCCTTCGTCCCCCGTCCCCCCTCCTCCTTCGAGTCTCTACCTGATTTCGTGACGTCTCCTCTTCGCTGCGGAGTTGAGTGAGGCTCCGGAAGCTAGGGCCCGAGGCGGCGGGCATGGGGGCGGTGGGGCAGTCAGGGGAGGTTGTGTGGGGGCGGAAGGGGGGTGGTGAGATTGCCGACGTGTACTTGGAGATGAACGTCGGATTCTGTCCACTGCCAACACTTTTTGTTTCTCTTCTTCTCTCGTTTTGTGTCTGTTTCCGGTCTTCTTGTATTGTGCGGGTTGAAGGGCGTTGGTTTCTCTTATTCTGATTGAGTGGTGATGCGGGATTGTGTGGGGGTGGGGGGGAGGGGGTGCGTGCGGGCGGGCGGGTGGGCTCAGGCACGAACAATTTTACGGCACATGCGGCGATGATGTTGGGGGAAATGGACGCTGGTGACACCCCTCAGATTAAGCTAGGAGACGTAAGTTGACGTGTTGCATGCCTCTGTCTCCCCCTGCCTCTATGTCTCTCCCCCTTCTACCTCCCCCCGCCCCCTTGCTCTCCCTATCTCTCGCCCACGCCTTCTACTCTCCCTGGCTGCGAGTGCATGCACATGTATACATGGAGTGACGCAAGGACGCATCACACGCACGCGCGCACACAACCACACACACACACACACTTGCCTACACGCACTTACACTGTCCCTAAACAACAGGCGAGTGTGGCAGCGCCATTCACGTCAAAACTGCCATCAATCAAATCAACCATTGACATTATCCGCCAAGGCCGCTGCACCCTGGTCAGCACCCTCCCTTTCTCACGCTCTTCCGCATCCACTTGCTCCTCCCTCGCCATTCGTCGCTCTCTCTCATCGACATCTTCGTCACCGCATGCGCACATACGCAGTGTTGTGTGCATCGTCGCGCACACTCCTAGGCTATCCCAATGCCGCGCAAAAACACCGCGCAAACACACTCCTATGCTATCCCCATGCCGCGCAGACGCAGACAAACTGCGAGTGCTGACGGCCACTGACGCGCGAGCGACGATGATGGAGCAGGTGAGCACAATTCAGATGCAGCAGGTGCTCGCACTCGAGTGCCTCATCACCGCCTACTCCATGTCGGCGCTGTACCTCGACGGCGTCACCAAGGGCGAAAACCAAATGATGGCCACTGGCATCCTCCTCATGTTTGCCTCCCTCGCGTTTTCATGTACGTTCTGTCCTTGCTCTCTTCTGTTCTTAGTGGTCCGGTGTCTTTTCTTGTCGCAGAGATATGTGTGCACGCACGCATTGACGTGCATCTGCGCGCACGCGCGCAACATCCGGGCGACAGATGCGCGGCCAGTGGAAAAGCTGTCGCCGTGTCGACCGATCACCACAATCTTCCACCCTGCGATTTGGGTTTCGATTGTCGGGCAGCTTCTCATTCACTTAGGCGGCCTTATGTACATCATCCAACTGACGAGGGACGCGGTGTCTGCGGAGGAAGCCGCGGTGCTCGATGGCTTCATACCAGAATTCGATGATGAAAACTACGTGCCGCCGCCGCCCCCGCCGCCGCCCCCGCCGCCGTCCGACAACGTGACGAGCTTTTGGGGGGAGTTAGAAAGCCTCGACACCAAGATCAAGTTCAAACCGTCGCTACTCAACACTGTGGTCTTCCTGGTGCAGACTGCCCAGCAGGTGTCGGTCATGGCTGTCAACTACAAGGGCAGGCCTTTCATGCTCGCTTGCACCGAAAACGCCGCCATGGGCATGTCGCTCTTCGCCGTTGGCGCGATGGTCTTTGCCTGGTAGCCATTTTTCGAAAGTCAGCGTGACAGTTTGTAGCGTGCTCTAACTCTCGTGCTAAAGCAATCAGTGCGTTGCTCTGACACTGTGAAACAATCCACCAGCGCCTTTGAGGCGATTCCGTTGCTGAACGACACTCTCAAGCTCGTGCCGCTGCCGTCAGACGCCTTCCGGAAGAACATTCTCGTTGTGCTGGGCATGTCGGTGTTTGGATCCATGCTTTGGGATCGCCTTTGCGTCGCTCTCTTTGCGCCAAAGCTGCTCTGGGTCGGTTACGTTGATGCCTGGAATGCGCTGCCGCCATGGAAGGTCATGTGCTACGAGGTGAGCAAGTACGTGTACCTGGCGGGCGTCTTGGTGCTCTACGCTAATACCAGCCAGAGCCTCATGACCCTCCTCGGTGGTTGGTGGCTGTGGCGCAAGCTGTACGGGCCCCAGCCGATGCAGCCCCCCCCCGGTGTTGAGGGCGGACCCGCCGCCCCTGAGTTGCCAGCAGCAGAGCAGCAGAAGGCTCAGATGACGCAGGCTGCGGGGCAGAAAGCAGGCCGTAAAGGAGCAAAGGGTTCCATCTAAGTACTGTGGAAGGAGAGAGGGAGGACACGGGGTAGCCGACGTGACGACAGGTTGACGTCTAAACGGTGGGCATGGATGAAGGGGGGGAGAAAGACCGAGGCACAAAGGGATCAAAGCTGGCTGGGTTAGTTAGAAGTTAGAACAATCGTTCAAAGAGTATCTGATGTACCAAGATCGTCTCTACTAAAATATATATGCCATCAATAATCCAAACCGTCGCTCAAAGGACCGATCACCCGCAATTGACAGTGTGCTCAATCATGTGGCACCTCGCCATGAACATACCGCTGCCATCCAACCCCATCTAACCCCCACCCAACTGTAGACCCAAGGTACCCACTACCTTCTGTAGCCTTTCAATTTTTTTTTCTCCGTCTTGAGCCACATCATTAATCTCTGCCGCTCTCTTTCATGATGACGGAGGTGGAGTCAGCCAAAAGCTCAGCCTCGATCATGCAATTGTGCTGGCGAAGAACTTGGTCCACTTTGAAGAAATGGTCGATGCGCTCTGACAGGTAGTTTGCTGCTTTCTTGCGCTGATAAGAATGCAAACGAAGCGGACTACATGTCACTTTGTGTGTGTCTGTTTCAAACACCAAAAAGGACTCTGGCCCACGCACAGCACCTGGTTGAGATTGAGCAGATGCTGGCGCTCGGTGATGACCTCAGCAATTGTGTAGCTGAGTTGAGGTTGCGAGATGAGAATTGGCAGCAACGCTGTCTTGGGTATCATTATACACTCACAAAATGTCTGGTTTGGATTTGCAGGCAAATGAGTAAGCGTATGTCTGGCTTGGATTTGCAGGCAAATGAGTGAGCGTAAATGTCTGGTTTGGATTTGCAGGTAAATGAGTAAGCGGCGCGTGAGGCACACAATCACAAAGGAGAGCGAGAAAGGAAGAGGTCAACAAAGATCGAGAGGCAGCATGAGGGAGAGGAAATGAAGGGGAACAAAGAGAAAGACCAAGGCGGAGACAGATGCGCTGCGAGGTTCTCCTGTCAAGAGCGACATTTCTCCAAAAAAGTCACCCGCCTTCAGAGACGCTATGTCCACAACCATCGGCATCGCTTCTGTCGATAAAGACCTGCAGAGATGAGATAACGGGAGCACAAGAGACTCTCAGATGAGAAGTGAAGAGAAATCGCGCCTTCTTGTCAAAGAAAAGCTAGAAGTATGATTTGGAAATTCAATTGCGTACATGAAAAAATATGTCACTCGCTTGCAATGACGCAGATTGATATGCAAATACCATTTGCGGCTGCTTTGTGGCGTTTTGGAAGGGCTGGCAGTAATAGTTCCGCGCGAACTGCCGCGTGAGCCTGCTGTGGAAGATGACGGAAGTACAATGGATCATGACGCCAGGGGAGAAGGAAGAAGGAGAGGAAGTGAGAAGAAGAACAGATAGATGGGGCGGGGGACCAAGAGGTAACGATTCGTGTCCGCATGCAGCTGGAGACAAGACAGAGAGAGCTCTTCAGATGAACGCACTGTGGTGGCGCGTGGACTCTGGCGTACATTGCATGCACATGTACATGCCTATTCTATATGTTGCATGCCATAATACCTGTCCTAGACTCAGTGAAAACAAGGGCGCGTCCAGACTTGATGATGAACATGCTCGCGTCCGACTTGTCGTGTTGCTGCACCTAAGTGCACGAACACGCACACGCACATACACAGATATCACGTGCATGAATGCCTGTCTGCGGAACCACAACAGTGCTTGCATCGCGCTGAGTCTTTACGTGCGATTTGTGAATGTGATAAGTATGGGCCCACACTGACGGGAGCGCGCACGCACACACGCACACAAGGTACCACGCACGTGCCCGGCTGAAATTGCACAAGCTTGCACTTGGAGATGAGTAGCCGAACCAGTGCTGAGAGATATGCACGCAAACACGCGTATACGCGCACACGGCGAGCGCACGCACACATACATACAAACTTAAGTGTTCAAATGGTTCGCACAGAGTGTACGGCATTAATGCACAACCATACATACGCACACGAAACCGTGAGCATTTGAGTGCGATTAATATGCGCGTAGTTGCGCATGAGGTATACCGGTATCGTGTATGACAGGAGCAAGAATCGAGAGCGACTTAAATAATTCCAGCTGCGCGTTAGCATCAAAGTGCCTATCGATGTTCTGCAAAAGTGTGCGTGTGTTTGTCGAATGTGCTTCAATTTGGAAAAAACGAATTTAGCAGAAACAGCAGACTCAGTAGATAAGCCCATCAAAATTAAGTGCAGAATATATTAAGACACTGACAGATGCATGGATGAGTGAATGATCTTTACACAAAAACACATGATCGACAAACAATAGACAGTAGGTGAGCGTCCCGTGCTTTTCATGCGCAAACACATGCACACAAACGAACACACAAGCACTTTGGCGCACACACCTGCGACAGCTGTGCAATTTCCAAGTCTTTCGAAGCCCCCAATTGCTGCTGACGCTCCGTGACGACACGTGCCATACTCAGCGTGAGTGTAGGCCATGCCATGAGCACTGGCCGCAATGCTGCCCGCGGGATCCCTATTATCTGCACAAGAGGGTAAGGGAGTGAGATGCGGAGGATGAGTAGGCGAAGGGGGAAAGCGGGGACAGAATGGGTATCATGATTCAATGCCTTCTGGTATGGTGACTTGATCTATGTGTGCGAATTACACGAATCATGCATGTCATAAATTTTACCTCGCAATGATGTATAGTGATCACACTTGCGGTACGTGGCTCTCCAGTTAGCAAAGACATTTCCCCGAAAAATTGGCCTGTTTGCGTTAAGCGTATGAATTGAGAAGAGTGGAGGTTAGAGAGAACTCATCTTCTTCTGCCAATCTCGTGCTGACCGCTGTCAACCTCACAAGCATGTAAATATGTACACCTACCATTCGAGACAGCGGGAATTTGGAAATACGTGCGAGGACAGACAAGGAGCGTGCGTATATGTACACCTACCATTCGAGACAGCAGGAATTTGGAAATACGTGCGAGGACAGACAAGGAGCGTGCGTTCGCACCTTTTTCAAAGGTAGCGAGCTGACGGCAGGCACCCTCCTTCTCTACCGTCACACGCAGGCTGCCAGATTGCACGATGAAGAGGCTGCTGCCTGCAACCACAAACATCAAAAAAAAAAAATACGCAGTATCTGGATGTGTGTAGACGTATTTGCACTGTGACGTATGCGTATGCGCGTGCACGTGCAGAAGAGAGCTTGTATTTGTGCACGTGTGCATGGCGCGTCAGCATATCTTTCGACGTTTTATACACATATGTGCGGTATATACCGGGCGAATTCTGCGTAACAACGTCAACGTTGGGAGGAAATGTTTCGAAAGTGCAATGCGACGCTAATGTCCTCAAGAGTTCCTCCTGCTGGGCCAATTCCTCGAAGATGGGCACGCTGTGCGTGCAGATGCACAAGGAGGGGAGTAGCAGCAACCGCAGGGATTATTGAGGGGTCACAAGAACAGAAATTAGACAGAATGCGAGACAGAGCGCGCGCGCGATGAAAAGTAAGGTGGATGGGGGAAGGGGGGTGGAAAGAAGAACCTGCGCAACAGGTTCATGATGCCGTCCAAGTCAAATCTCTCGGAGATTTTGTTCGTCAATTCTCTCAAGCTCAGATTTGTCTGTGCATTTATGCGTCAGCGTGCGCGTGCGCAAGTGACACATACACGCAGGCATTCAGTTGCTGTGATTGCGTGTATAGATCTTTATTTTTTGTGAAGTGCACGCAAGCAAGTATCTACGCATGCTGCATGTACATGTACAAATGCACGCGTTTGCAACCGGTTTGTCCTTTCGAGAAAGGATCATCGAGGCTAGTTTGGTACCGATTTCTCCATGAGAAATGAGCACCGGCAGCACCGCTTTTTTTGGCATCCTACGTGTGCGTGTGTGTGTGTGTGTGTGTGTGTGTGTGTGTGTGTGTGTGTGTGTGTGTTGCATATGGAGATGCCGGTGGAGGCACATGTGTACTTGCATGTGTAGATGCAAGATCATTCGCCGTCTCTCAAATGCAAGCACATACAGTATGGAATCGAAACTGTGGTACACCGACGAATACTCACAGACACACGCAGCAGGCACGCAGCAAGCACGTGCACGTACGCACACAAGCACGAAGGGTTTAGTTCTACCGTATGCACTCGCAGTGCCCAAGCGCCACAACAGTGGCAGTTCGTGGGTCACCAAGAATGAGTGACATCTCGCCGAAAGTGTCGCCTTCTCCAAGACGCGCTATTTCTATCGGCGCCTGTGTGTGTTTGCACGTGCGATTATGCATTTTTTCCTGAACATGCGCTTTGATCGTTGGTGTCTCTGAGACAGCGGCGTGAAAGAGTGCAAGAAGGATGGAGATGGAGAAGGAAAGGGAACGACAAAGCATCGAGCGGGAAAGAAAACGGGAGGTGGAATGGAGGAGCAGAAGCATAAGTGAGAGGAAGAGAGCGAGAGCGAGAGCGAGATTGAATGCCGGGACTACAGGCACGAGAATGTGTTCCGACCATATCAATGCCAGTATCGCAATGCACTGCGCGTTCACGAACAGAAACGCTTCCAGACTCAATGATGTACATGCTATCATTGTCTTGGGACTGCCCTTGAATTATCATCTCCTCGCCCTCTTCGAAACGCACAAGTTCGCATCTGCCGCATGGAAAACGATTGTGAACGCATTCAGGATAAATGGGGACACAAATGCACACCGGCACTCACATGCGCACGCACTAATTCATGCATGTACGCTCAAGGTAGAGGCCGAAACAGACTGATAAGTGAGCGATAGCGATAGAGATAGTTCAAGACAAAGAGACCTCGATGCGGTGGATCTGATGAGATCGTCGTCATCGATAATCCCTTGAAATAATGGCGCTTTCCTCACCTATTTCATTCGCGCGTGTTTGAACGTGCTTTGAGACAGTGAAGGCATGCGCGCGCGCACGTGAACGCCCACATACGTCTGCTCTCTCTGCAAAAGTCCTTTCCTCGTTCTTTTTCTTGTTTGCGCGCGCACTCGCTCTCTGCGTAGACGTGTGTGTGTGTGTGTGTGTGTGTGTGTGTGTGTGTGTGTGTGCGTGCGTGTGTGTGTAACCAGATCAAAAATCTTCTTCATCTGAAAATGCTTTTCGATTCCTCCAGCGAGCGCTTCGCTCTCCATCTGACTTTGTGTGAGCGACAGATCGTGCTGCCGCTGTATATTTGCGTGTGGATGCACCCATTTGTGATGAGGAAATGTTCAGAACGAACATGACAGCCAAAGAGGTTGAAACTGAAATTGGGTTAGGAGGAGAATGCATGTGACACAAGAAGTCACCTATCATGACTTTCACTATGTCTCGCAAACAAACACATCGCGCGTGCATAGCGATGAAGAAAATAAACACTTGCATCACTTCACACGACCTGAGTGATCATTTGAGCGATGTTCAAAATAATTTGCGGCTCAGAGATCAGCACGCTGAAAAGTGCCTCTTTGGGCAATTCCACGCATTCGACATATGTCATCGCTGTGGCAGTTGCGGAGCGGCGATCCCCGATCAACAGTGACATCTCACCGAAAAAGTGAAGCGGGCCCAGCTGCGTATGTGGATGCATGTCACCGCGAGCAGATGCAAGTGCTCTGCGCATGCCTGCTGCCGCTCTTGATGGTCTGCTTCAAATCCTCATCTTTATCGCACGCGCTCCCTCTTGCATTCACACACCTGTGCTAACTCAATGTGCGATGGTCCTTGGTGATGCACGACCCTGTCAGTGCTGCAGCTTTGCGACACTGAGATGCGACCGATCTTGATGATGTACATGGAATCACCAGCGTCGCCTTCGTTGACAATATGCTCTCCAGCTTCGAAAGTCCGCATTCGGCATCCCTCGGCCATTTTCATGAGGGTTTCGATGTCAAGTAGATCCTCGAAGATAGGCAGATGCTTTAGTTGGTGAAGAATTTGTTCCTGCACGGGGCGGGAGCTGTCAATTGGCTCAACCTGCGACACCTGCGCCCCGGAGCGAGGGACCTTGAGGCCGGCAAATTGTCCGAGCTTGCCCCCTGTCATGGAGCTGGTGCGGAATGCACGAGCAGAAATCGAGCCTAAGAACGACTGCCTGCTGTTTATCGAGTTTCGCTGCGGAGCTCGTTTCTGTAGTCCTCTTGCATCACCTGCGTGTGATCAAGCAGTGTGTGCGTGCGAGCATGCGGTATGCGCACGAAAGCGGGCGCGCATCAGCGTCAGGGCGCATCAAGACAGCGCACGAGTAATAGTGACGATGAAAAGGCGCGGGGCGCACACGCATGGCGTATACCGCTTCGTCCTTCCTCCGACGCCGTCATCATAGTCAGCATGAGCGCGTCAGCTGCCGGCGCCAAATCAGTCAGCGGCATGGCGCAAGGCAAACACAAAGCTCAAGGCACCCAGCAGTAACCTGTACTAGCGAGTTTGTCGTCGTCAGCGCTGGAGTGCTCAAGCAGGCTTGGGGCGACGCGGAACGCTTGACACCGCTTGAGTATCATGCACATTGGAAGCCCCACCATCAAGAGCAGGCCTCCCTGCACAGGACTCTGTCTGAGGGCTGTGTTTTGGCTGGCACCAACTTCCATTCTGCCTTCGCACACATGCGTCCATACATACACGCTCCCCTGCTCAGGAGAGAGAGAGAGAAAGCGGGAGAGTCTGTACCAGGACGATGAGCGCTACCACGGTTGCGTCCATGGTTGTGCGCGCCGCACGCCCCGCGGGAGGCCCGCCGGGGCTCGCAGAAAACTGTGTGCTACCGCCTACTACGCGGTCTCGCGCTCGGGCGCGCGCGTGCGCCTGCCTCGCGTGCTGTGCGATGTGGGGCCTGTTGCCTCGGTCATTGCAGTGGTCAAAACAGAGTGCGGTGGAGCGGCGCGAACTCGGGTCCCCCCGGTCCCCGTCCACTTTTAATGCGCTCCCTGGCGGCGCTGGTGGCAGGGCTCGCTGTGTGCTCGTGCGGGTCGCCCGGGGTGGACACGACCAACACCCCGCACGATGTCCACGTCAGCCTTCGGCTGCAGCGGCTTGCGTTTGGTAGCTGCAGGTATTGCGATTCGTTGCGAGTGTGAGAGGTCGCCGCCGCAGCAGGGAACGATGTTGATGCGGCAGTGACGCGGGCATGACCTGGCAGCAAGGCCCTGTGGCCACAGCGCTTGTGGGGTGCCGTACGTGCAAAGGCACCGCAGATGTGGCTCTGGGCCGGGGACGCGGTATACCTCGGCGGCGACCAGCCCGCCTCCCTCGAGGAGGCCTTCCGTGCACAGCTTCGGCAAGAGGGGTATCGACAGCTGCTCGCGCAAGACATTATTGTCGGTACGACACTGTTGTCTGACGCCATTGTCGATATCCTATGCCGTATGTGAATGCCAGCCCCCTCTCAATGTTACACCCTTCTGTGCCCCACCTCACCCTGAGCACGACCGCCTGCACGTGCAGATGGAGTGTACGATGACCACGATTACGGCGGGAATGACGCTGGAAAGCATCTTGCGTCGCGCTCCGAGAGCCAACGGCTTTTCCTGGATTTCATTGGTGTTGACCGTGACGCACACCGCCGCAACCGCCAAGGTGTGGGTGTTTTCCAGCAGAGAGTGTGTGCATGTGCATGCGCGTCTGTGTGTGTGTGTGTGGGTGTGGGTGTGCGTGTGCGTGTGTGTGTGTGTGCGCGCGCGCGTGGCGGTTGCGAGCGTGTAGACATACATGAGCGTGCTGTATGTCTACACGATTGCACATGCGCAGCGGCAATTACAAGCGCCCACAAACATAACACTGCCGGAGACAGACTCATGCATACTGCATGCTGACCAGGAACATACTGGTCGTATCTGCTGGGCGGCAGCGCGCCTGGCGAGCCATCGGTAAGTGTCATCATCCTCGACACACGTTTCCACCGCGACAGCCATATCATTCCGTCTCTAGCCGGCATCAAACTGCCCTTCATGTCCCTCGTAGCTGCGACCGTGCGCTGGCTCACGGTCAGCCTTGGTGTCGGTGCCGACTACGCTGGGGACGTGCTGGGCGACGACCAGTGGGAGTGGCTACAAGGTGTCAGTCTTTGTCGGTGTGTGTGCGTGTGGGGGGTTCGTGTGAGTGTGTGCGTGTGTGTGTGTGTGTGTGGTGTGTGCGACTGAGCGTATACGCGCATGCGTGCATGTGTATCAAAACATGTGTACACGCGCATGCGCACGCACTCATCGCGCAAGCACCCATACGCGCACGCACACACGCAAGGACAATTGTTGGCGTCGCCAGCCTCAGTGCACATCATCGTGTCCTCCATCCAAGTGCTCACCTCAAACCCACTCGTTGAGTCATGGGCGCACTTCCCGGCAGCCAAGCGCCGCTTGCTGGAGCTGCTTCTGCGCGCACGCCCGCACAACTTAATCCTACTCTCGGGCGATGTGCATTTCGCGGAGTTATCGGGCAATCCTCCCATCGAGCTCACGTCTTCAGGGATGACCCATACGTGCGGTACCACGTTTTGGGCGCGCGCCTGCGCTCCGCTTATCCGCGCCTTCAACCGTCACAGGCGCCACCCTTCAAGTTACCTTTCGGGTAGCGGCAGAGGCAGTGCAGGCGACAGCAGGGAAGGACGGGGGGGGGGCGGTGCAGGTGCGTGGGAGGGATCTGGTGAGGGCTTCTATACAGGGTACAATTTCGGGTTGGTGGAAATTGACCACTCCAGTAGCGCCGACGTGCTGCCGACGGTCTGGGCCTCTGTTCTCGACGTGAATGGATCTGAGGTTTGTCTGTGTGTGGGTCTATTCCCCTCCCTGCGCGGGTGGGTCTGTGTGGTGGTGTGAAAAGTGTTGTACAGGTGTTGGCGCCAGTGTGTGCGCGGCTGTGCACAGGGCTGTGTGACTTTGAGGCTTGAGCGTGCAACGTTTTGCGCTTTGTTCGTTGTCCTCCGTGTGCATCGCGCCTGTTTTGTGCATCGTTGTGCATCGTGTGTACGGGCGTGTGTGTGTGTGTGTGTACGGGCGTGTGTGTGTGTGTGTGTGTATGTGTGTGTGTGTGTGTGTGTGTGTGTGTGTGTGTGCGTGCGTGCGTGCGTGCGTGCGTGCGTATGTGGGACTTCCTGTACGCGTGTGCGTGCAGCAACTGCGGGTCGAGGTGCAGAAGGACGCTACCGACAGTTTGCGCGACGCGCTCGCCGCCATTGATGAGCAATGGCTCGATGGCAAGATGTGTCGACGTTCCTTGTTTCGTGCATGTCTTAGCCTTTTTCTGGCTCTCTGGGTCCTCCCTCTTTGTAGGCGACACTAGACGTCGTCGTGGGACAGGGACAGTATTGACAATCACCGAATGACTGCAGGATGGTTCTTGCCGCTTTATCCACCTGACCAGCTTGTGTGAAAACAAAGGCTCTAAAGCTCTCAGTGAGGTCCTTCATTACAGTATCAACGCCCATGAGCGCAGCACATGCCCGAGCCGCAGCGGGGACTCTGTGTGCCTTTCCTGTCATCTCCCACCGGTGCCTGGATCACCGGATCGCAGCGCCGACGTCTGCGAAGTTGCCGTGTCTCTCCCAGACATGGGCAGAATCCATACGGTCGGCAAGCGCCTGCGCGATG
>Ga0115006_10002028_pt1 | contig 13067 bp, 10 predicted proteins | sample ArcOceMetagenome_3_FD_88943 | JGI IMG/M metagenome (GOLD analysis project Ga0115006, IMG submission 88943) | Marine eukaryotic phytoplankton communities from Arctic Ocean - Arctic Ocean- Svalbard ARC20M Metagenome | ecosystem: Environmental > Aquatic > Marine > Oceanic | place: Arctic Ocean...
AAAAAGATATTGAAGAAGCAAAACGTAAAGGCGTTTCTCCTGGCGGTTTAATTATGATTCACGGGCAAAGTAATCGACCTGGGTGGCTATCGTCTAGAGCCCAAAGAACTAACTGGACAGATGGCTGTATTGCGTTAACCAACCCAGAAATGGATGAGTTTATGGACTTGGTTAAAGTGGGTACTGAAATCAGCATAGAGTGGTAAGTACTTAATATAAGTATTCATAACAATTAATTCAGCCTTGTTTAACAACAAACTAGTCTGTTTTAACTAGTTAACAAGTAATCCTTCGTTAAATTGCTACACAATTATTAATAGGGATAGTTATGTATTTTTACTCACTTATGATCTTATCGATGACTACTTAATTAAGCGCGAAGCGTTTCGTGATCCTCATTTAAACCATGCGATGACGTTTGTTGAACAAGGTTCTCTTTACCTAGGTGAGGCTTTGGAATCACCTGCCTCGCAAGCTTTACTGGTATTTAAAGTTAAAAACTCGCAACTAGCTGAAGACTTTCCTAATCAAGACCCATACATATTGAATGGTTTAGTTACCCATTGGCGTGTAGATGAATGGAATGTCGTTTTGGGGTTGGGTATTGCACCATTAAGTTTACCATAAATTAATCCCCGTCAATTAATCCCCGTCAATTAATCCCCGTAAAGCTTGAATAATTTATTCTATTAAATTTATAAATTGTATTAAAACAATACTATAAATATAATAACATTATTTATTAACAAAAAATTAACATGTCAAGTTAATGTTTTATTATTATCATTTTTTAAGTGTTTTCTCTTTAATGTGGAAAGGCTTTCATGTAAGGTTTATCATTGATTTTGTCAATTAGACAAATCTTCATATAATTATAATTATAACAAGCTAGAGGTATGTATGCGCTTATGTGCTTTGATGTTACTGGTTAGCATTTTTTTACAAAATTCAGTATTAGCTCAATCTATTGCTATACCGGGTCTTCCTGATGAATATTCACTCCCCCACACCTTATTAAAAGAAGCAATGAATCGCCAAGGTATGACACCTTCATTCCCTCATACCAACAGCGGTGGTAATATATCCGACAATCGCATGCAACAAGATATATTAGACGGAAAGCTAGATGTTTTTTGGTCGATGACTTCAACTGAGCTAGAAGAAAAGTTTACGCCTATCTACATACCTATATACAGAGGTTTATTAGGTATGAGGATCCCATTGGTAAAACAAGATAATGTTAACATGTTCATTAATATTCGATCACTATCTCAATTAAGAAGCTTTAAAGCAGGTAGTGGTAAAACATGGCCTGATACAAAAATACTTGAACACAATAATCTACCTGTTGTTAAAACCTTAAAGTACCCTAACTTATTTAGAATGCTAGAAGGTGATCGGTTTGATTACTTTCCACGAGGTTTACATGAACCGTGGCAAGAAATAATTAACAACAAAGAGTTAAATTTAGCCGTAGAAAATAATATTTTAATTCGTTATACCGCGCCAAATTACTTTTTTGTAAACAAAAATAATACCCAGTTAGCAGAACAACTAACTCAAGCATTAAACCAAATGATACGAAGTGGCGAGTTTTCTCGGTTATTTTTTGAAGATGGTGAAGTTAAGAGTGCCCTTAATAAAGCTAATGTTAATAATCGTACTGTATTTGAAATAGATAACCCAACTTTATCGAAAAACACGCCAATTAATCGCAAAGAACTTTGGTTTGACCCCCTCGAAGTACAAGGAAATAAATAAATGCAATCTATTACTCAAAAAATGCTGTTTGCTTTAGTTGGTTCAACTATCTTAGTTTTGATACTCGTATCAAGTGTTAGTTATTTTTCACAAAAAACAGCAGAAGACGATTATTGGCAAGACAAACGAAATGTTGTTAATAGCCAGTTGTCGGTTATTTTTTTAGAGCCAGTTTATGCTTACGATAAACCTTTAATTAAAGCTACACTTGATGCTGTTTTAAAGGATTCCGCTATAAGCAGTCTTAAAGTATTAGACCAACGCAACAAATCACTAGCGGAAGGTGTAAACCAAAATAGTAACACTGATGAAAAGCATACTATTCAACTTATTTGGAATGATAACGCTACAATTGGCTCGGTTGAAATTGGCTATTCGCACGCACAAGTCGATAATCGTCTAAGTAACGCATTAGTTGAAAAGTCGGTAGCATTACTAGTTACGATTATTTTAATTAGCTTAGTCACTATTACTCTTCTGAGAAAAATAGTAATCACACCTTTGACCGAATTATCATCGGTGTTGGGAGATATTGCTCAAGGTGGCGGTGATCTTACCCAAAGAATTCCAATCAAGTCAAACGATGAGCTTGGACAGCTTGCACAAAGTTTCAATAGTTTCATTGAAACAGTTCAGTCAATCGTATCTGCACTTGCCTTGGCTAATCAAGAGCTTGCTAATGTAGCTCAGCGGGTGAAGAGTGTTAGTGAAAGAACAAATTATGATTCTCAACAACAGCGTGCACAGACAAACGAAGCCCTTGAGCACTTAACCCAACTGCAAGAGGCAACTGTTCATATAGCACAAAGTGCCGAGCAGACCTCAGTCAATACTAATAATGTTAATCATCTTTCACAAAGTAGTATGAAAGAAATGAACACTAACATTGAAAAAGTTGATTTATTGTTTCAAGAGTTAGACAGTACCGCTAATATTGTGACTAAGTTACGCGTTGAAAGTCAAAATATCACTAAGGTTTTAGATGTTATTAAGGGTATTGCTGAGCAAACGAATTTATTAGCCTTAAACGCCGCTATTGAAGCAGCACGTGCCGGTGAATCAGGCCGTGGTTTCTCTGTTGTAGCAGATGAAGTAAGAGCTTTGGCCAGTAAAACGCATGACTCTACTAACGAAATTGAAACCATAATCAGCTCATTACAAAGCCAAGCACAGGCCTCGTTTGATGCAACCCACCACAGTAAAGATTTAGTCAGCGAAACAAAAGATGCGACTAAAAATGCGAATGATGCACTTAACAACATTAGCGAAAAAATTAATGAAATAAACAACATGAACACATTAATTGCAAGCGGCTCAGAAGAACAAACTCAAGTAACAAAAAGTGTTCAAGAAGGTATGCAAAAAGTTGATGACGGTGCAGAGCGATTAGCACAAGAAGCAAGTTCATTACACTCTGCGACTAACGAACTAACACAAGTACAAGAAAAACTTGTTGAACAAATAGAGCGATTTACTTATTAGCTGTTTGAACAATTACAAAATACAGAAGACTAAGTAAAATTAGCCCTAAGTGATAGGGCTTTTTTTATTAATATCTAATAACTTCCTTTATCTTAAAAGCTGAATAGCTCAATATTTTAGGAGAACAGCATTACAGTAGTTGATAATGTAAGCACATATCAGCAAATTCTTCACCATTAAACGGCAAAGGCCTACCACATTTAAGTTTTGCAGCCTCATAAAAAACCATATCGCCTGGCTTAAGTTCAAGCTGATGTTGGCGGTAATTATGATCGGTAATAGTAATTGGCCAAGCATGTTTGCCCATTTGTTGAACATTCACAACAACACAAACAATACTTGTACTAGAGTCTTGTCGATATGGCGTTATAATCGAGCCCTTATTATACCTGTTTATTCCACTAACTTGACTTAGCTTAAGGTAGTGACCAAACCATCCCTCCACTAGCGGTTGAAGCACTTGTTGAACGTCATTTTGTAAATTTTCTGAAAGTGTAATTTCTAGATTTGACAACACTTTACTAGCATGTGATTGGTAAAATCCATATATGTTTTTAAATAATTTTTCAGGAAGTTTGCTTCTAAAAAAACCTTCATCTGTATAACTAGGTAAATATTCATTAGGCTCTTTAGTAAAACGTTTGCCGTTACCTTTAAGACGAAACCATTTTGTGATGATAACTTTAAAACCGTCTTCAACAGGAGAACCACAGTGCATGCTTTCAATATTTTCTTTACCTTCTGCTGTTAAACTATTCCATATTACTGCCCTACCACGTTTAGGTAAAAAAGCTTTGTTTACCCGAGTGAACTCTGTTGCACCACCTGCAAGGGTATTATTAAGGTATATCATAAAAGTCCAGGTTCGTTGTCCAAGTACTTTGGCATGAACATCAAATTCGTTGCTGTTTGGTTCAAAATAGTCAGTATGTGGTTTAAATTCTTGATCTTTGTTGTACCACTGCGCTTGAATAGGCTCAGAGTAACTGGCATTAAAACCTAATGCATTACAGATGCGCCGATCAATATCACTAACTAAAGGATGATTAAGTAAACTTAGATCACAGGTTTTACTGGTACGATAATTTTTGAGTGAGCCTGATTCGTTAGTAATCATTGATTCCCTAAGGCTACCTCGAATCACCGACAATAGCTCAACACACTCCTGCGTATTAAGAAAGTTATCAATTTTGAAAAGTTCTAATTTACCATTGGTATCAATTTTTTCAGCATTTGCTAAATAAATTCCCTCATTAATGTCACCAACCTGAGTAGGCTGACAAAATGACTGGTGTGCTTTATTCGCGCTTACATTAGTCTTATCAACGATAAGGGTAACTGTTGATAAATTTTGTTTTTCAAGGTGTAAGTGATTTTTAACTAGCTTTGGGCAGAAATTATTAGCAACTAAAATGCTATTCATTTCATCTCGGTTACAATCACGCTTAATATTGTCTGCTATCCAGTCTAGCCATGCCTTATCAAAACTGGTTTTCATAATTAGTGCTCCTAAACTCTTATGCTTGTAATGGTTATTATTGACTTAATTTACCAGCCGATAAACGAATTGAACCCATTAGCAAAACGTTGACCTAAAAAATAATATAAAACTTATTTTATTCAGATATTCGTAGTTAATACCTGCAAATTAGTAGATTACTGTGCTAATTGAAAAGTCAATTCTATACCCTAACTTTTATAGAAAAAATGATTAGTTCTTGCGCAAATCATTACCACTAATCACATGAAATTAAGGTATAATATTTATACTTTATAGGCTTTAAAAATAATAGAATAATTCTTTAAATAGCCTAAAGAGTAAAATTACGTCTTAACATTTATTCCACCATGATTTATGGAATTTACATGAAAATTAAAAAAATAATAACATCAGGCCTATTAGCTGCTATTGCTATTAAACCACTTGTTGCTTCAGCGTCAGAAAATACTCAACCACTTTCAAACCCACTAGCTATTCCTTTGCAAGCTCATACAGCAAAAGACATGTGGCAGAGTTACGTTAATCAGTGCCATTCTTATGACTTTGTAGATAAAAAAGAACTCGATACTAGTTTAAAGAATTGGCAAAAACGTAACGCAAATCGCTGGCAAGTTTATTGGTTATTGTTAGAACAAGCGGCAACAGAAAATGAAACGTTTCAAGCCAGTTATAGTCGCTTCAAAGAACAGAGTCTACGTCATGCAAAACAGCAAACTTTATTGCAACACAGTAAAGTCGATAACACAGGTAAGAAAAACCTCTGCGATAAACTCATTGTTATGCTTAATGATCCTCGTTCCGACTTGCCTGAAGACAGTTCAAAGAAAACTCAGCAACCAGGTTAACAGCTTGCATATCTAGTAAAAATTTTTCGTATGCTGCTAAATTATTGACTTGTACCTAACTAACGTCGGTTACTTAGCACACTTATTTTATTACTACTTATGGCGTTGTAATAACTTTAATCCCTTTTAAAGGGATAACCTCATCATTGATTCAGTACCAACTTTGTTTATAGTATTCAATTTATTAAATAAAAAAGCCTAATCTGCTGAGTAGGCTTTTTTATTTAATAAAAGCCCAAAGTAAAAGTTATTGAGCTTTTTTCTTCTGAATATTACCGATTCAACAGTTATCTACTGTCACTGTTGAATCGGTTATGCACAGCTACTATTCAACTAATGTCCAAGCGCTTGACCAGGCTAAGCCTGTTCCTGGAGCATAGTAGTAAGCAGAATCTGATGAACACCATCCTGCAATATCACATTGGTACATTTTACCCGCATTACTCACTAAATCACCCGCTACATAAACAGTACCGGCAACATAGTTATTATCTCCCGGTGTCGGCGTCGGCGTTGGCGTTGGCGTCGGTGTTGGCGTCGGCGTCGGCGTTGGCGTCGGCGTTGGCGTTGGCGTTGGCGTCGGCGTTGGCGTCGGCGTTGGCGTTACACCAGAACATGATGTTTCAGTCCAGAACCAAGTAGCGTTAACTGTTGGCGCTTCCCAGGTACCTGGGCTATTTTGCGCGATAAAACACGAACCAGCATAAGAGACCATATCACCATTATTTACTGATGTTTGACCAGCAACCCAAGGTGTAACTGACGGTGTTGGCGTCGGTGTTGGCGTCGGCGTTGGCGTCGGCGTCGGCGTTGGCGTTGGCGTTGGCGTTGGCGTCGGCGTTGGCGTTGGTGTCGGCGTTGGTGTCGGCGTCGGCGTCGGCGTCGGTGTTGGCGTCGGAGTTGGCGTACCTGAATCACTCCAATCTGTTATGCCTTCCACATTACCTACGGCTCTGTTCATTGCATTTAAAGTACGCTGCGCTGAATTACCACCATCACCATCAATTTCCCAAGAGAAAATACCACCTAATCCTTGGGCCTGTAAAAATACACCTTTAGCTTCAATAGAACGAGGAGTATCTAAAGTTATCAACGTACTACTTACATCATCCCAAATAAATGATGCTTCTGCTTGGCTATCCCATACATACTTAGCGTTTGAATTTGCCTCTAAGAAGTTTAATGCACCACGATAATCCATGATACCAGCTTCCCAAGCCCAAGCAGCTTCATCAACTGCTGTACCTTCTCCACCTTCAGCAATTAATGGGTTATTTTCAGAACTGTTCACTAGGCTGCCTACAGCACCGATTGGACTGCCGTTTACCATTTGTACATCAGTCCAACCACGGCCATACATTGCTGCACCAACAACAAGTTTGTTTGCAGGTACGCCCTGTTCTAGTAACAAACGTGTTGCATTAGCTGTGGTATACTCTGGCATACCAGCAGGGGCATAAGAATCTCGACCTAGGTTACCCGCTTTAGTTTTGTCGGTTACGTCTGTTGGCCCAAACTCACCTGTACCAGCACATTTGTCAGCAGAAATATGAGCACCACAGTAAAGGCCTGTTTGATGGCCTGTCTCACTGCCCCATGCTCCATAAAAATCGTATGACATCATAAAAATGTTATCCATATACTCTGCAGCAGCAGCGTAATCAACATCTTGAATTTTGTCCCATCCAACACCAATTGCGGAAGTAAGTTCGTATTCACGGCCTGTTTCAGCTGAAAGCTCATCTAACATAGCACGCAGTTCTTGCATTAAAGCAACGTATGCAGGCCCGTCATTTACTGGATCACCTAATGAAGCCTGAGCACCACCACCACCAGGGAATTCCCAATCAATATCAATACCGTCAAAGAATTTCCACGTTTTCAAGAACTCTTTTGAAGAAGCGACAAAGGTATCGCGATTAGCTTTATCGGTGAAAGCATAAAACGGGTCTGAAAGTGTCCAACCACCGATTGAAGGTAAGATTTTAAGATGTGGATTCCCCTGTTTTAGCGCCATCAAGTGACCAAAATTACCCATACCAACTTCGCCGTAACCTACCGCAGTGCCGTCAACTTTCATGGCTTTTACTGCACCATTTTGACGCCAAAAAGCTGCGCCCATGTCATGGATAACTAGCTCATAATCTTCACTTTGCGCACAATCAGCTTGCAATACACTCCAACCTTGAGCATTACCATCTTTAAGTGATTTGTTTTCACCACACATAGGTATAAAACCATAAATAATATGGGTTAAATTATTTGCAGGTACGTTTTCAACAAAATATTTACGACCATAAATACCCCATTCAACAAAATAAGTACCAACAATTTGATCTTTGGATTGGGAATAATTGGTATTAGCAGGTGCAACTTGATCGCCAAGCGGCATTAAGTGGGAACCATCAGTGTCTGATATGACAGCTTTGTCAGCATCACTATCAACACAACCATCATCGTTACATAAACGCACCACAATTTCTTTTAGACCACCACTGGTAATTGGTACGATTGCACTTCCACCTGCACCTGTTCCTGAAACAGCCACTTCGCCATTGACAAGAACCTCCCATGAGTTTGCGGTATCACCACTCCATGCGGGTGTCCATGTTACAGGTAATTCAACGACATCGACACGAGTAACCAGTGAATTGTATGCTCCAGCTTCACCCGTTACAGTAACAAAGCCTTTACCATTGTAGTTAGCATATTGTTCTGTGAGGGTTGCTTTGCCGGGTACTTCTGCAGATGCTTGTGAAGTTAAAGCCATAGATACTGCGCACGCTGTTAATAATTTTTTCATATATACCTCTTTGTGGCGGTCAACTTTGTGACCTTATTAGTATTTTTATCATACTAAGTCTTTTATCAATATCAGAGTCTAAAATAGACCTGCTTAAACAAAGCTAGTTACTAAATCCATTTTTATAACAACGCTAATAATTAACTTAGTTCACATATTAATGACAGCGCTGTCATACGGTATTAAAAAAAAGCGCTAAAATCAAAATGTACAAAAACAATACACAAACAAATAATATTTAGCTACACTTATTTAACAAAAAAGGTTTTTTTTTTTACAAATTAGTCTTTTTAATTACTAATTTGTTTACATTAAAAATCAATAAACAAATGATTTACTTCTTAAATTAAGTTAAATTAAGTATAAATATTAATGAATAATTTTTCCTTTAGATTTTGGTTTAAAGATAACTATAAAAAGATTGACTCTTATTTGTTTACTAGCTTTTTTCTAAAAAAAGGGGGGAGATAATATCTGTGCTAATATTATTTATTTTTTAGTATTGGTATAAACTAAATTCTCTTAATAGGCTAAAATTATGAAAAAAATGACCTTAGCTACCTTAACTTGCTCTCATATTTTAATACTAGTAACAGGGTTTATCGCAGGTATTTATTTATTACCAATATTATCGGCCCCAGCGGCGCCTAGTGCGCAGCAAGTTAACTCGTTAGCGATTAATGCTCAGTTTTACGGAGAAATACCAAAATCACTCGAAGGAAGTGATTTTTTACACTGGGGTGAGGGAAAATTTTCATTGAACCCACAGACAATTTCTTTCTTGGGAGAACTCTCGCCAGGTCCTGACTTTAAACTCTATTTATCTCCCCGCTTTGTTGAAAGCGAGACTGAATTTTTAAGCCTCAAATCAACCATGTTAATGGTTGGCGAGGTAAAAACCTTTGATAACTTTATCACCACAACAACGGCACCGATTGCCTTAGAAGAATATAATACAATTGTAGTCTGGTGCGAGAGTTTTGGTGAATTTATTACCGCTGCTAAATATCGCTAATGTCATTAATAATAGCTATCTATTGTTATCATTAATGGTTTTGATAAATCTTCAGTATTAAGTAATTTCAAAATATGTTTTAAAATAACAGCTATCAATATTGAATAGATAACTGATAGCTGTATTTAACAAGTATGTAAAGCAAAAAGAATGTTGCTCACAGAGTATTAACATTATAAAGATGTGACATTGTACCCTAGCTTTTAACGAAGTTACTAACCATCACCCTTACTTTCTAAAGACTTTATCTCACTAAAAATTTTTTCTGCTTCGGCAGTAATCAATGAATAAGATTTTATATCGCCATTTCTTTGGGCATGCATTGCCTCTTCGAGTTTTTGTTCGTAAAGTTTATTTAATTTTTTTACTGGATCTTTTTTAAAAATTGAAAACATAGATAAGCCTTTATTGAGTTTATATTTTATACGTACGCAAACGTTTTAAAGTTTCATACTCTAGTAATATATTTTTACCTCCAATTACTTAGCCTATAAACTATTGGGGGTTGTTGATCTTTCACATTGGCAGCCAAATCATTGAACATGCTAGAGCCAACATACTTTCAAACTGTAATTTTAATTTATCATATCTTGTCGCCACAGCACGAAAGTGCTTCAGCCTTGCAAACGCACTTTTAACTAAGTGTCTGTATTTATATATACACCAATCAAAGCACCATTTTCTGCTTTTGAATTCTACTTCCTAGGCATTATAGGGCTTGAGTTTCGTTCTCGAACTTTGTTCCTAATCGCCTCACTATCAGAGCCTTTATCCGCCACGACAAATTCACTTTGCGGTAACAATTCAATCAGTTCATTCGCTACTTTACTGTCATGAACATCACCACCTGTAATAATAAATTCAATCGGTAATCGATAACTATCAACGGCTAAATGAATTTTTTACTCGTGTTGCCACCTCGACTTAGAGCGATAGCTTGTTCATCCTCTGAAGCCGCGCCAGTACTATGTTGATGAGCTTGAGGCTAAATGGGGTAATTCATATCCATTGGTTATCAATTTCTGGCGCAATAAATGGCATAATTTGTCGGCTTACTTCAAATACCTATAGCATATTCGTAAGGTTATCTATACGACAAATGCTGTTGAGGCTGTGCATCGCCAGTTTAGAAAATTGACGAAAACGAAAGGCGCTTTTCCAAACGAAAATAGCTTGTTGAAGTTACTTTATGCTGGCATATTAAATGCCACTTAGCAATGGACGATGCCCATCCACAATTGGAGCTTGTGTTTGTCTCAGTTAGCGATTTATTTTGAGGGGCGTTTAGACAGCGTGCTTGATATTTAGAGATTTAAGCTGGCACAGAATTTTGAACGCCCCTATTATGGTTAACTATGCAGTGCATTAAATTAACACTTAATTACCTAAACTTGGATGAAACGACTTAGACGGTGTCGTTTTAATTAAATAGGCATATTCACTTAGCTGCGGGTTATCAATCTCAATGATTGCCTCGGTACCATAATCGACGGTTAATTTTGGCTCGACAATAGTTTCTGTAGATTCAATTAATTCGTATGATAAAGACACCGATTCACCCAAATCTTCAGCCGTAAAGTTAACGCTAAAATTGTCACTGACTTTAATTGTTACCTTTTCAGCAAAGTTCATCCAAATCAACATTTTATTTTTATGCGTTTCTGTTATGTTACCAATATTTTTCTTCTCTACGATTGCCTCAAAATCTACTAATACTCCAAGTTTATATTGTTCAACTTCAGTCTGTTGCGTTTGTTCACTGTGTGTTGCTGTAGCGAGTGTATTCCATGACATTGATATTACCGTGATACATAGAGTCAATGTGTAGGTTAATTTTTTACTGAGTGTCATTCTTCTTTTCTCCTGTAGTAATTTTATTCTATGAATATTTTTATTATTTGAGGTTGCAGTACATACTAGGTTACTTGATTCATTATGGTCTTTTAACAGTATTAGAGAGGCTAAGTCGTTAATATAATTGTTATGCCCATATTCTTTACTGGTATTTTCGTCGCACCTCACTTCAATAAAAAAACGGTTAATACTGATTAACTTCCTAACCAGTGGGTTCCACCAAAATAAACACTCGACAATTTCAAGTAACACTAATCTTACATTATCGTTATTAACGAGATGTTGCTTTTCATGGGCAACAATCAGTGCTATGTGTTTAGGATCAGTGATTGACTTTGAAATAATAATGAGTGGATTGACTATCCCTAATAACAAGCCACTAGGTACATTAATGGCAGAATAAATTGGTAATTGATACTTTTCACTTAGCTGAGTTAGAAGTGTTAACGACGAATTATTTCTAATCTGGTTATTCCATTTAGCAAATTTTATTACTCGGTTTATAAAAAGAAATATGCCAATACATATCAATAGCCATAAGCCCCACTTAAACCATAATTCGGGAGCAAAGTAAGGAGTTTGCGCACTACTGACTATGCGCGAACCACTGAGCTGGGACATAGCTAACACATAGGGCTCTAGTAAAACGTCTTTTGGTATAAATTCAGCTATATAGGAATATGGAATGAACCACGATACTATAGCCAGTGACGATAAATAGTAGTTAGCATTGCTGCTACCTTTTCCATATTTAGTTAATACCAATGCCATAATAGAAATAATGGTACTTGTATATAAGTAGCTTTCCATTTACGTTAAATCCTTTTTTCTTTCTTTCAAAATAGACTCTAAGTATTCAATATCCTCTAAATCAAGGTCTTCTTGCTCTAAAATATGGACAGCTAACGGGCGACTTTTTCCCAAAAAAACTCTTTTTATAAAATCTTTAATCAACGGAGTTCTGACACTTTTCTTCTCATTTATAGGAGAATAAAAAATTGTTCTTCCTTGTGTTCGACACCGTTTTATCGATTGTTTTTTCTCTAATCGATCTATTATAGTTTTAACGGTTGAATATTTAACGTCTCGCCTTTGTGCTATTATTTTATGAATTTGAGGCGCTGTTGCCTCATTCATCTCCCAAAACAACTGCATGACTTCAAGCTCAAAATTTGATAATGACATTTATACTCCATTTAACGCACAATCTCTACAACCGTAGATATAATACCTCTACACGTGTAGATAACACAATAAAAATTATCATTATTTGTGTGTTAATGAAATAAAACCGAGAGAACCCTGATATGTAACAAAGATAGTGACTAATATTTTAATAATTCAAAAGTTGACTTGTAAAAGGATTATTCCATGGTTCAATAAATATTTATTGAGGCTAAAGGATCCTTTTTTTATTACCTGAAGAATACGACATTCAATAGATCAAACACTTAAATAGTAATAAGCTCTTAAATATACTGTTTTTATAAGATGTAATTAATAGTCTAGGTACCTACTACTCACATTTAATCACTGTTAAGTTAACTGATAAACCAATAAGATTCTTCTCCTTTAACGTTATGACTATTGACATTAACACTCATATGAAGACTTATAATTCTTGCATATACTCTTCAAGTTATTTATTTTGAATAAAACAACAAGTAACTGATTAAGTAACTAGGTAGGTATGAAAAATAATAAGGTAGTTGTCATAACAGGATCAGGGCGTGGCATTGGTGCTGCCTGTGCTACATTATTTGCTAAAAAGGGTTATGCAGTTTGTGTTAATTATAAATCTAATCA
>Ga0115006_10002029_pt1 | contig 13067 bp, 13 predicted proteins | sample ArcOceMetagenome_3_FD_88943 | JGI IMG/M metagenome (GOLD analysis project Ga0115006, IMG submission 88943) | Marine eukaryotic phytoplankton communities from Arctic Ocean - Arctic Ocean- Svalbard ARC20M Metagenome | ecosystem: Environmental > Aquatic > Marine > Oceanic | place: Arctic Ocean...
GGCGTCGCCATCCGTCTGCGCCGGCGGGGGCGGCGCGGCGTTGGGGGGGGGGGGGGGGAGGGGGGGGGGGGGGGGGGGGGGGGGGGGGGGGGGGGTGGGGACCAGGGCGAGCAAGGCCGGGCGGTGAATGTCTCGTACGTGATCCGGTGGTCGCCGTCGCTGGAGTGTGATGCTGTCGGCGGGGGTGCAGAAATGCGGGGACGGGGGGCGGCGCGAGGGCAGACGCGGCGCGATGCACACGAATCGCGCAAGGGAGGCGCGGGGACGGGCGGAAATGAGGAACGAAGTCGCAGCAGGGAGTTTGGGGTGCTGCATGTCAGTCACCAGGAGCCCGTGGCGGTAGAGAGGCACCGAGACTATGCAGTGCTTGACGTGGAGGGGGCGAAGCAGGGAGGCGGCGGGGCCCTGGTGGCGCTTGCCACGCATATCGAAGCGGCTGCTGGCAAGAAGGACGAGAGCTTTTACGAGGGTGACTTTCGCTTTTGGGTGGATGAATCGGTGGGCGAACGTGTGCACGAAACCGGGACTGAGGACATGTTCAACGCAGCGCACGGGTACACCACGCTGTACAACTTTAGCCAACCTTTGTATGGCGCCCCGTACATCCAGCACCCCGATGCGAGCGGGAGCGGGCACAAGTGGCACATGTACCGCATGTTTCTAGGCGATGCGATCAAGTTTGCCTCTTCCATCCGCGGCAGACTGGAGCACGGGTCCGTGCAGAATGAGCTGTACACGTACCGCAGCAGTGAGGCCGAAGGCCTCTACGGCCACACGGCCTTCCTCTATCGTCACGAACCCTCGCCGTCCCGCTGCCCGACGGGCCCGGAATCCCTCCTTACGGCATGCCTGCCATCTCGCCAGGGAGATGATGCGACTGAGGGCGGATTAGAGGCTGGAGGAGGGCGGTGCTGCTTGGGTGGGATAGTAGTGCTGGATAGTGTGGATGTTGGCAGTGCGGTTTCTGAGACTGCCCACGGCTATCAGTTGTCCATGGCGCCGGGCGTGGTGAGGGAGGGAAGCGCCGCTTCTGAGCGTATGGCGATGCCCGGGGGTGGGGAGGGGGGTAGACCAGGGGGCGGGGTGTGGGCGGACTGGCGAATGCTCCCGGAACACGTGCTAATTGGTGGCAATGATGCTGATTTGGAGAGGAGGGCGAGAGGTGAGAGGAATGGTGGGACTGACGAGGTGCAAGAGTGGTTTCTATGGAAGGCTCTACCGCCGATTGAGCGGCAGGGCGAAAAGGGCTCCCCAGAAGCAGCAACAGGTAGCAGCGCGTCTTAGTGCCACCTCGCACAGCTCCAGCCACGCCTCCTTTCGCCTCATGCGCGCGAGAGTAGGCGACCTGCAGCAGCAGCGGGTGCAGCGAGAGCGGGGGGCATGCGCTGCTGGTGGAGTCCGGGGGGCTGCTGGCGCGCTGACGGCGATGCTCCCAGCTTAGTCCGCTGCGGACTAAGCGCTTCCGTATGTGATATGGTTTTGCGTCTGCTTGTGTGTGCTGCGCACCGCGCAATTCCATAATCTATTTCAGCGATTTCTGTCATATAATTGCTGGACTACATGATATATTCGCTAAAATACATGATGTGATTGCTGTAACGCATGATGTAATGCCTGAAAACATTATGACGTAATCGCTGAAATAATTGACCCGATCGCTGAGATGCATGGGCAATGCCAGGGCAGACGGAGGGGTCGTATGTTTATTGTCAGCTGGGGCTGGAGTGGCGGGTGCAGCGCCACGCGGTTCGTGCGTCTGGTCAATATGGGCACGGTGGTGAAGAGGAGCCTGGCGCCGAAGGCGCCAGCTCGCTGCGAAAATGTGCCTCGGGCTTGTGCGATGACGCGGAGCACCTGTCGTTTCGGGCGGTGCCCCGGCAACGTTGCGGTGTGTCGCGGCCGGAAATGGACGTGGCGGAGGGCCCAAGGAGATCCGAGGAGGAAGAACCGGGGGAAGAGCAAGTGCTGCGAGCAACGGGAGTGGGAATGGTTGGCAGATTTGAGCAACCTGGACCGGTGGCCATCAGCTTCTTGGTCAACGCTTCACGCGTTGCGTGCAGCAGTTGCAGCGATAAGGACCAGGGATATCTGATTCTGCGCCGGGATTTGGACTTCTCTGTGCCAAATCAGTGCGCACAGGTTTACGTCGCTGGCCAGTACTGCGGTGTAGATCCCGTCGCCCACTTGTGTGCTCTTTGCCGCATCTGCCTGTCTTGATGCCTGCCTGTCGGCGTATTGGTCCGCGCTTCTAGGCGTGCAGCGCGGCACCCCGATCTGGCTTCTAGTGCTCGTCCATGTTGTTGAGCGCCGCCGAGCACCTGCCGACACTCATGTACACACGCACATTTGCTTGCAGGGGTCTGGATGACGAGTGGACACACAAAGCATGATGCACGTCGCCAGCGAGATGAGGATCTCATTTTGCCGCGCAAGCTCTTCCGCACGCATGCCATGGACGGACGAGTAGAAGTGCGCGTTGTACCAATGGCTTGCTCGGTGAGCAACGACAGCGATGGCAAAGCAGCGACCCCTCTTTCTCAGAGCACAAATAGTCCCAGTCCTGAAGGCCAGGCGAATGAGGGAAGTGGAAGGGGAAGAGAGCGCGTTATCCGAGGTGGCTGGACGGCGTTGAGATACTGGTTGCTGTGTGCAGACTGTGCGTGTTCGGCGCTTTGAGACAGTGTGTTGAGTGTGCCAGTGTTTTGTTCGATTTTATTTTTTTGATAACCAAGAATGAGTCATCACCCTAAGTCAAGTTATAACACCTGAGTCCTCTTTCCTCTCTCCATCCCTACCATTTCTCGTAGGCGTTCATGTCTTCACCTTGTCTCCTCCTCCTCTTCCTCCCCCCCCCCTGAGGCTCCTCCAAGATGTGTCTCTCAAGGCCTCCGAGTTATCCCTCGAGGAGGCAGGCTCGGTGTCTCGTTCTCACTTCTTCATGTTCCTATCCTCCCATATGGCGCCGGGCGTCGTTGCGGCAGTCTACGCCAAACTGTCGAATGCTAACGTGCATTTTTATCAGAAGCCAATGGCTCAGATTCCAAGAGGTGTCCATGACTTTGACTGGCTTAGTTGCGTCCTGTCGTCAAGTTGCACCCGAGATCTCACTGAAATGAATTGTCAAGATGCCATTGACTCGGGCTCAATCGCACTGGAGCATCTCGACACTGCCCCCGAGCGTGGAGTCCGAGGGGTGCGAACCTGTGGAATTTCACTGCGCCCAGCGACTGAGCTGATGTCCAAAAGAAACAAATCGGAGGTTCTCTTGAAGGCAGACACAGCCTCGTCTACGCGTCGATTCGGATCAACATTTCCTGTGAGAACAGCGACAATGACAATTTTGACGCTTTAGATTAGTTCAGTTTGAAGTCATTGAGCGTTATCGACCATGAAAAATTGTACCGTGTAGCTGTGCAACGTCGCCGGAACAAGCGACTATGACGATTGAACCCTGGGATGGGCAATACCGTAAGATGCCGGGAAGGCAACGCAATCTCACTGCCCCGCGCATGCAGTGTTTTGGAATCAACTTTGAAGGCTGCTTGTTCTGGCAAAACAGCTACACGTAGCACTCTCACCCATGGTAACTGGCGCAAAGACGCAAGGCAATTGTGTGAGAGTGGCAATGTGTGGTCAAGCAGCAGTTGCGACCACCCCTGTCGATCGATTTGCACGACTCGCTCAGGCTTCAGGTACGGCAAAAGAGCAACTGCGTTCTGGATATTTGGCGCTTCAACTAGGCTGCATTTGAAAAGTGCACATCCACACGCGAGTCAGGGGCTCAGGCCTCCATAGTCAATATTTCCGAGGCAAGCAAGAGTTCCTGATTTTACCTTTGCTACCCAGGGACCTCGGCAAGCAAGCGAGTTTCTATTTTCGACAGAGGAACTGGGTCTAAGCCCGAGAGGCTCAGCCCTGCAGGCTGACTTGAGTTTGACGGTATAGAGTGATCCTCTTGCGAGCGTCAGCTCACAGCGTGCAAACTTCACGATTTTTCGCTATCTATGACTCGCAATTCCAGTGTTATTACAGCAGGACCTACAGTATGAGACACACCTGGACAGACGCAACCTTGCCGGTCCTGCTGCCCCGGTCGTGTCGTTGAGACCTTGAATGTCCGTCGAGAACTCAAAGTCAAAGTGCTCGAGAAGCGGCGCCATTGACCTGGGCATAAAAACCCACTCTCCATCGAGATGGTGCAGATGAACAGGCTCGACAACCTGCCCTGCAGGCTCAGACACCTCCGCAGGCGTTGCCACCTCCAACCGTGTCGTAGCCAGTGCGTCAGAAGCACGCTGTCCCGACGTCGCTTCCTGTGGACGATTGAGGGGTTGGGTCGGGGAGGAGAGAGAGAGGAGAAAGGGAGTGCAGATCACGTTTAAGACTGGCCCGATCACGTTTAAGACTGGCCCACAACTCACCCTTTCGTGCGCACGCTCTCAGACAAAAAAGACCACTCACTGTGTGACACCTACCGCAGTCAGCACTGTCTCTGAATTAGGCTCGGATCGGGGGCGTGCAGGAGGTGCGGCCGATGTGCGTGCCGCCCGACGTCGAGAGAAGAAGGCCGACACCGTCGAGACGATACCCGCCGCCACCGCTGCTGTCACAGCTGCCACTGCTACCCCTTTAGCCACTGCCACAAACGTGTCTGCGGTAGCTTGCTTCCGTGCATGCGCCTCTGCGCGAGGAAGCGAAAGCGCACGGGTCATCCGGGTGTGGGGCGTCGAAGGCGCCGCACTGAACGTCCGCCGCTGAAAGTCCAATCGCCCTCCGAGGTCTAGCGGCATGCCGAGTGGCAGGGTGGCAGGGAAGCAGAGGTGAGCAACAAGGCCACCGCCGTAACCTTTACGATCGCTTCTCCGGATGATGACCGGGGCTGTTCCAGATTTTGACCCGCGCTTGGAATTTGGAGGGAGGAGGGACGGATTTTGACCAATCTGAAAGAAAAAATCCGCGTTGAAAAGAGTGGGTTTGAAAGAACAGTCGGAGGAGATATTGCCAAAACGCATACTTTCGCTTCCTTCTTTTTTCCGAATTCGGAACTGGGGCTCCTTTGACCCATCACCCCCCCCTGTACACCCCACTGTTTTACGGGCCCGGTTGTCAAACTCGTGCGGGCAAGAGCAAATCGCATAAAAACGCGAGCGCGCCCCTGCGGTGTGTCGTACGCATGAACGTGCTGACATCGGAAGCTACACTCGGAGGCCTGCGTCTGCCCGCAAGCCCTTCTTCGCGGCAGGGCACTTCGGCAATGGACATTTTCTTGCAGGTCGTGGAAATGGAAGCGGCCGTCATGGAAGAGGCGCTCGAAGAATCCAAGAAACGCACCCTGAAGGACACGGGTGTGATGAGTGCTGTCCAACGCTACTCGCAACCCGACGCTCTTGGCTGGTTTGTCCCGCCACTGCGGCTCGCAGCGCGCCTTCCCCCCGATCCCGATTCCGAAGGAAGACAGGTGGGAGCTACCAAGCTTCTGCCCTCACCGGCGTATCTCGATGACCCACGTAGGACACTCCCGACCGGACCAACGCACCCGACGCACAGACACCACCGACCGGGAACACCGGAGTGGACAGCGGGCGTTGGGCTGCCTGAAATGCCACGATCGTGGCGAGCGCGCAAAAACCACAACCCCAAGGCCATCGCCATACTTCGAGCGTGGCTGTATCAGAACATGCATCGCCCATACCCGTCGAGCGAAGACAAGCGCGAACTTGCGCGTGTTGCCCACCTAACAGAAGCACAGGTGGCCCACTGGTTCAACAATGCGCGAAAACGAGAAAAACTTGGGCGCTCGCAGTCGTCAGGATTGCGTCGCTTTGCCGATGCGAGCTGTTGAGCACGGGGTTGATAACGGTCGCCTAGCAGACAGAATTGCCAAGTGCACACATGCCTTTATGCGGGGGAGGGGGTTTTACTGATTGGGAACTCCAAATTAAGAAAGGGATCGCTTCCCCTTCATGTAATAAAATGAAAAGCGCGATCAGGCCCTACTGAGTGTTGACATGCCTTTATGCGGGGGAGGGGGTTTTACTGATTGGGAACTCCAAATTAAGAAAGGGATCGCTTCCCCTTCATGTAATAAAATGAAAAGCGCGATCAGGCCCTACTGAGTGTTGCCGCCCTTTGCCCTGACCCTCGGCCTCGCACGAAAATTCCCTTTCAGCAAGAAGTTAGAGAGCACTTGGAAGAATGAGTTCAAGGTCTGGCGGGTTCCGGGGCGTATCTCTCTTTTGCGGAGCGGATGGTCTGCAACAAGGAACCAAAGCACAATAACATCAAGATTTTGGACATTTAGGGTTTGCAAATACATTGCAAAGTCACCCAAAGAGGTTCGAAAAAAGCGTTCACGAGACTCGGAACGCGGGGCCTACGGTTGGTAAGGCACCTTTTCAAGGAGCATCGCCTTTTCCAAAACGTGGGCTGAGTCATATATGGTGGCTTTGGTCGTGACGCTCAGTGGGTCCAGACTTGCGAGTGTCTCACCTGTGTTTTGATTTTGAAATGGGAAAGCTATGCAAGCAAATGCGCGGCAAACACAGCACGCCACGTCCCCAAAAATCTCCAGAACGCACAACTGGTCGGTCTCGTACACGCGAAACAAGCAGGCGCACAGCCGCGCACCCAGTACCTGGATTCTGGTCGCGGTTGACGAACGGATAGCCACCTGCCTTCATGTTATCGCCTTCAGTAGGTGTCTGCTTGACCAAGGGCTGGCGTAACTGCACGCACGTGATACACACACACATTAGCACTCTGCCCCACCACCTCCTCACCCATTGAGACGCGCAAGACAAACGCGCTCGGGACACACAGGAGGGCCCACTCGCGCTCGCGCAAGCACATGCGCGATTATATACCTGGCCTGACGCATCCATGGTCCAACCTTGGCGGAAGAGGTAAAGCACATTCTCTTGCGCCTGCAATTGCGACGACATCTCCTGTACGGATCCCCAACAAAATCAACATGCTGAATCGCGGTTGGACTACCCGTACCGCGCAGACTGCGTCCGCAATGGGGGAGCACAAGAGAAAGAAAGCGCGAGACCTCCATGCGAGTTTGGTCACTTTTCCGTTGTTCACCGATTCGTTGCGTCACGTCATCTGCTCAGGAAATTGGGAGAAGAGCGCGCACGTTCGTGACGCGCAGGGTTTCGAATCTCGGATCATGCGCCAGCACGTTGTGCAGCATGAACAGTGTGATTCGCACAGAGCCAATTTGGACTGCAGATGGCGCCTCACGGCAGCCTGATCATCACCGGGGTACACAGGCTGCTACAAGTTCAGACACACCGATGAATCGAGCAACACAAACACTTACGAATGCGGGACGAGCGCACGAGATGCTCACGCATGGCGCCGTTCAGGGCTGACTCGAGCTCAAGAATCCGATTTTGTTGTACTTCTAGCATCTCCTGTGCGCCAGTGCTGCAATTTGGCGTAGCGTCCATACTCAGTGACACGGCCGTGTACAGGAAAAAACGATTATTGAAAAGAAAATGCGCAGGCGTGGGTGCGTGAGAGTGGAAATGGGGGACGTGGGACGCGCGGAAAGTCTCAACCTGTCAGACATGGCCCGGTCCGTGAGCACTCGAGCGTCACTGGCCGCCTGGTGTGTGTGTGTGTGTGTGTGTGTGTGTGTGTGGTTGTGTGTGTTGAGTGCAGATTCGCATAATGCACTGCAATGTCCAAAAACTACGCTGAATGGTGCGGGCAGAGCATGGAGGGCGAGCACGCGCGCACATACCTTGACGGCCTGCTTGAGTTGCTCCGTGAGCCCGGCATTCTGGCGAGTAAGAGTATCTATGCGGACTTTGGACTCGCGGTCAGCTGCCTCCAGCAGGCCCTTGTACATCGCTTCTGACTTCTGCTCTCGCAATAGCGCCTCGTTGAGCAGGCGCTGGTCGGCTGCCTCCAGCAGGCCCTGCTGCTCTCGCAATAGCGCCTGCTGCTCTTGCAATAGCGCCTCGCTGAGCAGGCGCTGGGCGTTGTCTGCTCGCCCCTGCCCTGCCTGTGGCAGCTGCTGCATCTGCCACATGGGGAGTCAGCGCGACTCTAGCATCGGGAGCGCATCTACCAGCGACAGTGGCGCGTACCTCCTGAGCCTGCGCGGCGCTCCCGGCCAACGACTTGGACATCTGTGCAGAGCATTGATGCCATCACTTTTTGTGCACGCATCTGAACCTAAATGCCCGCGCCCAGCGCGCACACCACGCGCCAGGATAGGGCTGGGGTTGAGGTGCTGACCTGCCGCATGATGCTGGAGAGCAGCGCAGCCTCTGCGCTTTGCGTGTTCAAAAATGGGGACCCAGCAATGTGCTTCTCCACGGCGCGCGGGTCCTGCTTGCGCGCAGACGCGGGTTGGTGTCGGTCGAGCAGCACACACGGACACACGGCGTCGAGCAGCGCGGTCGCGAGGCGGCGGGCACTCCACACGCGGGGCACTCCACGCGCCGCTGGCACCTGGATGGAGTTTGACACGAGCATGTCCAGGATCGCCTGCAGGTCCGGCAGCATGTCTGGCACTGCAGGCTGCTGCTCCGACGCGGTAGCGTGGGCTTGCACTGTGGTAGGCACGGGTGCGTGCGCCTCTTGGATCGCCACATGCGCGGCCGCAGTGCCGGCACTGTCGCTCAGGTAGTCGCTCAGGTAGTTTGCCGGCACCACGCCGGTCTGGCCGTTTCTGTACGCGCGGTACCAGCCCTGCGGCAACGAGGGGGGGGTCGGCAAGCGGGCAGTAGGCAGTGGGCGAGCAGACGGACGCACGCGCGGCCTTGGGGCAGGGATGGGCGCACCTGGTCCACACTTGGGCCCAGGACCTCCAGCGCGTCGCCGGCCCTGAAGCTGGCGCCCGCGGCGAGAGTTGGTCAGCGGGCACGCAGGTGACGCGCATGCGCGCACACATACGCACCAATTCGCACGCACGCAGGCAGGCATGCACACGCGCGCGCACACGCACGCACACACACATAGTCGCGTCCGCACACACGCACACACACACGCAGTGGCCGCACGTGCGCACAGAGGGCGACTGCGCGCGCACCTGAGCTCGTCGACGTTCGTCCCGGTGTAGTTGTGCGTTGCAAACTTGCGCACCATGGCGCCCCGGGCTACCGTGTCCTCGGGTCCAGAGTGCCGGAGCTTCCGAAGCGTTCCCCCGCGATTTACTCTGTCACGGTCCTGTGAGCCCGTGACCTTGACGGCGAGTACAAAACTTTTGGCGCCGCTCTAAAACGGGCACAGCTCGGAAGCAGGGCATGGCGCACACCGTCGAGGTGGTCGTGCCAAACGCCAGCCGCGGGGCTGCGGCGCCCGCCGGCCGTGGGCCGGCGCTGGCAGCCATGATGCTGGCGCTCGGCGCCGTGTGTGCGCTGGCGGTGCGCGCTGGCGGCGACGGCGCGACGCAGGGCGCGCTCGCCGCGCTCGCGCTGCGCAACGCTGCGGAGACCCAGATGCTCGTCACGATCCCCGGCTCCGGCTCGGTGGGCGTGGCGCTGGCGAAGCACTCGTCCGTCGACTATTGCACGCTGCCCGGCCAACTCGTGGGGGTGTCGCCGCCCGACTTCTACTGCACCGACGTGACGGGGAACACGGACGCGTACGCTGAAGCTCTCGTTGCGGCAAACGTGACCTCAGGCGTCGTGGGCGGGTCGGTCGACACGTGCAACGACTGCTCCGGGACCTGCCTCTCGCCGGCCTCTGCGCTGGAGAATCGCGACATCAGCGGGCAGGACGAGGACACCTGCGGCGATGATGGCGCCAGCTCGTGCTTCGAGGGGTGGAACCCGCAGGGCGGGCCCGAGAACGACGCGAACCAGTACATCGACTTTGACCTCGGCGGCAGGGGCGCGACTGTGAAGGCGCTGCTGTGGGCCAATGCGGGCGACACCGATCACGACCCGGCCAACATCAAGGTGTGGTCGTCTGACGATGGCGTCACCTACGAACTGGTCGCCGAGGTCGATGTGAGCGCGCTGCAGGGGGACGAGACCATGCAGGTCGTCGCGGTCCCTAACGAGGACACCCGCGCCAAGTACTGGAGGATCAACCCGGGCGGCATCGCAAAGCAAAGCATCCCGCGCGTGATGGGTTTGTGCAACACTGCAGATTGCCAGTCCTGCCTGTATGAGGACCGCAACGTCCCCGAGCAGGGCTACAACGCCCTCGGTGCCGTGAAGCCCGATGAGTGCTGGGACGGGGAGCCCAATGGCTACATCTATTGCCTGGGCAACTATGACTCCGATCCCGATCTGAACAAGAATCTGGAGCGGTCCCACGTGAGTATCTCCACGTTCTTTGTGTGACGTGTGTGGGGTGCACATTTTTTTGGCGCGTGTGCGTACTTGCATGTGTGTCTGTCTCCGCATGGCAGCGTCGCCTGGCGCGTTGGAACACGACCCTCTTGGCGCTCTGCTACTCCGGTTGTATTCCAATCACCCTAACGGTGCGGCTGGCCTGTTGCGTTGTCTCTCTCTATTACAGACTATCCCGATGTACCGCGAGGACGGCTACAAGAGGTAAATTGTGCAGAGTGTTATCACCCAACATTGTCGCTAGTGTTCGTCGATGCACACACGGTAATGTTTTTTTTGGATTTGTCGTCGGGTCGCCGACTGTTTGCACCTTGTCGAGCAAACAAACAAAAGATGAGGCCCGTGTTCGAAGCCCTCGCTCTTCACCTTGGAAGACCTCTTTAATACCCCACCGTCACCCAGTGGATTACATTAGCACAAACCTGTATATTGAGCCCAGACGCTGTGACGCGTCCTGGAGGCCCGATACCTATGTTTACCATTCCATCTACTGCCTCTCCCTTCTCCAACATTATTGGCTGTCGAACTGGTGTGTACGGGGAAGGAGCAGTGCAGAGCTGCGTGACATATAACCATGCTCCTATATGTCACGAGAAATGACCCGCGTAGGACCAGCGCTACCTCTTCTTCCGACACTCGCAGAGTCCCGTTGGACGGCAGATGCGGCAGTTGGTGTCGCAGGCGGGGTACTGGCTGCAAGCGCGTTGTCTTTGGCGGGAGACGCTGTTGCAGACTCGTCACGGGGAGCCCGGTGCAGCACGCCTAGTCCTGCGCCACACCAATCCTGTAAGCAAACAGACACGCTCGGCAACTGCATATCACAGCCCTAGCATGACGCCGCAGGTGACACAGCAAGACGCAAAATACGTCTACACGCGCCTAGATTGAGGCTATACCGCCTTTCCCCCCACAACCTCACCACCACACACAAACACAGGCAAGAACCGTTAGCCGCCGCTTGGCGCATGGAGGAACCAAACGCTACCACCGAGCGAGCTCGTGCCTCCTTGGACGGGGGACGCCGTTCGCGTCTCTCCCTCTCTCTCTCCTCCCCTCCCCGCGCACTGGCAATATCCTTGGCACCATCAGCCTGGTTAGCATCCGCGGGCGAGGGCGACATATTCTCGCTGCACCACGCCCCGCCACGCTCGAGCTGTGCGGTGAGCATCTCTGCCTCCTTTGCCACTCCTTGGCGCCCAACACTGGGGTTCGTGTGGCTGTGGCTAGCGTCGTCGAGCGCTTCCGCAGCGTGGGTATCCTCCCGGAGAGCTTGCATGCCGTCGACCTTGGAAAGGCGCCGCTTCAACCCGCGCACCTGCGCACGCTCGTGCATTGCCACATGCTTGAGAGAGACGGGGGGGGAGTTGTTCTCGTTGTATATGTAATGTATATGTAATGTATATGCAATGTATATGCAATGGATCAATATCTGTATATGCACTTGAGAGTCTGTATGCACACTTAGAGACACTGACAGGTCCAAACTTCAAGGTGCGTTTACACCCAGAGACACACCTGGCCCAAGAGAGTCATATTCAGGGCGATGGCGGCAGCGGCCTCGTCCATCGAATGTTGGCCTTGCACCTTAGCAGCTTCAAGTTCCTTGTGTGCGTGCCGCAGGAGTTCGTTACACTGCCGCTGCTCCTCCGACGCCGCCTACACACAGAGAGAGAGAGATAGACAGACAGACAGACAGACAGACACATAGCAGGTTTACCTTTAGCAGAACTCATAGCACGGGCAGATTTATCCTAGGAAAGACTAGGAAGACTAGTAGTGGTCACGATTAGTAGTAAAGACCGTACAGTAGTGGTCACGATTAGTAGTAAAGACCGTTGGCAGCACTCATTGCATGGCAGGTTTTCTCTCGTAAAGACCAGTACCAAAGACTGGTAAAGACCGTAGTCAAGACACTGGTAAAGACTGTAGTCAAGACACTGGTAAAGACTGTAGTCAAGACCCGCTGCCAGTACTCGTCGCATGACCCACACCCACACCCACACCCACGCCCATGCCCACGTCCACGGCAATGCCCACGCTCACGCCCACACCCACGCCCACAACACACACATGACACACGACCTGCCGCGAAGATGAGGCAAGTCTGCGCGCCGACTGGAGCTGCGCATCCTTGCGTTGATTCTCCTTGAGCAGCCGCTCAACAAGCTCCACCGTTGGCTCCCCCGTGAAGGCCCCGCGGTCTATATGTGCATGTGCATGTGTATGAGTATATACATAAATACACGCACCCGTGAGCATATAGAGGCATTGCATGCTCAAACAAACACACACACCTCCACCCTCTCGCGCGCACACACACAGGCACACACACTACGCGCGGACGGGCGGGCGCGCACACACACACCTCCACTTGCATTGAGTTCTCCACTCAACCGTGACACACCCTCCTCAGACAGCACCAGACCATCGCTGCCCTTGCCATCGGCCTCTCCTCCTCCTACTCCTCCTCGTTCTTCGCCAGGAGCATCAGGGCTGCCAGAGCGTGACTTTGAGAGCGCTCTGCTCCGTTGGCACAGGGAGCATGCGAGCGTAAGTGGGGGCCAAGTACACAGAAGGGAACAAGGGCACACATAAGAACACACATAAGGACACACAGACACACCACCCCGTCGATCCTCTGAGTGGTAAAGTGAAAAACCACAATTTCACGTAGTAAAAAACCACAATTTCAAGGTAGGACACACCCTCCATCGCATGCACCCATACCCCCCACATCCACCACGCCCTTGA
>Ga0115006_10002031_pt1 | contig 13063 bp, 6 predicted proteins | sample ArcOceMetagenome_3_FD_88943 | JGI IMG/M metagenome (GOLD analysis project Ga0115006, IMG submission 88943) | Marine eukaryotic phytoplankton communities from Arctic Ocean - Arctic Ocean- Svalbard ARC20M Metagenome | ecosystem: Environmental > Aquatic > Marine > Oceanic | place: Arctic Ocean...
CCTTTCCGCTTGCGGACGCCCCCGCTCCCTGCTCCCACGGCGGCCATCGGCCCTGCGTCCATGGGCGGCACGGCCCACGGGCTGACCGCGCCCGGCGCCGCTACGACATGCTCGTGGCGCGCCTGGTCCTGCAGCGCCGAACCGGCGTCGACCCGCGCGCGCTTGGCGGCCGGCGCCGCGCTCATCGCGGCGGCTGGACTCGGCGCCTGGCGAACCTCCAGGGCTCAAGGGCTCAAGCGTAACCGCTCTTCCACGAACCTTTCAATCGTGACTTGACTGGTCTTCCCACTCCTCCCAGGGCACCCGGGACGGCACGTGAAGTAGGTGCAGAGCGAAGCGGTCGAGGGAAGCCCGCGATGAAGCGGGCGTCAAGCGCGGGCGGGCCCGGGGAGAGGGCGAAGAAGGCGAGCGCGACGGGCGAGGCCCCCGCGTTCCCGCGCGGCGCCGGCGCGCGCGCGCCCAAGGAGGCGGCCGCGCGCCGCCCCGACGCGGACGCGCTCTTCAAGTCGCCCGACGCCAAGGCAAAGCAGGCGTCGCCGGGCGGCAATGGCGCCACGAAGAGCGCGAAGAAACTCCGCGGCAAGGTGCTGCCGGCGACCACCGCCGCCCGCACCAAGCGCAAGCGCAGCGCGGACGCGCAGAAGCGGCTGGGCGAGGTGCAGGAGGACCTCGACAGCAACTGGGCCGAGGGCGGGATGCGCATTCCCAAGTTTGTGGAGCCGCTGCGCTTCCGCAGGGTCAACGAGGGGATGCTTCTCCTCGGCGTGATCAAGGAGGTGCGGGAGGCCGAGGCGCTCGTGAGCCTGCCCAACAACCTGACCGGCTGGGTGGAGGTGGGCGAGGTGAGCGACGAGCTCAGCGAGCTCATCGAGGCAGCGCTCGAGGACGAGGACGCGGAGGTCCCGGCCCTCGAGGACTACCTGCGCGTCGGCATGCCGGTCCGCTGCGCTGTTCTCTCCACGGCCGTCGTCTCGGGGAAGCAGAGCGGCCACCACAAGAACATCGCCGTGTCGCTGAAGCCTGCGCGAGTGAATGCCGGGCTCTCCTACGGAAGCGTGCACGTGGGCATGGCGCTGTACGGCGCCATCGCCTCGGTCGAGGAGCACGGCTACACCGTGTCGCTGGGCACCGAGGAGCTGTCGGCCTTCCTGCCCCTCAGCGACGCGACCGATTCTGCCGCGTTCCCCGCGGGCGTCAAGGTCGGGCAGCTGGTCGAGTGCGTCGTGAAGAAGCTGCAGTCAGGCAAGAAGCTCGCCATCCTCACCGCGGACCAGGCCCTGCTCGCGGGCTCCATCACCAAGGAGCTGGAGGACTCGACCATTGACAGTCTGCAGCCGGGGATGCTTGTCAATGCCGGGGTGCACAAGGTGATGGACTCCGGGCTCATCCTCCGCTTCCTTACGTCCTTTATTGGCACGGTGGATCTGTCGCACCTGCCGGCGCGCGCTGCGCTGCCCAAGACGGAGGGTGACGGCACGGTCGCCCCGCCCACCGCGCATTTCCGCGAAAAGACCAAGGTGCAGGCGCGCATCCTGTACGTGGACGTGGGCGCCAAGTGCGTGGGCCTGTCGATGCGGCAGCATGTCGTGTCGCGGTCCGCGCCGGCCTACCACACACAGGAACTGCAGCTGGGACAGCGCTTCGACGACGCCATGGTCGTGCGCGTCGACCCAGGCGTGGGCATGATGGTGCGCCTCGCCGGTAAGGTGCCGAAAGACGCCGACGACGAGGACGCCATCAAGGCCAAGGACAAGACGGTCATCGAGGGCTGGGTCCACATCTCCAACGTGGCCGACGACAAGGTGGACAAACTCGAAAAGCACTACAAGGCCGGCCGCTCCAAGGTATCTTGCCGTGTGACCGGGTTCAGCAGGATTGACGGGCTGGTCACGCTGACCATGAAGCCCTCCGTGCTGGCCTGCGACATCATGGTTTACGAGGACGTCAAGGCCGGCGCAGAGCTGCGCGTCAAGGTCGTCAAGCTCACCGAGAAGGGCTGCATGGTGGCCGTGTCTGAAAACGTGCGGGGGCTTATCCCGCCGGGCCACTTTGCCGACACGGAGCTCAAGAATCCGGAGAAGCTCTTGGTGCCGGGCAAGATGCTCAAGACCCGCGTGCTCTCCGTGCACGCGCCCTCGCGCAAGCTCATCCTCACCAACAAGAAATCGCTCGTCAACAGCGAGCTGCCCGTGCTCGCAGACATTGGCGAGGCCAAAGCCGGCATGGTGTGCCACGCATACGTTTCAAAAGTGCAGGACAACGGCATCGTGGTCGCCTTCTTTGGCCCAGTCAAGGGCTTTGCCATGCTGTCAGAGCTGGGCATTGACCGCGATTCCGAAGCGCCTTCGCAGGTGTTTCGCGTCAACCAGGTCTTCAACTCCTCGTCTTCCAACTCCTCGTCTGTCTTGCATGCCGTCATCACGTTGCTGCGAGGCATGCTGTCATCACGTTGCTCCCAGGCGTCTTGACTAGGGAGTGCTTGACACTAGAAAGTAGAGGAGCAAGTCGCACTAGACGTACACGGTACCGGCCCCTGGCCTACGACATGGCCTACTGACCCAGTGCCGCGCGCCCCTAGTAACGCTACACAGTCAGGGGTTTGGCGTCGACGAGGTAGGGACCGACTCACCCCTAACCCGTGAACCCTAACCCGTAAAGGCGAGAGCTGAAGGCAAGGTGTTGGGCGTGACGCAGGTGGTCAAGGTGCGCATCCTTGCCGTCGACCTCGAGGAGAGGCGCATCAAAGTCTCTCTGCGCACATCGGCCGCCGACATTGCGGCGGCGGCCGCCGCCAATAAGAGCCCTGGCAAGGGCGCGGCCGACCCTGCTGCCACGGTGCTCATTGGGGACGTGGTGGAGGTGGAGGTGACGGGCAAGGACGAGGGAGGCGTGCTGGTCAAGTCGTGCGAGACGGGCGCTTTTGGCTTCATTCCCGCCGCCCACCTCGCAGACTACGAGGCGCTGTGCAGCCAGCTGCTCGAGGCCTTGTCGGTGCCTGCCGCCGGCAAGGGCGGAAAGGGGAGCAAGAAGGGCTTGAAGCTGGAGGCGCTAGTGGTCGAGCACGAGCGCTCCAAGAGCCGCTACCTCATGTCCCTCAAGCCGTCGCTCGTGGCCGCGGCCAAGGAGGAGGAGCTGCCGAGCAGCCACAGCGAGCTGCGGCCGCAGCAGTTTGTGCAGGGCTTCGTCAAAAACGTGGCCGACTTTGGCTGCTTCGTGGCTTTCCTCAATGGCCTCACAGCGCTGGCGCCCAAGAACTCGCTGGCAGACGTCTTTGTCTCGTCTCCCGCCGACCACTACACTGTAGGCCAGAGCGTGCGGTGCTGTGTGGTGTCGGTGGACGCGAGCACCAAGCGCTCAATTGTGACTCTCAAGCCTTCCGTGTGCATGTGCCCTGATGCATCCCTGCTGCGCTCGCTCAAAGGAAGCGAGGAGCTGCTGGTGCGCGCGCGTGCGGCCGGGGCGCAGGGCGACGATGTGCCTGCGGAGCCGAGCTTGCGCCCAGGATCCGTGGTCAAGGCCGTGGCGGAGGAGAAGAAGAGCTACGGAATGTTGTTTGCCTTGAGCGACGGCTGGACGGGCTTCTGTCCCACTGCGCTGCTGGCCAAGGACGTCCAGGAGGGCAGCAAGTACAAGGTGGCTGTGCTTTGCGTGGACCGGGTCCGCGACATGATGACGCTCACCATGCAGGCAGAGACAGTGGCAGCGTTGGAGGCGTTCAAGGGCAAGACGGCAGCCATGGCCAAAGCCGTGACAAAGGTGCAGACGGCCGACTCCGTCAGCGCCATGGTGCAGGCGGTGGGCGAAGAGCGTGTGGTCATGACGCTGCCGGACTTTGGCGGCGTCCTCGCCGTCGCCTCGGCTGTTGATTTCAATCTGCGTGGGCCGAGCTCGACGGGGCGCTTCAAGGTCGGCGAGACGCTGCAGGCTGTGGTGGTTGACAAGGACAAGGCAGATGGCTCTGTGCTCGTCACCTGCGGCTGGGAGCTCGGAAAGAAGCAAGCCAAGACTTCCGACAAGCAGACGCCCGAGGCCAAGGGCGCCAAGAACAAGGAAACATTCGATCAGATTGGGGGCGGCATGGAGGCAGAGGACCAGGTGGAGGTGGGCGCGAGCGTCAAGGCGGTTGTGACGGGCGTGCTGCCTACCTTCCTGGCCGTGCGCCTGGGACCCAAAGTTGCCGGGCGCGTGTCAATGACCGACATGGTCGACGCCAACGCCATAGGCGCTCTCAAGTCAAGCCCCCTGGCGGGCTACAACAAGGGCCAGGTGGTGGAAGCGCGCGTGATCGGCGTGTCGAAACGCAAGGAGAAGGGCAAGGAGCCGGAGCGGCTGGTGGAGCTCTCGATGCGCCCCGAAGACCTAGCCCTCAAGAAGAACGCCGTGCTTCCGGCGCGCCCGACCCTCGCGAGTCTGGGCGAGGGCCAGGTCGTTCCTGGCGTTATTGAAGAAGTGCGCAAGGACTGCCTGTGGGTGCTCCTGTCCTCGACGCTCAAAGGGCGCGTGCACATGCTCGACGCCTCGGCGGAGCTTGACGCGGTCAAGAACCTGCGGGCGCATTTCAAGGTGGGCCAGGGCGTGACGGCACGCATCCTCAAGGCCGACGCTGAAAACTCGCGTCTCGATCTCTCCCTGCGCCACGCGACGGGAAGCGCGGCGGCGCCGACGCCCTCGAAGAAGGCCAAGCTGGCCAAGTCCAAGGCGCCCGCCTCCGACCTGCAGGTCGGCAAGGTGGTGCCAGTGCGCATCATCAAGCCCGTCGCGGGCATGGCGTACGCGGTCCAGCTGTCAGCCAACCTGGTGGGCCGCGTGCACATCTGTGACGTGTCTGACACGGCTGAGGCTGACCCTCTCGCAAAGTACAAGGCCGGGGACCTGGTCAACGGCTACATCGATTCGCTCGAGACGGACAACGTCTTCGTGTCGCTCCGGCCCTCTCGCACTGGCGCCAACGACAAGGACGCCGCGCGAAAGCCCGCGAAAAAGGAGGGCAAGGCCTCGAAAGATTCTTTGGCGGCGTCGGTGGCCCTGGACGCCTCGGCCACGTTCCCCGAAGTACGGAGGCTTGAAGACGTGTCGAATGGGCAGCTGGTGAGCGGGTACGTCAAGAGCACGAATGCGGCGGGCTGCTTCGTGCAGCTGGGCCGCACCGTGACGGCGCGTGTTGTGATTTCGGAGCTGTCGGACCAGTTCATCAAGGACGTCAAAGGCACGTACCCGCCGGGGAAGCTTGTCACGGGCCGCATCATTGACATCGACACCAAAAAAGAGCAGATGAGCATGTCGCTCAAGAGGAGCGTGGTGTTGGCAAAGAAGCGCGTGCTCTTCAACGACGTCGATGTGGGGCAGATCATCCGCGGCTCCGTCAAGAGCGTGCAGTCGTTCGGCGTGTTCGTGCGCCTGCGCAACAGCGATCTTTCGGGCCTGTGCCACATATCCGAGGTCAGCGACGAGTTTGTCAAGGACCTCGCAAAGCACTATGCCGTCGGCGACGCTGTCAAGGCCAAGGTGCTGCGCAAGGACGACACCAAGAAGACCATCTCGCTCGGCATGAAGGACGCCTACTTTGAGGGGATGGAGGACGAGGAGGATTCGGACGAGGACGAGGAGAAATCCGACGAGGAGGGCGGCGATGTCGCAATGCGCGGTCCGCATGGTGATGACGAGGATGATGCGCCTGATTCGGAGGAGGACGAGGAGGACGAGGACGACGAGGAAGACGAGGAGGACGAGGAGGAGGACGGCGATGAGGACGAGGACGAGGAGGAGGAGGATGAGGAGGAGCAGGAAGATGCCGAACCGAAGATGAAGGTAGATAAGACGAAGAAGAAGGGCGCGGTCAGGGCGGACGACGAGGACGAGGACGAGGAGGATAGCGATGAGGAGATGGTGGATGCCAGTATCGCCTCCAAGCTGGCGGCCTCCAAGGGCACTGCATTTGCGTGGGACAACTTTGGTTACAGCAAGGCTGTGGCCCAGGATGATAGCGAGGATGAGGACGAGGACGCAGATGAGGTGAGAGATCTAGAGATGCTTGAGGCCAGAGTGCATGGTGCTGTAGAGCGTGTGCGCGCGAGTTGGCAGCAAGGCGCGCCCGCACATGTGCGTCGGGCTGGGTAGACTGATGTGATTGCCGGACGGGTCTGATGTGATTGCCGGACGGGTCTTGCGGGGTGGGGGTTGGCAGGATGCTGGGGATGACGAGGACGGCAACAGCAAGTCTAAGGAAAAGCGGCGAAAAAGGAAGGAGAAGGAGCGACAGGAGCAGCTGGTCAAGGAGAAGGAGGCCAAGTTGCTCGACGCCAAGCACGCGCCGGAGACGGCGGAGGAATTTGAGCGGCTAGTCATGTCTAGCCCCAACAGCAGCTTCATCTGGATCAAATACATGGCGTTCCACCTCGAGCTCACCGAAATCGACAAGGCGCGCGAGGTGTGCGTCCAAACATGCGTGTTTGTGCATGGCATGATCACATGTGTGCTCATCTGCGTCCGTTCATGTGCTCATCCGTGCGTCCAGGCACATGTGATCATCCGTGCGTCCATGCGTCCATGCCTGTGCTTTTTACGTGTTGCCTGCCTCCTACGTCTTATCTTCTCCGCGTGCGCAAGCGCATGCGAATGCGTGCAGTGCGCGTGCATGCGAGGGACTGACAGCACAAGCTCTTGTTGCTCTTGTGCTGGACACGTGATCAAGCTCTTGTGCTGGATGCGACATGCGCGTGATACGTCATGGGCGTGGCGTGGGCAGGTGTCGGAGAGGGCCCTGAAGACCATCAACTTCCGCGAGGAGCAGGAGAAGCTCAATGTTTGGGTAGCACGGCTCAACCTCGAGAACCTGTACGGCTCCCGCGAGACGCTGATGAACAAGTTTGAAGAGGCGTGTAAGCTCAACGACGCGAAGAAGATGCACATGCAGCTGCTGGCCATCTTTGAAAAGAATGGTGAGGCGCAAGTTACAGAGCACTTCTTCAAGACGCTGACGCGCAAGTTTCGGTCCAGCTGCAAGGTTCGCTTTCCCCCACTCTTTGTCTCCCTGCCCCGCTCGCTCGCTCCCGCCCACAGTCAGTGAGACGTTGCCATGCATTAGACAACGGACTAATCAGAGTAATCAGACGGCGGAATGCACGTATAGGTCCTGTGTCAGTAAAAAACGTACATGCGTGCACAGGTATGGCTTCGATACTGCCAGTTCAAATTGGGGGGGCAACATCCCGAGGCAGGACAGAGAGTGCTTGACCGCGCTCTTGAAGCCATTCCCAAGCGTAAGCACGTCAAGCTCATTTCCAAGGTCTTTCCCCCCTACACTGTCACATCTCCGTCCACACAGAGAAAGAGTGGCAGTTTCAGAAGGCGCCGTCCTCACTTACCTTGGCGCTGCGTGCTTGCTACCCTTTGCACGTGCATGTGATGAGAGCGATTGCGGGTGAGCAGTTTGCCATGATGGAATACAAACTGGGTTCAGCCGAGCGGGGACGCACGCTCATGGAGGGCGTGATCTCGAGCTACCCCAAGAGGATAGACCTGTGGTCTGTGTTCATCGAGATGGAAAACAAGGCCGGAAGCGTCGATGGGGCTCGACGCCTGTGCGAGCGTGCGGTCACTCTGCGGTTGCGAGCAAGACAGGCCAAAATGTTCTTCAAGAGATGGCTGCAGCTTGAGAGGGCGTCGGGAACGCCCGAAAGTGAGGAGGCTGTCAAAGAGAAGGCGCGCAAATGGGTCGAGGACAACGCTGCATGATGCAGCAGTATTTGATTTATTTATACATTTCATTTATGAATGCGCAAAAGAATCACCGAATGCAATGCACACATCATCTAGCTGTGATGTGCGCGCAAACGGCAGGCTTCTGCGTGCCCCTTTACCCTGAGCCGAGCCAATGATCTCCTTGTAGACTTGCAGGTCTCGCTTCGAATCCATCGCTTTCCACATTGACGTGGCTTGCATAATCTGACTGCCCATTATCAAGACAAACGCCGATTCTCTCAACATCCGCCATTGAATCCTTACAGCTTTCTTCCTCCTGTTGATCACCCACGCTGGGCGGGCAGCAGTCGGCCTCCTCGTCGATGGATTCCAGCTTTGATTGAAGGTCTGTCAGCATGTCGACATCTAGTTTTGGCACGCATGTTGCGAGCTTGGGGGCGCTGGAAATGCGCAGCTCGTGTTCGTTATCGTTCTGCGCCCCCACAGATGCAAGCTTGAGCGGCGAGAACAATGAGAGCAGATTCTGCCCTGCTGCACTGGAATTTTGCTGGACTGACAACGCAAAGGCGCCGACACCCCAAGTGGAAACTTTCCCGTCGTCTTCGCCAGAAGAAAATCTCTGGCTCGACTGGGCAAGACGCGCTAGCAGCTCCTCGTTGTATGTTTCCAACGTCTTGAGCCTGGCCTGGGCTTCTTCCACAAAGGCGAGATTATTTCGCAGCTCATGGTTCTGCGCCTCAACCCGTTCGAGCTTGTTTTCTGCTTGCAACAGTCGGCGCGACACATCGTCTAGAGCTTTTTCCAAATCGTGACAGTCCTTTTCCTCCCGCTTGCACAGTGCATCAAGATCTGCACAGCGCTGTGTCTCCATTGAAAGCGCTTCCTGCAGCCTGTCACGGGTGGCTACCAATTTTGCGAACTCATCCGTCACCCTCTCTAAACGCGCGACCATTTTCTCAATCGGCGCTTGAATAGCTATCTTGCTTTCGTATGTCTCATGCAAGAGAGCGTCCACTTCCAGAATTCTATGCGACATATCTGCCTCAAAGATACATCGTAGCTCTTTCTGCTCAGCTGCGTGCGTGTGTCGCATCTGGTCTATTACACTCTCCTTCGCTGTAATAGAGCATAGTAGCTCTCTCTGCTCAGCTTCATATTTCTGTCGCATCTGGTCCATTGCACTCTCCTTTGCTGAAATAGACTGGCTTGAGACCTTAAGCAATTCAACAAGTTGGTTCTCCAGATATGCGATGCGCTGAAAGTTCTTTACCCTGCCGGCTTCGAGGGCTGCCGCACACTTAGCACTCGCCTGAATCAATGCATCCACAGATGACTCAGCGGCATGCAAGAAAACGTTTGTTGCTGCATGTCGCTTGTCACTCAAAGCCAGCAGACTTTGACACTGCTCCAGATCATTCTCTGCTTGTGTGCACCTGTTCGTCAGCTCCAAATGATCTCTATTTCTTTTCTGTTCTTGTGCATTCTGGCGCCACTGCTGAAAAGCAAACGCGAGCAATCTTTCATTCATTTGCAGCATCATCTTGCTGATAGACGCTGCTATGCCCATTTCGTTTACAGTGTGATTGCGCCAAGCTTTAAGACACGAGCATGACGTGGCTTTCCGTTTTTTCTTCAGATGTCTTTCCAGCAATCGATTGTGTCTCGCCTCTTCAGTTCCTCGCCTCAAATCATGGATCTTCTGTTCTTGTGCATTCTGGCGCCACTGCTGAAAAGCAAACACGAGCGACCTTTCAATCATTTGCAGGATCATCCTGCTGATAGATGCAATCTGATTCGTTTCGTCCACAGTGTGATTGTGCCAAGAATCGAAACACAGGCGTGAAGTTGCTTTCCGCCTTCGGAGTAGATGTCTTTCCAGCAATCGATTCTTTCTGGCCTTTTCAGCTGAAATCATCATCTCATGCGCAGTATATGTATGCCACAAGTGGAGACACAGGCCAGCAGATCTGCAGGCTCTCTGCTGCAAGTGATGTTCCAGCCGCCGATTCTTTCGTGCCTCCTCATTCCACATGTCAACGAGCTGTGCCTTCAGATGTTGGATCGTTGTCCGCCACGCGCAGAATACCGCGCCAAGCTTTCGACACATCCATAGCCCCTCCATCAATTGTACACGCTGCATCCTTCGTTGCTCTAATCGTAGCGCCGTCGCCGTTTTGGCGGCACATTTGTGCCAAATGAACATGACTATCTGACATATCATACGTTTCATCACAGCGGCTCGATTTGCGTGCACACGATCACACACGTTACCGAGACGCCGTCGTGCTCGAGTAGCAAGATGCCAACTGGACCAGATCATCTGTAATTCGACATGTTGTACAGATTCATCCCGACATTTTGCCGACATCAGATTACAGAGTGTTCTCAGACCGTTTCGGACGTGAAAATGCAGCAACAGCGCTGCAAACCCGTGTTTCTTTCGATTTTTTGCCGCCAACCTGCCCGCATGCTTTCGCTGCATTTCTGCTGCTGCTTCTTCTTTCTCGTGCTCAGCGATCTTTTGGGTCATTTGCATCGCAATGCCGGACAGATAATCTGTCTCCTTCAGCAGCTCTGCCTTCTTTGCTTCCGCGCTATCTAGATCTGCTCTCAGTCGTGAAAGCTCGTCTCTCATCTGCGCCATAAGTTTAGCCTGAGCTTCCATCTGTTCAAGCTCTTTCATCAGTTTCTGACGTGTCGCTGCCCCTTGTTTCAGCTCCTCTCCTTGTTTGAGGATCACGATATCCTTCTCATGAAACATTGCGTGGCAACTTTTAAGCTCGAGATCTTTCTCCCTATTTCTTGCCTCCAGGCTCTCTTTTTGTTTCTCAATTTGCGCAATTCTACTCTCAGCCACTCGCACATCGTTTTCTGCCTTCCGCAGCAATTGCAATGAGTGGTCAAGCTGGCTCCTCAATTCTTTGTCTGCCGCTTGCAGGTCCCTTTCGACGATTTGTAACGTCAGCAAACTTTGTTCCAGTCTGTTCCGAAGCTCCATCTCTCGCCGCACAGAATGTTCCAGTTCAGCATTAAGCCTCAAGATTTCTTCATCCTGCATTTGGACCGTACTGCTCAGCCAGAGCGCAGAGCCATGTGAGTACAGCTCCGCATTACAGGCGAGCAGCAACAGCGCAATAAACATGATCAGATCGAAAAACAGCAGTGCACGCACAAGGCCAAGTGGTTTACCTGAGAAGGTCATCACGGGCAATTAAACTCTGCTCAAGCTCATCTCTAGTGCCATTTAGCATTCCTTGCATATTTGCCAGGTCATATGAGGCCTTGATCTCATCTTCTGTTTCTGGTGTTGGCAACGTGATCTCTGATGCAGGGGGCACTGAGCCCAAGCGCTGGTGCAGTTGCACGATTTCACCCATCTGAAGTTGAATAGTATCAAGAAGCTCGTCACGTGCTTTGTTTGCTTGTTCTAACTCACGGCGCAAGTCAGTATGTGAGGGACTCAAATCAGCCAGCGTTGGCAGTTGCCTGCCAGTGCTCTGACTCCCATCACGAGAATGTACTTGCATTTCAGTCTGCGAAAACTCCGGCAACACACGAGCTATTTGCCATCTTTCGCCATGTGAAATACGCGAACTCTGAGACAAGGATCGGCTCTGCTCGAGTGCTGCCCTCAATCTTTGATTCTCCCTGCGCAATTCAATGGATGTATACAGCTCAGAAAATGTTTCAGCAAATCCGCGCCCATTTGCCGGGATTCCTTCCCCCTCCTGACCATCCCTCTGATTCCCGTCTTGCTTGGGAGAGGGGAAAAAAGCAGACTGGGATCGCCGACAGGGAGAGGTAAGGCCAACAACAGGCGATTGCAGGAATGACTGTGCGCTGGGAATCGTACTGCTTGGATCTCTCAAGCGCTGAAAAATATCGAAGTCCAGTGACCTACTCTGTACAGTCACATTTTCGCGCCACCCGTGCAAGGAAGAAGGAGACAGCTCGGAATGCGTCGGCGTTATGCTGCGTGCGGATGCACTCGGCAATATGCCAGAAAGAGAATTTCTCCATGTCTGGAAAGCAGCCTTATGATCAAGGCGCTCTTTTGAAATCACAAAAGCAGCCTTCTGGTCGAGGCGTTGTTCTAACATAATAAGACGAAAAAACTCGCTCATTTCTTCTTGCACTGGCCGTAGTTGCAATTGTAGTACTTCTGCCTGCATTTTTGCCTCATTCATTTTCAATTCGGAGGCTTTCAACCGCTGAATAAGGTCCAAGGTTCGCACAGACGAAAGGCCGTCAGCATGGTCCTTGTCAGACTTGCTCGCATTAGAAAAACGATCCTCTCGCTCAAGGGTGATACAAGGCCCGGGGCCTTCATCCGACAGGGCTACGTCGGTAGAGGACGTTAATTCCACAGAGATCACGGCTGGTCCTGCAGTGTTACGGTTGAAGGAGGGCTCGGCTACTGGCTGAGCAGCGATGGTTTGGGAGGTGGCTGATGCATCCACTGTCGCCTCAGTTGCTAGTAGTGCATGCGGAGAGTGCTCAGACTCCAAGCCGACAAGCTCTTTTGCATACGATTGTTTCAGATGCTCTACCTCGCTTTGGAGCCATGTCAACTCCTCAGATAACATCGTCGCAGTTCCGTGTGCGTCTTCCACAACCTGTTGCATAGTCTTGATGATCCTGTCCTTCTCAGTCTGAATCATCATCATCCGATCTATCTCCTCTTCAATTGTTCGCGCAGACTTTTGGCGCTCATTGAGCTGTTGCTGCTGAGTCACAATTGCTGTTTGCAGAGCCAGATTTTCGGTGCTCAAACGCGTCAGCTCATTTTCAAGCCGATCAATGTGTACTTGTTGCTGATCTCGATCGAGAGCACTAAGTTGAATGCTATGCTCTAGCTCCAGAAGCCTATCCTCCATGTCTCTTTCCAGGAACCCGGGAGAAAAGCATTCCTCTACCTCAAAGTCTGGCTGCAGGTTGATGACCTGAGGTGTGGATTCGTTTGAGACTGAGTCTACCAAGGCGTTCAATTCTACTTGAGTGCTTTGCACCCATGACACGAGAGACCTGAGTTCCAAAGTGACGGCCAACGTAAAGCATCGCTCCGCCTCCCGCTGAGAATCAATGGCCATTGCAAACTCGTAAGAGAGATCTCTGCTGTCCTGCAACATCTCGTGCAAGCAAAGTTGTGCTGAACGCAACAACATGTCTTTGGCAACTTCTCGCCGCTGCAGATCTCTCTCGCGTGCTGCGCTGCACGCAATTTGCTCTTTCAATTTGCACAAATTCTGCACTGTTTGGTCATGATCTCGTTTCATCGTCTCCTTTTCTTCTTGCATTCGAGTCTCCAAAGATACTTTCTCCTGTTCAGCAGCAACATTGTACTCTTCCATCTCTTTCTGCA